>WNGI01004291.1_pt1 | contig 12725 bp, 12 predicted proteins | sample 5400621 | NCBI WGS metagenome assembly WNGI01 (sample SAMN13153374, study PRJNA577476) | soil metagenome | isolation source: 20 cm soil or saprolite under Garry oak tree replicate 1 | place: USA:California | collected 2016-06-15 | reverse complement strand
GTAGGCATCCTCCAGGGCGAATCCCGAGCGCATTCCGTGCAATCGTAAGTGGTCTTCCTCGTTCACCATCACGCCCACCGTGCCCTGCACCACCAGCGCCGCGCCGGGTCGGGGCCGCGCCTCGCGGTCCAGTCCCGCGAGCTCCTTGGACACGAGGTGCCGCTCGTGCAGCAACTGGCGGTCGACGCGCTCCAGCTGGTCCAGGCGGAGGGTCACGGCACCCTGCAGCAGATCGCTCGCCGCGCCGGCTTCCTCCACCCGCGTGAGCACCGCGGTGCGATCGGCGTCCTTCGCCCGCTGGCTGAACACATAACCCTCGAGGTTGCGGGCGAGCCGGATGCGGGTCGAGAGGACGATGCTGCCCTTCGGCCCGGACGCGTCGAGCCAGCCCATGCCGCCGTCGGGAAGGAGGGAAAGGTCGATCATTCCAGCACTCGGATGCGGTCGCGCAGCTCGGCGGCGAGCTCGAAGTTTTCGTTCTCGACGGCCCGCCGCAGCTGTTCCTTGAGCTCGAGCAGCTGGAGGCGCGGGTCGCTGGCTCCCTCCGCGCCCGGGGGGGCATACCGCTCGCCCACGTGCTGGCTGGAGCCGTGGAGCCGGCGGAGCAGGTCGCGCAGGTGCGGGGCGAACGACTCATAGCACTGCGCGCACCCCAGGCGGCCCGACTCCCGGAAATCCTTGAGCGTGCTCCCGCAGGCGGCGCAGCGCAAGCCGTCGGCCGGGGTGGGCAGGACGTTTCCGCCCTTCCCGATCATCCCCTGCAGGAAGCCGCCGAGGGGCGTCTTGAGCACGGACGCGCCGGTCTCGACGCCCTTCTGCTGGGCACACTGCTCGCACAGGTGGAGTGTGACCTTCGTGTCGTGCTCCACTTGCGTCAGGTTGATGACCGCGTCGCGCTCCTTGCAGTTGTCGCACAGCATCAGGGTATCGCGTCCACCGATCCGACCGCCGCCAGGCGACCATCCTCGAGCATCAGGATCCGATCCGCCCGCCCGGCGAGCTGCCGATTGTGCGTGACGACCACCACCGCGGTCTCGTACTCCCGCGCCAGACGGAAGAATACCTCGTGCAACCGGTCCGAGTTGGCGTGATCCAGGTTGCCCGAGGGCTCGTCGGCGAGCACTACGCTCGGGTCGTGCACCAGGGCGCGCGCCACGGCACAACGCTGCTGCTCGCCCCCCGACAGCTCGGCCGGCCGGTGCGTCATCCGTCCCGCGAGCCCCACGAGGGAGAGCAGCTCCTCGGCCCGGGAGCGGGCGCGGCGCTGCCCCATCCCCCCGATCAAAAGGGGCATCATCACGTTCTCCAGCGCGGTGAATTCCCGCAAGAGATGATGGAACTGAAAGACGAAGCCCAGTTTCCGGTTCCGCAGCTCGGCCAGGGCATTCACGTCCAGGTCGGCGTAGCGCGAGCCGTCGAGCCAGACGTCGCCGCCGCTGGGCCGGTCCAGGGCGCCGAGCAGATGTAGCAGCGTGCTCTTCCCGGCGCCGGACGTGCCGACGATGGCGACGAACTCGCCACGGTGGACCTCGAGCTCCACGGCGCGCAGCACCTCGAGCGGCTGACCGTCGCCGCCGGCGAATACCTTGCGGACCCCCCGGGCTTCGAGCAGCGCGGTCATTCGTAGCGAATCGCGGTGACGGGATCGAGCCGCGCCGCCTGGATCGACGGATACAGCGGCGCCAGCGTGGCGACCACCAGGCTCGCGCCGATCACGAGCAGTACGTCGAGCGGCTGCGTATGCACGGGGAGATGGTCGATGAAGTAGATCGACGGATCGATCGGAATCCAGTGGCCGCGATTCAACATCCCTCCCAACACCAGACCGAGCACCACCCCGAGCGCCGTCCCGGTGAGCCCGACCAGGATGCCCTGCGCCAGGAAGATCCGGCGGATCGAGCCCTGCCGGAGCCCCATCGCGAGCAGGATCCCGATCTCCCGTGTCTTGTCGCGGACCACCATGGTGAGCGTGCCGACCACGTTGAACGCCGCCACCACGCAGATCAGGAACACCACGAACGCCATCGCGAGTTTCTCGAGCTTCAGCGCCGAGAACAGCGAGGCGTTCTGCGACTGCCAGTCGAGCGCGCGGTAGGGGTAGCCGAGCCGCGTCTCGAGCGCGACGCCGAACGGCTGCGCCTGCTCCGGATCGGCGAGACGGACCTCGAGCCCGGTCACCGCGGTGTCGAGCCCCGCGAAGCGCTGCGCCACGCGTCGGTCGAGCGCGACGTAGCTGTTGTCGTACTCGTACATCCCGGTGTCGAAGATCCCCGTCACCTCGTAGCGATGGAACTTGGGCACGTACGCGCCGAGACTGGGGTTGAACTTGGCGCCGGCCGGGGCGACGAGCGTCACGACGCTGCCCGGGAACGCCGTGAGCTTCGAGGCGAGGCGGGTCCCCAGGGCGATCCCGCCTTCCACGTCGGGACGCGTGGTCCTGAACGTCAGGTCGCCCCGAGTGAAGTGCCGGGCGAAGCTCGTCACGGCGCGGCCGCCGGTGTCGGGATCGACGCCGTACACAATGACGCCCTCGCCGTAGTCGTGCCCCGCGGAGATGAGGCCCTGCGTCAACACGAAGGGCGCCGCCGCGTCGACACCGGGCGCGCGGCGCACGTCGCCCAGCACCTTGTGCCAGTCGTCCAGCCTGAGGCCCTCGCCGTAGGTGAGGACCCGGAGATGGGGATTCGCGACCAGGATCTTTTCGCGCAGGTCGGCCTGGAGCCCGTTCATCACGCCGAGCACCACGACCAGCGCCATCACGCCCACGGTCACGCCGCCCACGGCGATCACGGTGATGAGCGAGAGCAGCCGCGAGGCACGGCGGCTCCGCAGGTAGCGCAGGGCGATGTGCAGCTCGAAGCGGGAGATCATTCGGGCCGGAGCATCGGAAAGAGGATCACGTCCCGGATGTGCGACTGGTCCGCGAGGATCATCTGCAGCCGGTCGAGCCCCAGCCCGACGCCGCCCGTGGGCGGCATGCCGTACTCGAGCGCCCGGATGAAGTCTTCGTCGAGCTGCTGCGCCTCCGCATCGCCCGCCGCACGCAACCGCGCCTGCTGCTCGAACCGGCGGCGCTGCTCCTCGGGATCGTTCAGCTCGCTGAAGGCGTTCGCGATCTCGCGCTTCTGGATGAACAGCTCCCAGCGCTCCACGCGCGTCGGGTCCCCGCGCTTCAGCTTGGCGAGCGGCGACAACGCCACCGGATAGTCGAGCACGAACGTCGGCTGCACCAGCGTGGGCTCGACGTAGCTCTTGAACACCTCGTCCACGAGCTTCGCCCCCGAGAGCTGGTCGGCATCGGCGACGTCCTTGCGCTTCAGCGCCGCGCGCAGCTCGCCCTCGCCCGCGCGCGCCAGGTCGATCCCGGCCGCCTCGCGCACCAGGGCGTAGTAGTCCTTGCGGGCGAACGGGCGCTTGAAGTCGAGCGTGGCCCCGTGCCGCTCGAGCGTCGTGGTGCCGAACAGCTCCTGTACCATCCCGGACAGCATCTCTTCCGTGAGCTGCGCCATCACCTCGTAGTCGGCGTACGCTTCGTACCACTCGGCCATGGTGAACTCGGGGTTGTGGAACCGCGACAGCCCCTCGTTCCGGAAGTCGTGCCCGATCTCGTACACCTTCTCCAGACCGCCCACGATGCAGCGCTTGAGATACAACTCATCCGCGATCCGCAGGTAGACGTTCGTGTCGAGCGCCTCGTAATGCGTGATGAACGGCCGCGCCGACGCGCCGCCGTATACCGGCTGCAGCACCGGCGTCTCCACCTCGAGATAGCCGCGCGCGTCGAGGAACTTCCGGAGGTAGGCGATCGCGCGGGCCCGCAGCTGGAACACGTCCCGCACCTCCGGATGCACCGCCAGGTCGGCGTAGCGCTGGCGGGCGCGCAGCTCGGGATCCGACAACTCCCCGTGCCGTTTGCCCTCCGCGTCCTCCTTGCCCAGCGGGAGCGGGCGCAGCGACTTCGTGAGCAGGGTGAAGCGCTCCACCCGCACGGTCACCTCGCCGGTTTTCGTGCGGAACAGCGGACCCTCCACGCCGATCACATCACCGAGGTCGAGCAGCTTCACCATTTCGTACGGCTCGGCGCCGACCGCGTCGATCTTGAAGTACACCTGCATCTTCCCGGAACGATCCTCGAGGTGCCCGAAGGTTGTCTTGCCCATGGAGCGGAGCAGAATGAGCCGTCCCGCGAGCCGGTGGACGGTCGGGTCCTCGTCGCGATATCGCTCGAGCGCCGCCTGGATCGAGCCCGTGCGGTCGAACCGGTAGGCGAACGGGACCACGCCGCGCTTGACGAGCTCGGCGAGCTTCTCGCGCCGCGCCGCCTCGACGAAGCTGGTCACGCCGCCTTGCTCCCGAAGCGCTTCAAGTACGCCTCGATGAACGGGTCCAAATCACCGTCCATGACCTTCTGGACGTCGGCCACCTTCAGCTCGGTGCGGTGGTCGTTCACCATGGTGTAGGGCTGGAACACGTAGGAGCGAATCTGACTCCCGAAAGCGATGTCGCTCTTCTGCTTATCCACTTCCGCCTTCTTGGCCTCGCGCTCCGCGACGGCGCGCTCGTACAGGCGCGCCTTCAGCATCTTGAGCGCCGTCGCTTTGTTCTTGAATTGGCTGCGCTCGTTCTGGCACTGCACGACGATATTGGTCGGGAGGTGCGTGATCCGTACCGCCGACGACGTCTTGTTGACGTGCTGCCCGCCCTTCCCCGAGGCGCGGTACACGTCGATCCGCAGGTCGTCGTCGTTGATGTCGATTTCAATGTCCTCGTCCACCACCGGATAGACGAACACCGACGCGAAGGAGGTGTGGCGGCGGGACTGCGCGTCGAACGGAGAAATGCGCACCAGCCGGTGGACGCCTTTCTCCGCCTTGAGCAGCCCGTAGGCGTATTGCCCGCTGATCTGGATCTCCGCGGACTTGATGCCGGCTTCTTCTCCCTGGAGCAAATCGAGCACCTCGACTTTGAAACCGTGGCGCTCCGCCCAGCGGGTGTACATCCGCATCAGCATTTCGGCCCAGTCCTGGGATTCCGTGCCGCCCGCGCCCGAGTGGATGGTGAGCAACGCATCGCGGGTGTCGTCGGAGCCGCGCAGCATGTTCTGCAGCTCGAGCGCCTCGAGCTGCGCGGCGATGCCGTCCGCCTCCTGCTCGAGGGACCTGCCCTTGAGCATCTCGGCGACGAGGCGCGCGTGCTCTTCCGCCGACTCCCCTTCGGAGAGTTCGAGGAGCGCGCGGGCATCATCGATCCGCTTCCGCACCGCGTGGTACGGGTCGACCCAGCGCTTCAGTTCCTTGATCTCTTGCACTGCGTGCCGCGATTTCTCCGGGTCGGCCCAAACGCTGCCGTCGGCCATGGCGTGCTCCAGCTCCGCCAGCCGCCTGGTCTTCCCTTCTATGTCAAAGAAAGCTCCGCAGCTCGGTGAGACGACGGTCGAATTCGGCAAGGCGATCGGATAGGGCCACAGTGCGCTCGTTTCAGGCCAGCAGGAAATGAGCCGCCCGCCGACGGGCGGAGGGCGGCTCTAACTGCTTGGAAAGCTAATAGGTTAGACCCCCCTGCACCAGCCTAGAAGACCTTGTTCCCTCCAGCGAGAATCTCGTTCAGCGCCTCCGCCCAGAACGGGGTCGTCTTTGCCAGCTCCGCACCCACCTGCTCGACGTATTCCTGCCAGCTCTTGTCGATCTCGTCCTTGAAGAGCTGGGGGAGCGTGCCGTCGCGGAGTCCCTGTTGACGCTTCTCCGGATGGTACACGACGAGATCCGACACGAGAGCCCGCGCGAGCCGGCGCGCCTTCTGCTTCGGATCCTGCACCATGAACGGATTCACGGGGCGGAGCGGGCCGGTCATGCGTCCGGGCGTCGCACCGGCTGGCGCCGCCGGGGGAGCGGGGGCGGCAGGAGCGGCGGGCGCGACCGGAGCGCGCGCTGCCGGGGAAGGCGCGGGCCGGGGCGGTGCTGCAACCGGCGGTGGCGCCGGCGGCGGTGCGGCCTGGCGCAGGATCGGCGCCGCCGGCGGTGGCGCAGCGCGTGGCGCCGGCGGCGGTGCGGGGCGCGCCGGTGCGGCAGGCGGTGTCGGCGCGGACGTCGGCGCGGCAATGGGGCCCGAGAAGCGGGGCATAGCGGGTGCGCGCGGCGGCGCGGGAGCCGGAGCGGGGGGCGCAGGCGCTGCAGGAGGCGCCGGGGGCCGGGGAGCGGAACCGGGGCCCCCCGGAGCAGCGGGTGCCCGCTGGGCTGCTGCGACGGGGGGCCCCGGTTCCGCAACGGGCGCCCGCGGCGCCGCTGCGGAGGCGGCGTTCACCGGAAACACGTTGCTGCACACCGCGCAGCGGGCGCGCACGCCCCCGGCCGGGACCTTGGATGGGTCCACGCGATACACCGTCTCGCACGACGGACAGGTGACGTTCATCTAGCGCCCGCCCCCCTCGTCCTCATCGAGCTCCGGGTCGTGGCGGCGGTCGACCACGAACACCGATCCCGGCTGCGTTTTCGCGTAGCTTTTCATCTCCGTCGCGAGCTCACTCACCTGCGCCGGGTGCGCGAACCGGCGGTGCTGGTTGGTCACGATCCCGATCGACAGCGTCATGAGCGGCACGCGGTGCAGCTGGCCGCGTCGATCTTTCCCGAAGTAGTAGCCGGCCCGGCGGTCCTGCTCGTTGTACTGGTACGGAATCAGCGTATCGAACACGTCGAGTACCTCGCCGCACACGTCGGGGATCGCGTCGAAGGGGATGAGGAAGATGAAGTCGTCCCCGCCGATGTGCCCGATGAACCCGCGGCCGCCGAGCAGTCCCTTCACGACGTCGTGCAGGATGCGCGACAGAATGTAGATGACCCGATCGCCGTCGTTGTAGCTGTAGCGATCGTTGTACTCCTTGAAATGATCCAAGTCGGCGTAACATACGGCGAACAGCTCACCGTTTTCCATCCGCCGCCGGATCTCGCGCTCGATCTCCGTCGTGCCCGGCAGGCGGGTGGACGGGTTGACGGCGACGTCGCGCTCGGTGCGGGTCATGAGCCCGTCGAGCCGGCTCGCCTGCTCCGTCGGCTCGAACAACGGGCTGATCACCTCGTCCGCCCCCGCCGCGAACCATTCCTGCACGCGGTCGGTCGTGTGCCGGCTCGTCAGGACGGCCAGCGGGACGATGGCCGAGTAGGAGTCGGCCTTGAGTCGGGTGCAGAGGCCGAGGCCCTGCGGACCGCCGTCCGCGTCGATGACGACGAGCTGGGGCAGCGACCGGAGCACCCGCTGCTCCACGTCGGCGGGGTCCGGCACCGGCACGATCGTCAGTCCCTTGCCGTTGACCCAGCGTGTCAGGAAGTCAGGTACTGTGCGACCAGCCGGCGAGAAGAACAGTATCGTCGGGCGCGTACCGCGCACCTGCCTCCTCGCGTAAGGGTCGAGCGCGCCTAAACTTAGGCCGCGTATGCGGGGGTTGTCAAACCAGCGCTCCCGAGCGGCGGCTAGAAGTGCTTGGCCTCGTCGATCAGCATGATCGGGATGTCGTCTTCGACGGCGTACACGAGACGGCACGCATGACACACCAGGGCTTCCGCCGGTGCGGTGCGGTGCTCGAGCGGGCCTTTGCACTTGGGGCAGACGAGAATGTCGCGGAGGTCGGGCGGGAGACTCATCCGGCGTATCCCAGACGTTTGAGCGCCGAGCGCTGGCGCCGCCACTTCGGCAGCACCTTGGCGTGCAGCTCGAGGAAGACGCGCGCGCCCAGCAGGCCTTCGATCTTGCCGCGGGCCGCCTGCCCGATCGCCTTGATCGTGCGGCCCCCTTCCCCGATCACGATTCCTTTCTGGCTGGCGCGCTCGACGTACACCACGGCTCGAATATACACCGGCTCCTGAGCCTCGCGGAACTCGTCGATCTCGACGGCCACACTGTAGGGCAACTCTTCGTGCAGCAGCTCGAACGCCGCCTCGCGCACGAACTCGGCGGCGAAGAAGCGCATCGGCTGCGTCGCCATCGCGTCGGGATCGTAGTGAAAGGGGCTCTCGGGGAGCTGGGCGCGCAACGCGTCGAGCAGGGCGTCGAGACCCGCGCCGGTGAGCGCGGAGACAACGACGGTGGAGGATGGTGGAGGTTGGTGGAGGTTGGTGGAGGGCGAGACTAGATCGGCTTTCGTGTACACAGTCAGGACCGGAGCGCGCGGCGGCTTCTCGAGCCGGGCCACGGACTCGAGCGCCGGCGCCGGATATTCCGCGAGAGGATGCAGATACGCGATGACCTCGGCGTCCGCGATCGCGCGGAGCGCCGCGGCGCGCATCGCTTCGTGCAGCTGGTACTCGGGCTCGAGCAGCCCGGGAGAGTCGGTGAAGATGAACTGGGTGTCGGCGCGGGTGAGCAGGCCGACCACCGGCAGGCGGGTGGACTGCGGCTTGGGGGAGACGATCGCGAGGTGCTCGCCGACCAGGGCGTTGAGGAGGGTGGACTTCCCCACGTTGGGCTTCCCGGCCAACGTCACCACGCCGCAGCGCGTCACCGGGTGATCGGCGCCTTCAGCTGCACGGGCGGCGCGGTGCGGGCGAGGCGCAGGTTGAGCGATTCGACGAAGACCGAGAAGCCCATCGCGAAGTACACGTAGCCCTTCGACACGTGCTGGCCAAGGCCGTCGGCGATGAGGGTGACGCCGATCAGCAGCAGGAACGACAACGCGAGCATCTGGAGCGTCGGATGACGGTGGATGAAGTCGCTGATCGCGCCGGCCGCCACGAGCATGACCAGCACCGCGATGACGATGGCCGCGATCATCACGCCCACCTGCCGGGCCATGCCGACCGCCGTGATGACGGAATCGAGCGAGAACACGATGTCGAGCAGCGCGATCTGGACGATCACGCTGGCGAAGGCGGCGTCGGCCTTCACGTTCCGACGTCCTTCCTCGCCCTCGAGCTTGTCGTGAATCTCCCGGGTGCTCTTCCACAAGAGGAAGAGGCCGCCCAGGAGCAGGATGATGTCGCGTCCGGAGAACGCGTGGCCGAACGTCGTGAAGAGCGGCCGCGTGAAGCGCATGATGCCGGTCAGGGACAAGAGCAGGAGAATGCGCGTCACCATGGCGAGGGTGAGGCCCACGGTGCGGGCCCGCCGTTGCACGCCCACGGGCAGCTTCCCGGCGAGGATCGAGATGAAGACGATGTTGTCGATGCCGAGGACGATCTCGAGCACCGTGAGCGTGACGAGCGCGATCCACGTTTCGGGTGAGGTGAGCGAGGCCATGACTAAAAAAACGTCGTCGAGTGACGCCTCTGTGCTACGTTTTTCACGCGACGTCTCTGCTAGACGTCGTTTGGATTTGAGAAGCTGGGGTACGCTCTATTGCGGAGGTCGCCCGAACGCTTCACATTGAACCGCGAAAGGTACCTCCCCGGTGACGCCCGCGGACGACCCTGCCCCCCGCACCAGGCACAAGCCGCCTCCCGCGGCCGGATCGGGCACCCCCCCTCATCCGATTTCCGTTCTCTTGGTCGAGGATAACCGGCTGCTGCGCGAGGGGCTCGCGGCCTTGGTCCGGAAACAGCCGGGCTTCCGCCTCTTGGGCGCGGCGACCCGTCTCGACTCCGCCTTGCTGGCCTCGCCCGCCGTCCAACCTGACATCGTGCTTCTGGACGCGGCACTTCGGGACCACGACAGTCTCGGCGCGGTACGCGCGGTGCAGCTCGCGTGGCCACACACGAGAGTGATCGTGATGGGTCTGCTCCCTGCCCAGGAGGACATCGTCGAGTTCGTGAGGGCCGGGGTGTCGGGGTTCATCCTCAAGGACGCGACGTTCGAGGAATTCGTGCGCAGCATCCGCGCCGTGGCGAACGGGGAGCACGTGCTACCGCGCGCCACGACACGCCCGCTGTTTTCCCAAATCGCAACCGAAGCGGCGGCACACGGCGAGAAGCGCGCGCTGGCCGCACTGCGGATGACGCCGCGCGAGCGGGAGATCGTCTCCCTCATCTGCGACGGACTGACCAACAAGGAGATCGCCGAGCGGGTCCATATCAGCCGATTCACGGTCAAGAGCCACGTGCACAACATCCTCGAAAAATTGGCGTTACACACCAGGGTCCAGATCGCCACCTACGCCTCGCGTCCTTCCTCCGTGAATCCCCAGGACTAGTCCGCGCGTCGACCCACTAGTCGATAGCCACGCAGGTGCGCGCCTCCAAGTTGGGTCGCTGCAACCCAGCCACCTCAACAGGAGGACACCGTGCGGATTCCTCTTCATTTCCCCATGGCGGCGATCATCGCGATCGCCGCGTGCGGTAGCGACAGCGAACGGCTGACGGCACCAACAACGGCGGGACCCAGTCCCGCGCAACCTTCCGTTCGCTACCTGATTCTCGACTCAACGCAGGTGTCCTATCTGGCCGCAGCATCGCACCGAGAGACCGGGAATTACGTCTTTCAGGTGCTGGGCACGGCACCCGCTATCGGTCTGGGCGACTATGTGGCGGGAAAGCAGGGCGGCCTGTTCATGGGCCGCGTGCTGTCTATGTCGCGCAGCTCCAACACGTTGACGTTGAAGTTGGCACGGACGCCTTGGAGCGAGGTATTGAAGCCGTACAGCGTGCACGTTCCTTTCACCCGTGGGGCCGGACGCGCGCCGACGCCATACGGCCAGGTGCGCTGGGGCCCGTGGCGTCTCGTCGACCGACAAGGCAAGCCCTTGCAAACCCCGAGGTTCCTCAAGACGGGAAAGGGGTTGGCGGCGAGCGCCATCAACTTCGACCCCAGAGATTTTTCCCTGGAAGACGTCGATATCTGCGATATCGCAGGAATCGGCACCTGTCACATCTCCGGCCGGATCATCCACTCGCATTTCTCGCTGGACGGGTCGCTGAATCACCACTTGGATGCCGATCCGGGAAGCGTTATCCCGCCCGAACTACCCAGTTTTTCGATAGAGTTGAGCGTCAGTCCGGAAGTCGAGGCCTCTCTTGAGTTTCAGCTGAGCGGGAGCGGCGAAATAGATGCGGACATCCCGCTGGTGTTCGCCATTTCGCGCTCGGTCGATATCGATACGTTCTTTGGCGACGTGTCAGGATCCGTCTCAGTCGGCCTGATCCTCAACATCAAGGCCAATGTCGAGGGTACGATTCAGCCGTTCGTTGCCGCATCACAGGACGTAACGGCGCGCGTCAATGCCTCAACCGACGAGGGAATTAGTTTCCATTTCAGCAAGAACAGCCAGTTCGACGCAGGGGTGAAGCTCGTCGAGCTCGGGGATGTCGGATTGAAGGTCTCCGTCGGTCCCGAGATTTCCGCCAGTCTCGACTTCCCGGGGGGCGACATGGGCGTCAGCGCCCGCGCGGACGGGTTCCTGGAAGGCACGGAAACCCGGCAGGGTCCAGCTGAGAATCGGAACTGGTACGTGCGGACAGACGCAGGTATCGAAGCGTCAATCGAAGGACACATCGAGATCGACCTGTTCGACCTCGATGAGAGGGGCGACAAGACGTTCCCGGGACCGGAGCTCGACCTCGTTGAGCTCTGGGGGACCGGTGATCTCCGGATCACGGCGGTCACCACGGGGAAGGACGTGTTCCCCGGTCAGGTGTACACGACGACCGTTGCCCGCGCCCAGCCCGGCGACGTGCCTGAGGCGCCCGCCTGGAGCACCGTGCTGACCGGATCGCTCGGCATCAATGCGAGCCGGCAATTCGCCGGGGGGACTCTGTGCCGCCGATTCTTCGGCAACACGTCCATCCAGTTCCCAGGGGTACCGAGCGGCCCGCAGGACTGCGATCTCGCCGGCGCTACGCATACGGTGCATCTGTCGGGGATTGCGTGGAACTGCGCGGCGGACGAGCAACTTCCGGCGCTGGTGCAGGTCCGCTTCCGCAATCCGTTCGACGCCGCGGCGCGGCTCACGACTCGGAATCTTGGGATCGTCTGCCGCTCGGCGTTCGCCGTCGTGCGAGACCGGATCGACGCGCTGTTCGCGTCAGGGGCGATCGACTTCAACGTCGCGAACGCGCTGAGGGTCAAGCTGACGGCCGCGGAGCAAGCGCGAGACGGAGGGGACGTTGCCACCGCCATCAACATTATGAACGCGTTTTCCAATCTGGCTCGCGCCCAGACGGGGAAGCACATCACCGTCGCCGCAGCGGCCGAGCTGGAGGCGTTCAAGGCGCTGCTCGCGCAGTGTTACCTCACGCTCGTGCCGACCTGCTCCTCCGTGTCCGCCGCTCCGCTCGCGGCCAGCGCGGCGAGCTGAGGTTTTCGGGAGGAGAGCGCAGCAGAGGCGTAACACCGACACGTAGCACAGAAACGTAACACAAAGGCGTCACGCAAGACCGTGGTACGGTTTCGCGTGACGCCTCTGTGTAACGTTTCCGCGCGACGTCTCTGCTCGACGTCGTTTGGATTTGAGAAGCTGGCGGCGGCCTACTCTCCCACGACCTCGCAGTCGCAGTACCATCGGCGCTGACAGGCTTAACGACCGTGTTCGGGATGGGAACGGGTGTGGCCCTGTCGCGCTAGTCGCCAGCAAAAACCCTGACAACCGACGAGTGTGTGGTGATGCCGAGGCTCACCTCGAGACCGAGAAGAGATCAAGCCTCACGGGCAATTAGTACGGCTCGGCTGAAGCGCTCGCGCGCCTTACACCTGCCGCCTATCAACGTGGTAGTCTCCCACGGCCCTTCAGGGGTCTTGCGACCCGGGAGTGTTCATCTTGGGGAGGGTTTCCCACTTAGATGCATTCAGCGGTTATCCCCGCGCGACAT
>WNGI01009907.1_pt1 | contig 12731 bp, 12 predicted proteins | sample 5400621 | NCBI WGS metagenome assembly WNGI01 (sample SAMN13153374, study PRJNA577476) | soil metagenome | isolation source: 20 cm soil or saprolite under Garry oak tree replicate 1 | place: USA:California | collected 2016-06-15 | reverse complement strand
GTATCGTCTTTGTCGGCGGCGGCTACATCGCCTTTGAGTTCGCCCACATCGCAGCACGCGCTGGCGCACAGGTCCAGGTGCTCCACCGGGGGAGTCGTCCCCTCGCGAAGTTTGACCCCGATCTCGTCTCCATGCTCGTGCAGGCCAGCCGGGAATTGGGCATCGAAGTTCACGTGAACCGGGCGGTCACCGCCATTGAACGACAAGGCGACCACTTGCTCGTCCACGCCCGCACAGGAGCGCAGGTGCACACAGTCGAAGCCGACCTGGTGGTGCATGCCGCCGGGCGTACGCCGGAGATCGACAAGCTCGATCTGGAGGTGGCAGGAGTGGCCTACGGAAAGGAGGGCGTCTCGGTCAACGAGTATCTGCAAAGCGTGACCAATCCAGCTGTGTATGCGGCGGGGGACGCGGTGGCCAGCGGCGGGTTCCCCCTGACACCTGTGGCGGGGATGCAGGGAGGCATCGTGGCCAGCAACCTCCTGGAGGGCAACCGGCACACCCCGAACTATTCCGGCATTCCCAGCGTGGTCTTTACGACCCCATCTCTCGTACGGGTGGGCCTTCTTGAGGAGGCGGCTCGCGCACAGGGCCTGCACTTTACGACGCACCACGAGGACACCTCAAGCTGGTATTCCTCGCGGCGGGTGGCCCTCCCGCATACCGGGTTCAAGACACTCGTCGAGGAGGGCACCGGGCGCATCCTGGGGGCGCACCTGTTGGGCCTGCATGCCGAGGAGGTCATCAACCTCTTCGCGCTCGCGATCCGCATGGGCCTGCGGGCAAGTGATCTTAAGCAGATGGTCTACGCCTACCCCACGAGCGCGTCAGATGTAGGCTATATGCTCTAATCGAAGTTTCGCAGCCTTTACGATGAACGGGGGGCTTCGCCGTCTGGAGGAGAAGCCCTTCAGGCACAACACTGAAGAGGAGGAGATAGATGCACCCGACTTCACTGGAGCTGCTTGCCAGGCAAGTGGCCGATGGGTTGCGCGGTGACCATGATGCCTTCTGCCGCGAATTGGTCCGGCTCCTTGCCAGCGGGCGTCCTGTCGCACGAGAGCACCTGGCGACCGTGCTCCAGATGACTGCCGAGCAGGTGGCGGAAGTGCTTGCGGGCTTAGCTGATATCGAGTTGGACCCGAACGGCAACGTCGTGGGATGGGGACTCACCTTCGTTCCCACGCCTCATCGCTTTCGGGTGCAAGGGCAGACGTTCTACACCTGGTGCGCGCTTGATGCGCTGACCTATCCCGCGCTGCTCCAGCTCACGGCCTGCGTGGAGTCGTCCTGCCCGGTCAGTGGTGCCCCCGTGACGCTGTCGATCACGCACGCAGGCGTTCATGACCTGGCCCCTGCCAGTGCCATTGTGTCTTTGGTGATCCCCGAACAGGGCAGTTCCTGTAATGGTGATCGTGGCTCCTTCTGCAACCGGAGTCTTTTTTTCCGCTCGAGACGAGATGCTCTGATATGGCAGGCATCATCTCCCAGGGCCTGCCTGCTTTCGGTTGCTGATGCGTACCAGGTTGGCCGCCTGATCGCCCGGTCCCGCTACCCATCGTGAAGAGATGATCCGTGGCAGAACGGAGAGGTCCATGATGCAACAGACGCAGTTAGAGGATCTCACCTCAACCCATCAGAATAGCTTTTGTTAAGCACACTTCGTGAACCTTCGAAAGGAGTCGCGGATGACGATACACATGCGTCCTTATACAGAGGCGTCAGACCTGCAGCGCATCCTTGGCCTGAAGCGGGCCTGCACGACACCCGAGAACATGTACGATGCGCCTACTCTCTCTGAACTGCGCGCGCTCCTTGCGCCTTTCCCGCAGGATCCGGCTGCGGAACGGCCTCCGTGGGAGGACGAGCAGGGAAGAGTCATTGGGCACCTCTACCGTCGGGCGAGGACCCAGCAGGCGGCTATGCTCTGGGTGGAGGCAGTTGGGAGGCTCGTGGCCTACGCTCTCATAGCGCCGCCTTCCACTGTGCTAACCTTCCAGGTGCATCCGCAAGCGCGTGGCAGCGGCCTCGAAGCGCAGATGCTCGCCTGGGCCATTGCGAGGGCGCAGGAGCAGGCGAGACAGTGCGGGAGAACATTCTCCCTGTGGTGCAGTTGTCACGAAAGCGAAGCGGAACGCCATGCGCTCCTGGAGGAAGCGGGTTTCAAGACACTTCCGGTGCGAGATCTGCGCCTGGTTCGCTCGCTCGATATCCCCCTGCCAGCGGCTTACCTGCCAGCGGGCTTTGTCTTGCGCGGGGGCGTGTATGGGGAGGAATTGGAACTGTACCAGGGGCTCCACCGGGCAGTGTTCGACGGGATTAGTATGGGGCTTGACTATCACCAGTCCCCCGCCTACGAACCCGACCTGGATGTGATCGCGGTCGATGCCGCCGTGGCGTTTGCGGCGTTTTGTCTCTGTGAACTACACCAGGTGGCCGACAGCCACCGCGAATATACCGTGGGTGAAATCGGGGTGATCGGGACGCGCCCGACCCTCCAGAGGCGTGGACTTGGGCGTGCGCTGCTCCTCACGGGCATGCATCGGTTGAAGGAGCGAGGAGCAACGAGCGTCTTTCTCGAGACGGAACAGGCCGAAACGCCGGCGCTGCACCTGTTTACCTCCCTCGGGTTCCGTCGCATCTCGGCCTGGCAATGGATGACGAAGGAGATTGCCCCGCTCACGTGATGGCCCAGGACCAACAATCAGGATGTGCTACCAAGTGCCGCTCGCCGGGTGGGCTCAAGATGATGGCGGCCTGGTTGTGGAAACTGTCAGGGGAGGAACCGTTCTCGTGCTATCAACAGACGGCAGGACTTCCCCTGCCCTGGGTCGATCTTGTCATCCGCCATCCCGAACCGACCTACCGCAACGGTCGCCCCGCGTGGTTACGTACCCCCGACCGTTGTGTGGTCCAGGGGAGGATCGTCCCACCTGCATCTTCTTTCATCCAGCTCCACCTTGCGCAGGAAGGTCCTGCTGGAACACCTGTCGATCAATATCTGACCAAGGAGGATGGCGCCTTCGAGTTGCTCGCCCCGCAAGGCGCCTATCTCTGGCGCTGGTGGTCACCCGATGAGAGGGTGATCGGGGAGCGTCCGGTGACGCTGCACACCTGGCGCTGTGAGATCGACCTCCCGCTCGCCTAGTGCCGGGGCGGTTCCTCTTCAGCGATGATCTCCTGGCACAACACCAGGCACGCACGACAGATGTTCACCCCATGAGGGCCAATGGTCAGGTATGGCACCTGTTGCTGGTGTTTCCCACAGAACGAGCAGCGCAACCCCGTCTCTTCCTGAGGTGCTTCGGGGCCGTGGCTCAAGACCGCGACGCATTCGTCACAGACATAGACCCCTCCCGGCCCGGCAACCAGACGCTGGACCAGATCTTGCTGTTTGCCGCAAAAGGAGCACACCAGCATTGGCTTCCCCTGCTCTTTGAGGACCTGGATGATGTTCGCTCGCACCTCCTGCAGGCTGAGGCCAAAGCTTTCCAGCACCCCTGCGCCAATGCCTTCCCCCTCCCGGAGCAATCCCAAGAGGAGGTGTTCGGTGCCCAGGTAGTGATGATGGAGGCGCCATGCTTCATCGACGGCAAGCTCCAGCACTTTCTTCACCCGTGGGGTCAGGCCGATTTCGCCAGACACGAGGTGATCTCCGCGACCCACGATACCCTCGACAGCCTGACGAGCCCGCTCGAGATCGACGCCTAGGCCCGTGAGCACTTTGCCGGCCACGCCTTCCCCCTCACCCAGCAGGCCAAGCAGGAGATGCTCGGTTCCGATGTAGTTGTGCTGCAGACGTTGCGCCTCTTCCTGGGCAAGACGCATGGCATGCCGGGCTCGTTCGGTGAATCGGTCGAAGCTCCCTCCCCGGTTCATGCGTGCTTCAGCTCCCTTTCCGCAGGAAGCAGCCCGGCGGTGACGAGTCAGCCATCTGCTGACAGAGCGAATAAAATTTTGCACTGTCATCTTCTGATCCTTTCTGTCTATTTGCTTCCACCTACCCGACGAGCGTCAACCCGCCTCCCCAACCACAAGCCGCGTACCGCTGGCTCGTGAATGCGCGGATTCAATGAGTAGCGCAGCATCGTCTGAGTCGAAGGGACGCCAGCCTCAGAGGCGATCCGCGCAAAAGCATCCTGATCTCTGTGAGCCGCGCGCTCGATGAGTGTATCCTCGCATGTCGCCACACATGTCCTCCTTCTGTAACAATAGTACACCCGATGGAGGGCAAAAGGTTCCCAACATTCCTCCACCAACGCATGCTCTCTCGCGCAAGGCTTCTCACCGACGAGTTCACCCGGGTGCCGGACATCCATCTAGACAGAAAGAGATGCCTGTGCTATCGTTCCTCATGCGGTCTTTGACAATCAACAACGTGCGGCAGTGAGAACGGGAGAGAAGAGTGACGGCTCGACTGATGGTCTTCCTCGACGACGGTGGAGTCATGAATGATAATGGCACACGTGCCTCGCAGTGGCAACGCCTGGTGAGCGAGTTCTTCGTCCCGCTGCTCGGTGGTACAGCTGAAGCGTGGTCCCACGCGAATCGGGTGGCCGCCGACCGTCTGTTCGAGCCTGGTGCCTGGCGAAGGCGAGTCCAGGCCGCTCCCGATTACCGAAGCTTTGATCGTGCCTACCAGGTGGAGTGGTTGCAGGGCATATGCGAGTTGGTGGGGGTCGGGACCCCACCCGAAGAGGAATGCCTGCGCCTTGCTCGTCGCGGCGCGGCCTTTATTACTCGCCGCATCCAGGCGGCCTTTCCCGGCGTGGTGGATACTATCCGCATGTTGCACTGTCAAGGCTATGCGCTCCATACGGCCTCTGGCGGGTCCTCACTCGATCTGGCTGGCTATCTGCAGGCGATGGGGGTGCGCGACTGTTTCGGTCGCCTCTATGGCCCGGATTTGATCGAGACATTGAAAGAGGGACCGGAATACTACGAGCGCATCTTCGCTGATCTTGGAATCGAGGCCGCAGAGGCGCTGGTGGTTGATGACAGTCCTCGCGCCATCGAGTGGGCTATGCAGATGGGCGCGCGTACGGTACTTGTCGGGGACTCGTCCTTCCCTCAGACGGGAACTACCCTTCATATTGGGTGCCTCATCGAACTGCCTGCCATGCTTCAACAACTGGACTGATTCAATCCCTTGAGCCGACGATCGGGAAGACCGTTCTCTCACCGCCTCGACAGAAAACGCTTGCTGTGCTCTCGTGTCTCTGGTACACTGACAACGACGGAGAACATCGTTAGGAGATATGAGGAGGGGAGTCGTGTCATTGCTGAACATCTTTCTTGATGATGGCGGGGTCATCACCGATAAGCAGCAGCGAGCCGCCGAGTTTGGGCGACTAGTTGGCGACTGCTTTGTGCCGCTGCTCGGCGGGACTGAAGGGGCCTGGACCCGCGCCCACCGCGCGGTGGTTGACTGGCTGGCCGACGTGCAGTCGGCGAGTGCGCTCGCCGCTGCCGACTTCGCAGGCTTTTACCGGGCGTATCAGCTCCGCTGGGTTGCAGGGATGTGCGAACTGCTGGATCTGCCCACACCACCCGAGGAGGAGTGCCTCGACCTGGCGTATCACGCGCTCGCCTGGATTACGCGCCGCATCCACGCAGCCTTGCCCGGCGCAGTCGAAGCCATCCGTCTCTTGCATTGCCAGGGGTACGCGCTGCACACTGTCTCCGGGGCGTGCTCGCTGGAACTGGCTGGCGCTCTGGAAGGGATGGGCGTGCGGCACTGCTTTGGCCGTCTCTATGGGGCCGACCTGATCAATACCTTCAAAGAAGGGCCAGAGTATTATGCGCGCCTCTTCGCTGATGTGGGCGTGCAGCCTGAAGAGGCGCTGGTCGTCGATGACAGCGCTGACGCCACTCGTTGGGCAGCCCGGCTCGGAGCCAGAACGGTCCTGATCGGCTCTTCGCCTTATTCTCAAACAGGCATAACATCTCATCTTGGGAGCCTCTCGGAACTGCCAGCTTTCCTCCGACAATGGGTGTGAGGCGGTCAGCAGCAGCGGCAGCCGTTCGTCGATACACCCTTTCCCCGATGGAACGTGACTGACGTGAACGATCGCTGCTACTTGACAGCGAATGCTGTTCATGGTTACTATGAGGAGTGGGAAGGGAGTAGTATCCTATAAGGAAGGCACGAAACATGCGGCATCGCTATTGACGCAGTTGCATAACCAACCCATCCATCTGGTGCCACCTTCTCATCTGCAGAGGTATAGGTGAGACGTTTTGTGTTGTTCTGGTTGCTCTCAGCTCCAACCAGAGCGTGTCTCATCCCCACAGCCGAGCTCCACCGTCACCCGCTCTCAAGATCTCCTTCGCCATGTTTGATGATCTATGTTCAAGGAAAGGACAGAGCAAGATGCAGATGCGTGTTGGGTTATTACAGAGTCAGCGCGTGGTGTCTATCGGAACTTAGTTGGTATATCCCTCCATCCGGGCTCCGACCTACACCGGAACAGCCACATCTCTTGTGAGGCCCGCGTTGAGCAAATAAGCACATCCCATGTTCGCTGCCTTAACTACGGTCTGTACCCACCAGCCACTTCCCCTTGCCTGGGGAATCTGAGGAGGAACGCACTGATGCCTGAGCAAGCTTTCACTCTAGAAATCAAACCAGCAGAAGCGTCTCAATTGGAGGTGCTGGAACACGAGTTCTCTCCTGATACTCTCTCAAAACCTCATTACCGGCGCTATGAGGTCCAGCAACGAGGGGAAGGAATCTATCTCATCGCCTGGCACGATCACATCCCTGTTGGTCACTTCTTGCTGCGTTGGAGCGGCCCTGATGATGCGCGTGTCATGAAATATATTGATGTGATGCAGAGTGCCTACCTGGAAGCAGGAGCGACACGCGCTGCCTATCGGAGAAAGGGGGTAGCGACGACGCTCATTCGAGAGGCTGAGCGAGTAGCAAGAGAAAAAGGATGCACCCAGATCGGATTAGAGGTAGGAAGCACCGATAATCCGGAAGCCAAACGACTGTATGAACACCTGGGGTATATCGATTGGGGACGAGGGGAATTTCTCATCAGCTGGGAGTACATCGATAAGCATGGCAACCAGGGAACGGAAGCAGAGGTGGTCACCTATATGCACAAACGCCTCTAAGCAAAACTCCTGCACCTCATGAACGAGTCTTCCATGAAGCGGTCGAAACAGGTTGCCTGCTCTGTCTCTCACACCGACAAGAATCAGCTCTGGAATTCCAGAAGCACCATCTGTAAGGTCAGGCTGGCTTGCTCCTCACCTACCTCTTCTATCCAGTGTCCTCGCGACCCTGGTCCCCTGCGCGTTCGGTCGAGGGGCGCCAATCCTCAGGGTATGTCCGGGACTGCAGATCTGCATCCGGAACTCGTCGGCGACCGCGCAGTCCGTTTCTCTCTCGCAGAGACAGTGGCGACTGCTCGCAGATCGCGAGTTCCAGTGTAAGGCACGTGTGGCTCGGCTGTCTTCGTCCGTTGGGGACGTCTTCCCTCGTCCGTTCGGACACTGTCCGTTTGGACGCTTTCGCGCTACCACCAGGCGTGCTATACTTTGTGGGCAGAGGAATGCGACTCTTTCAAGACGCAAGACGAACGACCCATCGGGTCGCCATCGTGGTCTATGACTCGACGGCTCCAGCCGGAATCGGCCAGGGCGTCTCTATTGAGGCCCGAGCCGATGAGCAAGAGATCATCCATGCGCTTTACGCTCTGGAAAGAAGAGGATGGAAAAAGCCTCTGCAAGAGGTGAGGGAAGCCTCGATCCACCGGGTCTATAAGGCTGTCCCAGAGCACCTGTGGAACAGTACTGTTGGCAGTCTGGAATGGCAACGCTTTGATACACGGGTGCCAGTCGATTTACTTGGGAAATAGGGGTGGGAGGGCGGAAGTGCGCGTGGACGCCCATCGAGAGCATGTGGTCGTCAAAAGGCGCGGCACTAGCTCCAGGAAGCCACAGGGCACGGCCCGCCAGATCAACCATGCCCGGCAGGCGGAGGCTCGGATCAGCAGGTGAGCGAACCCCTCACGTCCTGCACCCCAGACGAGCGACCAGCAGCCGAGTCACCGACAACGATGTGCATCGCATTTACAGAGCGTTCTGCTGAAGGAGAGGAACGAGAAGCAGGTGAGTTATGACCGAGTTGTATCCGGAGATCGAGCCCTACGAGCAGGGTTTCTTGGCGGTAGATGATGGCCATCGCGTCTACTGGGAGACCTGCGGCAATCCGCATGGCAAGCCAGCTCTCGTCTTGCACGGCGGCCCTGGTTCAGGATGTACTCCCTGGCACCGCAGGCTCTTTGATCAGAGCGCCTACCGCCTCGTGCTCTTCGATCAGCGCAACTGCGGGCGGAGCACACCACACGCCAGTGCTCTCGAGACGAGCCTTGAGAGCAACACTACCGCGCATCTGATCGCCGACATCGAACAGCTGCGACAGCATCTGAATATCGACACCAGGAAATTGACTGGCTCTTCCGTGGTGGGGTGGCGCTCTTCTTCCCCTAGCAATGGGAACGTCTCCGTACAGCGTTGCCGGAAGCCGAACGCGATGGCGATCTCGTCGAGGCCTACTATCGACGGCTCAACGATTCCAATCTCACCGTCTGCCAGCGAGCTGCCGAAGCCTGGTGCCTGTGGGAGTCCGCCACAGCTGCGTGGCCCCCGTCAACGAGTCTTGCTGAGCGATTCACTAATCCTACGTTCGCGTTGGCGTTTGCGCGTATCGTGACCCACTACATGCACCACAAGCTGTGGCTAGAGGATGGGAGCTTACTGCGCGACGCCGATGTCCTGGCCGACATCCCCGGAATTTTGGTGAATGGTCGCTTTGACTTTCAAGCCCCCATTGCATACGCGTGGGAACTCAAGCGCGTGTGGCCACGTGCCGAGTTGGTGATGGTTGACAACGCTGGCCATGCCGCCGACAATCCAGGCCTCACTCAAGCACTCATCCGGGCAACAGATCGATTCGCCGTCTCTCGATAAGAGGGATATTCCTCTGAGTGTCATTGAGCCAAGAAAGGCGCTTACACACTCTTGATGAAAAAGATCCGTCGGTTTGTTGAAGAAGGCTTCTTTTCGTGCGTAGACAAAACTCCCCCTTGTGCCATCACAAAAAATTAGCTAAGATGAGATCTGATCAAAAAGATCAAGTCGCGCTTCCGAAAGGTTCAAATAAAGAGGGAGGATACGGTGTCCTTAGTCACTGAACAGATTCCGAATACTGAGACGACGTTTTTGCTCCCGATCCTCTCAGACGCCGAGGAGGGTGAGGAACGCATTCGTGCGACCCTCCTCGATCCAACCTGTACCGTCTATGCCTCCTGGTTAGATGGTCAGCTTGCCGGAGCTGCTGTAATACGCTGGGAGGAAGAGGAACCCAGCGAAATCGTGTATATCGCGGTGGCTCCCGATTTGCGTGGGTGTGGGTATGGAAAGCAGATCATTCACTTTTTACAGGAGGAATTGCGCAGGCGTCGAGGGCATTCGCTCCTGGTTGGGACGGCGAATGCTGCCCTTGAGAACATTGCTTTCTATCAGAAATGCGGCTTCCGCATGTCTGAAATCAGACGTGACTATTTTGCGTATATTCAGCCGCCGATAGCAGAGCACGGGATTGTGCTCCGTGATATGGTAGTTTTGCGTTATGACCTGGAATGAAGTCCGGTGAGCGGACCCGCGAAGAAACCGGCAAATGTGACGGTAAGCACCGTTGCCAATCCCACTATCCCACGATTGACGCGGTGGTTGGTTACCGTGGACATGGCAACCAGCAGAATGCCGGGCGTTAACCAAGGGGTGTATCTTCGAGCGGGTCTGGGGCTTTGATAGCGAGGTGGGGTGGGAGGTGATCAAGGTCTACGTGAACTATCTCCGCGCCAAACTGAATGCGGGAGGGAGACTAAACCTCATGCATACAGTACGCGGGGTAGGCTATATCTTGAAGCCATAGTGGTGTTTCGATGGCGGGGCACATGTTTGCTGTTCTATGAGGTGGCAAGCTCCTGCTTCTGCAATAGCCAGAGGTGCCAGTAGAGTCCCTCTGTCTGCAACAAATCGGAGTGCATGCCGCGTTCCTTGATTGCTCCCTCGTGCAACACCAGGATTTCGTCGGCCATTTCCAGACCTACCAGCCGGTGTGTGATGAGGATGGTGGTGCGTCCAGGCAGCAGGGCGCGCACAGTACGCAGCACCTCTCGTTCGGTCAGCGGGTCGAGATTCGCCGTAACTTCGTCCAGCAGGAGAATCGGCGCTTTTTTGAGCAGGGCACGGGCAATGGCAAGGCGCTGACGCTCACCGCCAGTCAGCTTCAACCCCTGCTCTCCGATTAGTGTCTCATAGCCCTGCGGCAACGATTGAATAAAGTCGTGAAGACATGCCTGCCGCGCGGCTTCTTCTACCTCGTCCTGGCTCGCCTCGGGCCGTGCCAGCAAGAGATTTTCTCGAATAGTGGCGTTGAACAGGTACGGCCTTTGTTCGACGACACTGATCAGTTGATGAAGGTTCTCCTGGTGAAACGCTCGCAATTCATGGCCGCCGAGCCGGATACTTCCCTGCTCGTAATCCCAGAAACGTTGCAAGATGTTGACCAGTGTGGATTTTCCTGCGCCACTTGGCCCGACGAGTGCCAGGCACCGGCCCTAGGGCAGCGCGAAACAGATGCTCCTCAACGCATACGGTGCATCTTCTGTATAGCGGAATGAGAGGTGGCACACCTCCAGATCAAAGCTTGACGGCACGGGTGATGGCAACACCGGGTCGCGGATAACAGGAGGTGCATCGATGACGGAGAAGAGCCGACGGGCTGCCACTAGACTTCCTTGCAGGCCCTGGGCTGCGGCGGAGAGCGGAAGGACCGCATCGAAACTGGAGACCGCCGCCAGCGCCAGAACCGCCAGGTAGACGCCGTTGAGCCTTCCCTCGCGCACAAGCGGTATCGCGACAACCAGCATCGTCCAAACGCACAGATTCATGAGGACGCTTCCCGCAGCCTCTCGCATCCCACGAACGCGAGCACGAGCTGCCTGCAATCGCACGAGCTGACGATTGAGTGCCTGCACGCGCTCGGCCTGCTTTTCTTCGAGACCATAGGCCAGCAGATCGCCTATGCCCTGAACACTATCAATACATGCCATCTTGAGGTCCGACCTGACGGTGATGACCTGCTCCTCCAGCGTGCGTCCCAACAGGTACATCACCAGAGGAACGCCCACTCCCGCCAGCAGGTAGAAAGCCAGCAGGACGATGGCGAAGGCGCTATTGTACGCGCCTAGCACAAACCACATGATGAGGCCGATGATGGCTGCTACGAGTGCCGGAGCAATTGAACGCGCGTAGAAATCCTGGAGCGTTTCGATATCGGAGATGAGACGGCTCAACAAGTCGCCGCTCGTATACTCCCGCGATTTTACATGCTTGCGCGTCAGCAGCCGGGCTGGTGCCAGCGGCTCAAGCGCCTCGTAGAACCACGCGCGCAGGCGGGCAAGCAGGCGAAAGCTCACTTCGTGAGAAACCACGCGCTCGAAGTAGCGCCATGCCCCGCGCACAACGCCGAAGAAGCGCACTCCGAGAATGGCAAACAGGAGCGTTGCGTACGAGGGATGCAGCGCTGCCTCAGAAATCAGGTAGGCCGAGAGCGTCATCAGTCCTATGCCGCTCCCGACCGTCAACACGCCTAGCAGGGCAGAAAGCGCCATCCAGCCCGCGACCGGTCTTATCTGACATAACAGGCTCCGAAGGGAGCTACTCATGCCTTCCCTCCTCCATAGGCGCCGACGAACTGGCGGTAGATGCTCGACTGCCGCAGGAGCGCGTCGTGGGTCCCCTCTGCTACAACCCTGCCCCCATCGATGACGACAATCTGATCGGCATCGTAGACCGTGCTTAGACGGTGTGCGATGATGAGTACCGTGCGGCCCCGTTTCAGGCGGGAAATGGCTTCCAGCACCCCGGTCTGGTTCTCTGCATCGAGGTAGGAGGTGGCCTCATCCAGGATCAGTAGGGGTGCGTTCTTCAGGAAAGCCCTGGCCAGGCTGATGCGCTGCGCCTCTCCTCCACTCAGCAAGAGCCCCCGCTCCCCGATCACGGTGTCGTATCCCTGTGGAAGCGCCTGGATGAATTCATGGGCGCAAGCAAGCTGGGCGGCCTCGATGACGGCTGAGAGCGAGGCCTGCTCACATCCCAGGCGAATATTCTCGGCCACCGTGGCGTGAAAGAGATACGGGTGTTCAGGTACCCAGGCGATGCATTTACGCCACTGCTGCACCGGTATCTTCTCCAGCGAAGTGCCGTCCACGAGCACCGCCCCGCGTTCAGCCTCGATGAAGCGCAGCAGGAGGTGCGCCACAGTACTTTTCCCCGCTCCGCTCGGCCCAACCAGCGCCACCTTCTTACCGGGCTGTATGTCAAACGAGACGTCGTGCAGCGCGGGGCGCTGGCCATCGTAGATGTAGCCAACCCGCTCAAAATGTATAATGCCACCTGCTATGAACTGTGACGGGGATGGGCGTGCCGGTGGTTGCGACACCGCAACGGGGGTGTTCAAGATATCCGCGATGCGCTGTCCGGCGACTTTCCCGGTCATGCCAGCGTGATACCTGGCTCCCAGGAGCCGCAGGGGCAGGAAATACTCCGGCGCCAGCAATAAGACGAAGAGCGCCTGTTGAAAAGGCATCAGCCCATCCAGCAAACGCAGGCCGATCTCTACCGCAATGACTGCCGTGCTGATGGTGGCA
>WNGI01007932.1_pt1 | contig 12731 bp, 11 predicted proteins | sample 5400621 | NCBI WGS metagenome assembly WNGI01 (sample SAMN13153374, study PRJNA577476) | soil metagenome | isolation source: 20 cm soil or saprolite under Garry oak tree replicate 1 | place: USA:California | collected 2016-06-15 | reverse complement strand
TCATGAATCGACGCGAAGCGCTGGCGACATTGGGAAAAACCTCGCTGGCGCTTTTTTTTGCCAATTCAATTTTGCGCGGCGACGGGACGGCCGCTGAAGGGACTGCCATGGCGACACCGGATTTCATTGGAAAGTTTACTGCGAACAATCCCGGCATCATGACGTTGCAGGGAACCAATCAGTACATCGTCGGCAAAGAGACCGGCTTGGTCATCGATGTCGCTCTGAGCGCCGATTCGAATATGGACGGCATCATCGAGCAAGCCGAGGCCATGGGCGTCAAAAAGATTGAAAAGATCTTACTCACGCATATCCATAGTGATCACTGCGGCGGGGCGCTGGCGCTGCGCAAGCGCTGCGGCGCCAAGCTGGGCATTCACCGTTCGCGCAAGGGTTTCCTCGGCGGTGAAGATTTTCAATACGACGACAACGACCGGATTTCATTTAGTGGTGGTGAGTTGAATGTTCTTCACACGCCGGGTCACGAGTCGGGGCACTGCTGTTTTTACGAAGGCGGAGACAAAGTGCTGTTCAGCGGCGATAACATTCTCGGTTACGGCACGGCGGTGATTCATCCGCCCGACGGCAATATGACGGATTATCTCAAATCGCTCGAGCGCCTGTTGGGATTCGACATCAGCTTGATCCTACCGGGCCATGGCCCGCTCATCGGCAAGGCCGAAGCGAAGATCCGGGAATATATCAAGCATCGTCTCGAGCGCGAGCAACAGGTGATCGCCGCGCTACGCCAAGGACGCACCACGATCGGTGACGTTACTCAAATGATTTATGCCGACGCGTCCGCCGCGCTGCAACGCGTGGCTGAGTTCTCCGTGCAAGCGCACTTGGAAAAGCTGATGCGCGAAGGTCGAGTGAAAAAAGAAGGCGCGCGTTACCTGCTCGTCAGTGAAAATTAACCGACCGTCGAGCCGACTCGAAATGAACGGCGGGTGTTTCAGGTTCGATTTCCAGATCCTGCCATGCGTCTTCACCAAGCTCGGTGAGCCGATCCGCTGATGCGGCTTGCAGTGCCAGCACGTTCGGACCGCGCGCTTGCAAGAGCCATGCGCGGCCGTCGCGCTGAGTTGCGATCAGTGTGCGGAGCCTTGGTTGGGCCAGCGTATCGAAACGCACGCCCTGGCGGCTCTCGATCACCTTGCGGTACGCTTCGAGAAACTCACCGGCGCTGGCTTCATTGCGCCAAGAGCTGAACCAAAAAATATTGAACAGCGCATCATTCTGGAACGAGAAGAGCTGATCGCCGCGCCAGGCGCCTGCCGTTTCGGCCGCGGATTTCGCCGCATGCTCGCTTCGGAGCAGCGCTCGGATCAACAATTCGCCGAGGCTTTGCTCGACGATCGGCCGATGGTTGAATCGACGGAGCAACGCCGGCGGAAAAAAGCGCAGCGGATTTTCGCGCCCAATGAAAAACTTTTCCGGATGGAGAACCTGCGAGCTTGCAGTCGGCGGGTTGGCATACAGCCCGTTGACACCCTGCCAACCTTTGGCGGCAAAAGCCCAATAGACAAATTGACTTCCTTCGCGGTAGGGAAACGTTATCTGCGCGCGCAAGAAGTCCGGCACACGCGCGGCCAACTTGTCTATTACCGCTGCGACTTGAAGCATGATCCCAAGCTGAGCGGCTGAGAGTTTGCGGTTGTCCGGTCGAGCGGCACGGCTCACTGCGGTAAGCAGGGCGTCGCCCGCGCCAACGGCGCGAAGCGCCAATCGACGATCCTCGAACACCGATGTATCGATTCTTTCGCGCCAAGCGAACCGTTGTTCTTGGAGCGCTTGCGCGATGGCGATGACGATGGGCAGTTCGCGAGCGGTGGTTGGGTCGATTCGCTCATAGGGCGCGCCGAGGCGGCCGGCGTCGGACGATACGCTAATCACGCCTTCGGCGCGGTCGTAACTGATCCGCTGAAGTATGCTTTTGTATTCTGCCAGCGCGCCGGTGAGATCGACAGAGTTCGCCAGCAAGCCGATGCTTTTATACACCCATTCGATGTGCGCTAGCGGCGCACCGCTGTAGTACTCCGACGGGACAAGCTGCGCTGAGGCTTTGTCCGGCGGCGCGGTTTGCATTTCCAGTCGGAGATTTCGATCGACCGGCAGTTCGCGCCATTCAGCCACGCTCTTCGCCAATTGAGCAAATGCGTCCGGCGAGGGAACCGTTATTGGCTCCGGTGACAAGCATCCGCTGAGGGCGGCGAAAACAAGCGGCAGTTGACTAAGGGCTTTGACCAAGCGACGAAACGTTGCCGGGATTTTTAGCGCACTCGCTTCATCCACCTATTTCTCCATAATGATGACCGAGTATCCGGCCTGGGTGAGTTGGCGTGCGCGCTCTTCAGCGTCCGCCCGACTGGAAAAAGTTCCCAGGCTCACTCGATAATAGGTGGTATCCTTGGACTGGAGCGGTGCGATCGTCACATCGCTGAATGATTTCGCCACGCGGTCGCGCAGCTGCCGAGCGTTTTCCAACTGAGAAAATGAGCCGAGCTGCAAGGTGTAATCGAGGGACGCACGCACGGTCTGTATGGGTATCGGGCTGTCGATGACATCGACGCGAACCAGAGCCGTGCCGGGACCGGTCATGCTGAGCGCTTGGGCGGCGGCGTAGGAAAGATCGATGATGCGTCCCTTGGCGAACGGCCCGCGATCTGTGATGGTGACTTCAGTGGCACTGCCGTTTTCCATGTTCGTCACCATGACGCGCGTGCCGAGCGGCAGGGTTTGATGCGCCGCCGTGAGCTCGTTCTGATCATAGACATCGCCGCTCGCGGTGGCCTTGCCGTGAAATCCAGGACCATACCACGACGCGATACCGACCTGGCTGACCCGGCCCTCGGGCAGCGGCGGCACACGGACGTTAGATGGCGGTACCGAGCAACCGATCACCAATGAAAAAAGAAGAACCACATAAGGGGCGCTGGTGTAACGAAATTCGGAGTCGGATCTGCGTAACCTCGGAGGGAGCGCCGCGATTGACGATCGCCGGCACTTGTTTTACCCGCCATGCCGTTTATGATAGCGTATCAGCGATTTTGAAGGGAAGGTTCTTTTATGTCCGGTCATTCCAAATGGAGCACGATCAAGCATAAAAAAGCGGCCAAGGACGCGAAGAAGGGCAAGCTTTTCACCAAGTTCATCAAAGAGATCACCGTCGCTGCCCGCATGGGCGGCGGCGATTTGAACTCGAATCCGCGCTTGCGCACCGCGGTGCTCAGCGCCCGCGCCCAGAGCATGCCCGGCGACAACATCGAGCGCGCGATCAAGAAAGGCACCGGCGAGCTCGAAGGCGTGACCTACGAAGAAATTCAATATGAAGGTTACGGCCCCGGCGGGGTGGCGATCATCGCGCAGGTCGTGACCGACAACAAAAATCGTACGGTTTCCGAGATTCGCCGGCTATTCGCCAAGCATGGCGGCAACATGGGTGAGACGGGCTGCGTTTCCTGGATGTTCGATAAGAAGGGATTGATTACGGTCGAGAAATCGCAGGTCGATGAAGATCGGCTGATGGACATCGTGCTCGATGCGGGTGCCGAAGACATGCACGCCGAAGACGACATTTTTGAAGTCGTTACCCGGCCGGAGGATTTTGAAAAGGTCAAAGAGCGCTTGGATCAGGAAAAGATCGCCGCGTCGAGCGCGCAGGTGACCCTGGTGCCGAAGAATACTGTGGACGTCGACGCCAAAAATGTCGAACAGGTTTTAAGGCTCAGCGAAGAATTGGAAGATCACGACGATGTGCAAAGCGTGGCCGCGAACTTTAACATTCCCACCGAATTGATGGACAAGGCGAGCTAAACCAGTGGCGCCGATGCCAAAGAGCAGCGCCCAACCGCCCGATCGCGAAATCATTCTTGGCATCGATCCCGGCTCGCTGGTGACGGGCTGGGGACTCGTCGAAGTCGCGGGCAGCCAACTTCATCACATTTCCCACGGAACGATAGTCACCACGACGGCCGTCGACTTGCCGTTGCGTTTGAACCGGATCCACCGCGGCTTGCGCGAAGTCATCGAGCGCTACCAGCCGTCGATGGTGAGCTTGGAAAAGGTGTTCTTTTCACGCAACGTCCAAAGCGCGTTAAAGCTCGGCCAAGCGCGGGGCGTGGCGCTGTTGGCAGGGGCGGAGTGGGAGCTCGGCTTCGCCGAGTATTCCGCCGCGGAAATCAAAGTCGCCGTGGTTGGCTATGGGCAGGCGACCAAAGAGCAGGTGCAGCGGATGGTGAGTGTACTGCTTGGTTTGCGCGGCGCGATCCGCGCCGACGCAGCCGATGCGCTGGCCAGCGCCATTTGCCACGCGCATCGTCGGACGTTCCAAAACCTGGTGCTTCGCTCGCTAAACGGGCGGGTCAAAGCGACCAGCTGGCGGGACTATCTCGAAACGGCTTCGCGGCGCTGAGGGCGGCGGCGAAGGTCGCCTCTTTATCACATGCAAATCTCGACGTGATCGCACAAATTCATGGGACGTTAGCCCAAAAAATTCCCGGGGAAATCGTCGTCGACGTCGGCGGCGTGGGCTACCAGATATTTATTCCACTAAACGTGTTTTACCAGTTACCGGAAATCAACGCGCCGGTGAGCTTGCAGATTCACACCCATGTCCGCGAAGATGCGCTGCAGCTTTTCGGCTTTCGCGATTTTACCGAGAAGCAAATCTTCCTGCTGCTCATCGGCGTCTCGGGAATCGGTCCGAAGCTGGCCATTAACATCTTGTCCGGCATCCCGGCAGAGGAGCTGGCTCGCGCGCTACGAGAAGGAGATCAACCACGGCTGATTGCCATCCCCGGTGTGGGGCGGAAACTCGCCGAGCGCATGATCGTTGAGCTGAAGGACAAACTCGCAACGTTGGCCCTGATGGGATCCGAGAGCGCGAAACCCGAAGTCGGTTCGCAACTGCTGCTGGACGCGGTTTCGGCGCTGGTCAATCTAGGTTATAAAAGACCTGACGCGGAAAAAGTGGTGCGAGAGGTTCTCAAAAAAGGCGACCATTCCTTGGAAAGCGTGTTGAAAGAGAGCCTGCGGCTGTTGAGCCGATAAGGCTTGGCGGGCGCGACCCTGATTTGAATCATGCTCAACGGAAGCAAAATCGACGAAGACGTAACTTTCGAAGTTAACCTGCGGCCGCGCGGGTTCGACGAATACGTCGGCCAAGAGCAGGTTAAAGAGAATCTGAAAGTCGCGATCGCCGCAGCTCAAGCGCGCCATGACGTGCTCGATCATATGCTCTTCCACGGCCCGCCGGGATTAGGCAAAACCTCTTTAGCCTATATCATCGCGCGCGAGATGGGGGTCAACATTAAAGCCACGTCAGGGCCGGTGGTGGAGCGTCCCGGTGACCTCGCCGCCCTGCTGACCAATCTCGAAGAAGGCGATGTTCTATTCATCGACGAGATTCACCGTCTAAACCACGTCGTCGAAGAAGTGCTCTATCCGGCGATGGAAGATTATCAAATCGACATCATGGTCGGCCAGGGGCCCGCGGCGCGCTCGATCAAGCTGCCGCTCAAGCACTTTACCCTCATCGGCGCGACGACCCGCTCCGGGCTTTTGACTTCGCCGTTGCGCGACCGCTTCGGCCATATCCATCGGCTCGATTTCTATGATACGGGCTCGATCTCTAAAATTCTCAAGCGTTCGGCTGCGATCCTCGCAGTTCGCGAGGAGAACGACGGCATCGCCGAAATCGCCTGCCGCTCGCGCGGTACGCCGCGCATCGCCAATCGGCTGCTGCGCCGGGTGCGCGACTACGCGCAAGTGAAAGGCGACGGCACGATCACCAAGCGGCTCACGAACGAAGCGCTCAACATGCTGGAGGTCGATCGTATCGGGCTGGACAAGATGGACACCATGCTGCTCGTGACTTTGATCGATAAATTTGCCGGCGGTCCGGTCGGCGTGGAGACCTTAGCCGCGGCGATCGGCGAGGAGAAGGATACCATCGAGGACGTCTACGAGCCGTTTCTGATTCAGGCGGGATTCATTCAAAGAACGCCGCGCGGGCGAGTGGCGACCGCCTTGGCATTCGATCACTTCGGCCGGACGAAGAAAAACGATGCGGCGAACAATCCGCGAAAACAGCCGAGTTTGTTTTGAGCGTGCCCCGGTTGCCGGAGCCTAATTTCGAGCCTACAGGCATAAAGTTATGGCGGGATTTGGCAAGACGCTGATCTATCTCGGGCTCGTTTTGGTGATTGTCGGAGTGGTCTTTTCGCTGGCCGGGAAATTGCCCTGGCTCGGACATCTGCCGGGGGACATTACCATCCAGCGGGAGCGCTTCACGTTCTATTTTCCACTTGCGACCTGCATTCTCATTAGCTTGATTGTTTCCCTTGTCCTTTATTTTTTTAGAAGGTAGACTTTTTTTCTAACCTCTTAGCCCTCGGTCAGGGCGTTTATGGAAGCAGCGAACCCCGCCAAGCACGTCGAACAAAGCCTCAAGATCGAGGAAAACAAGCGTCGCAAGCGCGAAGGCATCGTGATCCTCGTCACCGCCCTGATGGTTGCGGCGCTGATCTTTTTCGAAGTCCAGTTGCCCGACGTCACGCCGGAATATTCCCTGGGCAGCAACATCGTTTTCTTTTTTTTGATCAACGTCAATATTATCCTCCTTGGGCTGCTGGTCTTTCTGGTGGTGCGCAACTTGGTCAAGCTCATGGTCGAGCGCAAGCAGCGCATGCTCGGTTCCCGCCTGCAGGCGCGGCTGGTGGTCGCTTTCGTCGGCCTGGCGCTGGTTCCCAGCGTCCTCCTCTTCATCATCGCCGGCGGATTGTTGAGGCGGTCGTTTGACCGGTGGTTTGATTCGAAGGTCGAAAGCGCGCTGCAAGGTTCGTTGGAAATCGGCCAAACCTATTATCAAAATTCCGCCAACAATGCGCTTTTTTACGCCCGGCAACTCAGCCGGCGGATTACCGAAGAAGGGCTGACGGATCAGCCACGGCTCGGCGAACTGAAAAAGTTCGTCGAAACCAAGCAGCATGAATATAATCTCGGCACGGTGGAGCTCTTTTCACCCGACGGCCAACCCTTTGTGGTGGCTTTCAATCAGCAAGTGCCCACCGGCGTCACCATCAAGCCGGAAAGCGAATTTTTAAACCGGGCTTTGCGCGGTCTTGAAGTCACGCGCACTCAGGCTTTCGGCGAAGGCGACGTGATACGCGGCGGGGTACCGATTTACGCGCGCGACAAACGCATCCTGGGCGTGGTGGTCGTTGATTACTATGTGCCCAAGAGTATTGCCAAACGGGCGATCCAGATTTCGCAGTCCTACGAACAGTATAAGTATCTGACGTTTCTCAAGGCACCGGTAAAGAACAGTTATCTCCTGACCATGCTTTTGATCACCTTGGTGATCATTTTCGCTGCCACTTGGTGCGGCATCTATTTGTCCAAAAGCATCACGGTGCCGATCCAAAAGCTCGCCGAGGGAACTCACCAAGTCGCGCAGGGCAACTGGGACTATAAAATCGAGTCTGGGGGGGACGATGAAATCGGCGTGCTGGTGAATTCGTTCAATCAAATGACCGGCGATTTGAAGCAGATCAAGCTCGAGCTGGAACGGCGTGGCAATGTGGTGCAAACGCTGTTGGCGAACATCGCGGCAGGCGTCGTGGCCGTGGACCCGTCCGGCAAGATCACCACTTGGAATAAAGCCGCCGAGCAGATTTTAGGCGTGCAAGCCGAACGCGCGCTGGGAAAACAGTACCGGAACGTGTTTGACGCGGAGCCCTTGCGCGGAATTCGTGAGATTGTGGACAGCGTCCAGGGTGGCGAGAGCGTCGAACGCGAGATGAAACTGTCGCTGTCGGAGCAATTGCGCAACGTCGTAGTTTCCGCGGCGACGCTGCACGAGGATGACGGATCGATCCTAGGGGTGATGCTGTTTGTCGAGGATATTACCCAAATCCAGAAAGTTCAAAGAATGGAGGCTTGGCGTGAGGTCGCCCGGCGCATCGCTCATGAAATCAAGAATCCGCTGACGCCGATTCAGTTATCGGCGGAGCGGCTGCGCAAGCGCTATGCGCATATTCTGGATGGAGACGGCGCCATTCTGGACAAATGCACGACGACGATCATCCAGCAGGTCGAGGAGCTCAAAAAGCTGGTCAACGAGTTTTCCCAGTTCGCTCGCTTGCCGTCCGCCCAGCTGCGGGCCAACGATTTGAACGAGATCGTCACCGAGTCGCTTGTGCTCTTCAAGGAGGGGCATGACGGCATTCAATTTCAATTTCACCCGGGTGTAATTCCGCCCTTGGACCTCGACCGCGAGCAGATGAAGCGCGTGTTAATGAATCTCCTGGACAACGCCGTCGCCGCCGTGCAGGGCAGCGGTGAGATCGTGCTCGCGACGAACTACGACCGCGGGCGCGGCGCGGTAACGCTAGAAGTGGCGGACAACGGCTGTGGCCTATTGCCGCAGATGAAAACGAAAATATTCGAGCCCTATTTTTCGACCAAAGAAAACGGCACGGGCCTGGGACTTACCATCGTCAGTCAGATCATCGAGGATCATCGCGGTTATATTCGTGCGTGGCCCAACGATCCCCACGGCACGCGTGTTGTTATCGAATTGCCGGTGGGCGAAGACTCGGGCACTCACATAGCGGCGAAAAACGCGCTACACTCGTAAAAAGAATCGGGAGGACTGGTGGAAGATCCGGTGGCGCCAAAGACGATCTTAGTCGTCGACGATGAGGACGGGGTGCGGGAATCCGTGCGCGAAGTCCTAAGCGATGAAGGTTACCGGGTCCTCGACACTTCCGATGGCGCTCAGGTGCTAAAGATTATTAGAGACGAACGGCCGGAGCTGGTGCTGCTCGACATTTGGATGCCGCAAATGGACGGCATCGGATTGCTAAAAGAGATCAAGGCTCAGGAGCCGAACATTAACGTCGTAATGGTTTCCGGCCACGGCAATATCCACACCGCAGTCACCGCAACCAAATTCGGCGCCTTTGATTTTATCGAGAAGCCGGTATCGCTGGAGGGTTTATTATCGACCGTGCAACGCGCCCTCGGGGAAATCCAGGAAATGCCCAGCGCGGATGAAAAAAAACCGGGCGGTCAAATCAGGAAATCGCGGGCGGTGAAAGCGGCCCTATCGAAAAGCGGAGCTGGCGTCCAGACAACCCAACAGCGCACTTTGAAAAAAAGCGTGGTGCTCTCCGGGCAGGGACTTCACTCCGGCGTCAAGACCGGTCTTATTTTACATCCGTTGCCGCCGAATAGCGGCGTGGTTTTCACCGGGATCTCCGGCGATGTCACCGTGCCCGCGCACCTCGACTACGTCGGTTCCACCGGTTATGCGACGTCGCTACGCTCCAAAGACTACGCGATCGGCACGGTCGAACATCTGTTAGCGGTGTTGCACAGCTACGGCATCACGAATCTGTTGGTCAAAGTCCAGGGCGAAATTCCGATATTGGATGGTTCGGCGCTGGAGTTTTGTCACGCCATTGATGAAGCCGGCATTCAGGAAGAAGCCGACGAATGCGCGGTCATCGTGATCGACCGGCCGTATCGCATCCATGCCAAAGGCGGCGAATCGATCGGCATCGAACCGGCGGAGACGCTCTCGGTTCGCTACCTTTTGCGCTATCCAAAGCCCGTCGGCGAACAGGAATATACTTATCTGTTCCAGGGCCCGGAATTTTTCCGAGCCGAGATCGCGCCAGCGCGCACGTTTGGCTTTCTCAAGGACATCACGCAGCTGCAAAATATGGGATTGGCCAACGGCGGCCGGCTCAGCAATTTCATTCTCATCGATGACGAGAAAATCGTGAACACGGATCTGCGCTACCCCGATGAATTCGCGCGGCACAAGATCTTGGATATCCTCGGCGATTTTTATTTGCTCGGTCGGCCGATCCGCGGCGCAATCACCGCGCACATGACCGGTCACTCTGATAATATCGCCTTGTTGCGAAAAATCCGCGATGGAATGAAACTCTAAATGAAACTCTAAAGGTAAAGTGTAGTTTAAACGCAACACGAAACTTTGCTTATGGTCTCCCAGACCCATTTTCCCCGGCTCTTTACCGTCGACGAAGCCAATGACTTGCTGCCTAAGGTTCGACCGTTGGTCGAGCAGGTTCTTGAAAATATCCGCCGTCTCAAAAGCGCGAGCGAAACGGTGATTCGAAAAGAAGGGCTTGACCCGGAGACACCGAATCTCATGAACCGGTTGCGCGACGACGGCGAGATCGCCAGGTTGATCGGCCAAGTCAAAGGTTGTGTCGACGAGATCAACAGCTTTGGCTGCATCTGTAAGGGCGTGGAGCAGGGATTGATCGATTTTCCGTGTATGCTGGGAGCCGAAGTGGTTTTTCTTTGCTGGCAGATCGGTGAGCCCAGCGTGGGCTTCTGGCATCGTATCGAAGACGGCTTTGCGGGTCGCAAGCCGCTGCTCGACGGTGATTCCTCCGACCCCGATAGCAAGGTCTCCTATCACTAAACCCGGCGGCGTCAAGGCCACAGATCATATTGCAAATCCGGCGACCCGATTATAGGATCGTCGACGCCAAATTTCACTTCGCCATGAAATCCTCACCGCCGCGCGGCGCGGCCGCCTTATCTTCCGACATCAAAGACGAAGCTCGCCAGTTGGGGTTTGAACTCGTAGGCATTTCGGCGGTGCGACCGCCGCCGCACGAGCAGTCCTTTGCTCAGTGGTTGCGCCAGGGGTTGGCCGGCGAACTCGATTACATGAAACGCACGGAGCTCATGCGGCGCGATCCGCGCGATCTCGTTCCGTGGGCGGTTTCTGTTGTCTCGGTAGGAATGAACTACTACACCGAATTTTCCCGTTCGGCTTCGTCATCGAAACCTGAGGGCTGGATCTCGCGTTACGCCTGGGGCGACGACTACCATGGTTTGATCAAACTGCGCCTGGAGTCTCTGCTCGATCGCATCAATAAACTAGACGGCGGGTCTGTGCAAGGCAGGGCTTTCGTGGATTCGGGGCCGGTGCTCGAGCGCGACTTTGCCGGCATCGCCGGACTCGGCTGGATCGGCAAGAACACCCATCTCATTTCACCCAAAAAAGGCTCGTGGTTTTTTTTGGGTGAACTGTTTCTCGACTTGCCGTTGGACTATGATCGTCCGATTCGCGATCGCTGCGGCCGGTGCGATCTTTGTCTTAAGGCGTGTCCCACCGGTGCATTTGTCGGGCCCTACGTGCTCGATGCGCGGCGCTGCATTTCCTATTTGACCATCGAGCTTAAGGGTTGGATGCCGCGCGCACTGCGGTCGCTTGTCGGCAACCATATTTTCGGTTGTGACATCTGCCAGGAGGTTTGCCCGTACAATGTCAAGGCGCGGGCGTCCTCGGAGCCGGCGTACCAGCCAAGAGCCGGCTTGCACGCGCCGGAACTGATCCCGCTCCTGGCGCTCAATGAAGAAGACTTTCGCCAACGCTTTCGCGGTAGTCCGATTCTGCGCGCCAAGCGGCGCGGCTTTTTGCGCAACGTTGCGGTGGCGCTTGGCAATCTGAAAAGCGCGGAAGCTGTCCCGGCTTTGATGGGCGCGCTCGACGATGAGGAGCCTTTGGTGCGCGGGCATGCCGCATGGGCTTTAGGTCAGATCGGTTCCCGCGCGGCGCTCGAAGCGTTACAGCGGCGGCTTCAGATTGAGAGCGATGGCGAAGCTCGCGAAGAAATTGCCGCGGCGATCGAGATTTTGCGTGCTGCAGCGCGGCATTCGCAGGATTAAGGCCGCGGCCAGGGCATCCAGCAAAATTTTCGGCATTCGCGTGACTCGGCCCGAGTGATCCGTGCACGCGTGTTCAGTTGTTCCCTCCGCCAGGGCGCAACGGTCGGCTTCGCGCCAAATGCGATAACGAAAAGACAACGAAGCGCGTCCCATTTCGACCAATTCCGTTTCGATTTGAATAACCTCGTCATAGCGGGCGGACTGGGTGTAGCGGCAAGCGACTTGCACCACTGGAAAATGAAAGCCCTGCTGCTCGATGATGGGATACGGTAGACCGATTTGGCGAAGCAATTCCGAGCGGCCTCGTTCGAACCAACGCAAGTAATTTGCGTAGTAAACCACGCCCATCTGATCGGTGTCGCCATAAATGACGCGATAGGAAGTGACGTTGACCAGGCGCAGCGGCGGGCTCTTCATGGCAAAATACTTGTAATCATTTTATGCAAGATTCTCAACGGAACTCGCGATCGGCGACTCGCTTGTCGGGAATCTTTTCTTGACAGGAATACCAAAGCTTTGATAGATGCGCTGGCTAAATGCCGTGTCGCCCTCGTCTTTCAACCGGTGGAATCGCCTACCATGTGCTAATCCGGCGTGTCGGTCGATTGGAATTATTCGAGAAACCTGCCGACTATTCTTCGTTTGAAACAATTCTTGCGCAAGCTCACCAGAGCTTCGGCGTACGTATCGCGGCTTATTGTTTAATGCCGAATCATTGGCATCTTTTATTGTTGCCGCGCGCGGATGGCGAGCTATCCGAAGTCATGCGTTGGATCACCGTAACCCATGCCCAGCGCTGGCATGCTCACCGCCATTCATCTGGAACCGGGCCGGTCTATCAGGGACGCTTCAAATCGTTTCCGGTTCAGACTGACAAGCACTTCATTACGGTTGCAAGATACGTTGAACGTAATGCTGTTAGGGCCAAGTTAGTCGAGCGAGCGGAAGAGTGGCGTTGGTCGAGTCTGTTTCAATTTAAACAAAATGGAGCGGCGGGTTTTGACTTTTTG
>WNGI01004290.1_pt1 | contig 12731 bp, 11 predicted proteins | sample 5400621 | NCBI WGS metagenome assembly WNGI01 (sample SAMN13153374, study PRJNA577476) | soil metagenome | isolation source: 20 cm soil or saprolite under Garry oak tree replicate 1 | place: USA:California | collected 2016-06-15 | reverse complement strand
GCGGAGCTCGCCTGGGCCCACCTGCTGCTCCGCCAAGGAGAGACCGCGCTCGCCGTGCGGCACCTCGAGCACCTCATCCTCACCTTCCCGGAGAGCGCCGTGGTGCCCCAAGCCCGGCGGGAGCTGGAGCAGGCGAAGGGAGCGATTCCCAAGTCGTGAAGCGGAGAGCGTTCCTGGCGGCGGTAGGGCGGTCAGGCGGTCTGGCGGTCGTCGCCGACGTGCTCGGCGTGCCCTGGCTTACCGCCCTACCGCCTGACCGCCTGACCGCCCAGCTCTTGATTCCCATGGACGACTCGCAGAGCGACCATCTCAAGGCCTACGGGGTCGCCTACCGCGCCGTCCAGCCCGGCGTTTCGGCGGAGTGGCTCCTCAATTACCGCGGCGGCTCCTTCCTCGTGTCGGACGGCGAGGCGATCCGCCGCGACGCCGCCCTCGCGGGCGTCCGCGCCGACCCCGTCGGCGCGAGCGACCTCACGGCGATCCGTGGGGAGATCGCTGCGACGAACGCGGACAGCGTGCCGCTCGAAAAGGCGCCCAAAGTCGCCGTCTACGTCCCTCCCAACGCCCCCCCCTGGGACGACGCCGTGACGATGGCCTTGCAGTACGCCGGGATTCCCTTCGAGCGGGTATGGGACCCCGAGGTCCTCGGGGGCTCACTCGCACGCTACGACTGGCTGCACCTGCACCACGAGGACTTCACCGGCCAGTATTCGAAATTCTATCTCCTCTACGCCGGTGAGCCGTGGCTCGCCGAGATGGTGCGATTCAACACGGACGCCGCACGCCGGCTCGGGTTCCATGACGTGCCCGACCTCAAGAAAGGCGTAGCGCGGGCCATCCGCCAGTACGTCTCGAACGGGGGCTTTCTGTTCGCGATGTGCGCGGCGACCGAGACGATCGAGCTGGCGCTCGCCGCGGAGCGCGCGGACATCGCCGCCAGCTTCGCCGACGGCACGCCGATCGATCCCGACGCCGACGCCAAGCTCGACTGGAGCCGGGCGTTCGCGTTCACCGGCGCGCACGTGGAGCCGAACCCCCAGATCGCGAGCTTCTCCGATATCGACGGCCACCAGGTCAACGCTCCCGCGCGCCGGCAGCCGCTCGGCGCGTTCACGCTCTTCAACTTCAGTGCCAAGATCGATCCCGTTCCCACGATGCTGACCCAGAACCACCGCCAGGTGATCCCCGACTTCTACGGTCTCACCACGTCGTTCATGAGGAATCACCTGAAGCCGAGCGACATCGTGCTGGGCGATGAAGACGGGGCGCCGTGGGTCAAGTACATCCACGGCGATCTCGGGAAGGGCACGTGGACGTTCTTTGGGGGGCACGACCCCGAAGACGCGCAGCATCAGATCGGCGATCCTGCCACCGACCTGTCGCTGCATCCCCACTCGGCGGGGTACCGGCTCATCCTCAACAACGTCCTCTTCCCCGCGGCAAAGAAGCGCGAGCTGAAGACGTGAGCGTCGAGCGCCTGGCGCCGGCCGTGCGGGCGTTGCTGCGGGCCGAGATCGACGCCGCCCAGGGGCGCGAGGTGTCGTTCGTCGCCCGCCAGGATGCGAACGGGCGGATCGTCGAGGCGCGGGTGGTGGCGCGTGGCACGGTCGATGCCGTGCTCGCCCTCCCCGGCGTGGCGGAGCGCGGCGACCTGCTGCTCCACAATCATCCGAGCGGCGTGCTCGAGCCGTCCGGCGCCGACCTCGCCGTGGCGGCCCGGCTGCACGACGGCGGCGTCGGCTTCGCCATCGTGGACAACGCGGTGACCGCGTGCTACGTCGTGGTCGAGGTGCCGCGGGCGCGCGCGATGGCGCGGCTCGATCCCGTCGACGTCGCCGGCCTGCTGGCCGAGGGCGGCCCGGTCGCCCGCGTGCTGGGCGCGTTCGAGGACCGCCCCAGCCAGCGCGACATGGCGGCCTACGCGGCCGACGTCTACAACGACGGCGGGGTCGCCTTGCTCGAGGCGGGCACCGGGGTCGGCAAGTCGTTCGCCTACCTGCTCCCGGCGCTCCTGTGGGCGCGGGAGAATGGCGAGCGCACCATCGTGTCCACCAACACGATCAACCTGCAGGAGCAGCTCGTGGGGAAGGACCTGCCGCTGCTCGCCCGAGCCCTCGCCGCCGGGGACCACACGCCGAGCTTCGCGCTGCTCAAGGGGTGGCGCAACTATCTGTGCCTCGCGCGACTGGAGCAGGCGCGCGCGGGTCAGGACTCGCTGTTCGACGACGCGCGCGCGGCGGAGCTCGAGGCCCTCGGCGCGTGGGCCGTGCGGACCAGCGACGGCAGCCTGGCGGACCTGGCGGACGAGCCGTCGCCCGAGGTGTGGGACTCGGTGGCGGCGGAGTCGGACCTGTGCACGCGCCTCAAGTGCCCGCACTTCGAGCGCTGCTTCGTGTTCCAGGCGCGGCGTCGCGCCGCCGAAGCCGATGTCGTCGTCGTGAACCACCATCTCCTCGCCTCCGATCTCGCGGTGCGTATGGCGTCGGAGAACTGGCTCGAGGCGGCCGTGCTCCCGCCCTACCGCCGCCTGGTGCTGGACGAGGCGCACCATCTCGAGGACGTCGCCGCGACGCACCTCGGCGCGCACGTCAGCGCGGCGGGGGTGCAGCGCCTGCTCGCCCGGCTGGAGCGGAACGGGCGGGGCCTCCTGCCGATGCTCGCGGCCGAGCTCGCCCGACGGGAGGACCTCTTGAGCGCCGCGAGTCGCGATCTCGTGCGCCAGAGCCTGTTCGATGCGTTGGGAGCCGCCCGCCGGGCGGCGGATACACTGTTCACTCTGCTCGGCGGCCGGCTCGAGGCCGCCGCGGCACACGGCCCGGTGCTGCGTCTCACCGACGCCTTCGCGGACGATCCCGTCTGGCCCGAGGGCCTTGGGCCGGCCTTCGAGAACCTGCTGATCGCGTTCGCGGGCCTGCGGGACGGCGTCGAGATGATCGCCGATCGTCTCGCCCTCGAGGATCCCTCCGAGCGTCCGGTGCAGCTCATCGCCGAGCTGCGGGGCGTGATCCGCCGCCTCGACGCCGCCGCTCAAGGGCTCACGGCGGCGCTCCGGCCGCCGCCCGGCGGACCGCCCGCCGTGCGCTGGCTCGAGCGGCGCGGCAGGAAGGTCACCAACCTGACGCTCGCATCGGTCCCGCTCGACTTGGCTCCGCTGTTGAAGGAGAACCTGTTCGATCGCGTGGGGACCGTGGTGCTGACGAGCGCCACGCTCGCCGCCGCGGGCGACTTCGCGTTCCTCGAGGAGCGGCTGGGGCTCGACCTGCCGCCGGCGCGCGTCGTTGTGCGCGAGCTGCTCGCGTCCCCCTTCGATTTTCCGGCGCAATGCCTGTTCGGCGTGCCGACCGATCTCCCCGATCCCAAGAGCGACGAGGCGGGCCACGACGCCGCCGTGGCGCGGGTGCTGCTCGATCTCGCGCACGCGTCCGACGGCGGCATCTTCGTGCTGTTCACGAGCCACGGCGCGCTGCGGCGCACCGCCGAGGCAGTGCGCGGGCGGATCGCGGGACGGTGGCCCTTGCTCGTCCAGGGCGAGGGGCAACGCGACCAGCTGCTGCGCCGGTTCCGCGAGTATGGGTCGGCGATCCTGTTGGGAACCGATTCCTTCTGGGAGGGTGTTGATGTCCCGGGTCGGGCATTGCGTGGGCTGATCCTCGCGAAGCTGCCGTTCAAGGCGCCGACCGAGCCCCTCACGGCGGCGCGGCTCGAGCGGCTGGAGGAGCGCGGGCAGAACGGCTTCAGCCACTACCTCGTGCCGCTCGCGGCGCTCAAGCTCAAGCAGGGGTTCGGTCGCTTGATCCGCACCCGCGGGGACCTGGGCGCGGTGCTGTTGCTGGACCGCCGCGCCGTCACGAAATCGTACGGTGCGCGGATCCTCGAGGGGTTGCCGCCCGCGACCACGGTGATCGGCAGCTGGGACGAGGTGCGACAGCGGTGCGAGGAGTTTTTCGCGGAGAAGGGCATGGCGGTAGGATCACGGGTCGTGGACTAGCGGTCGGCAGCGCTTGCGCGTATCAAAGACAGTAGCCATCGAGGTGAGGGGTGTTTCAGTTCCGTAAGGTCCTGCGGCCGAAGGGCCGCGCCGGCTGGATAGCGAGTGCCGCGCTCCACGTGGTCCTGGTCGCCCTCGCGGTCACGATCCCGTGGCGGGCGGTGTCGCGGATGACGTTCATCCAGCTGACGCCGCCCCCTGCGCCCGGGCTTCCCGACCTGCCGCCACTTGGCGGGACCGAACCCGGTCGTGGGCCGACCGGAGGGTTGGGGCGGCCGGTGCCGGTTGTCGCCGCGCCGGCCGCGCAGGCGGCCCCAGCCCCCTTGGGGAAGGTCGACTCGGTGGTCGCGAGGCTGCCGGCTGCCGCTCCCCGCGTCGTGCCCGCGCCGCGGCTCGGCGACGCCCGTCTCTGGCCGGGGCCGCGGCCCGCCCTCCCTCTCGAGGTGGCCGATGCGCTCTACCGCCGCGACACCCTTCCCAGGGACTCGGTCGCGGTGCACCGGCTGCGGGCGATGGTCGATACGCTGAACCAGGTCATCGACCTCGAGCAGCGCGAGCGCCGCCTGCCGAACTGGACCACCGAGGTGACGGGGAAGAAGTTCGGGCTCGATTCGTCCGGGATCTACATCGCCGGGCTCAAGATCCCGACGCCGGTGCTGGCGATGCTCGGGAACATGCTGCCGCAGGGAAACTTCGACGAGGCGCTGCGCGCCCGCCAGCTGGAAGACATGCGGCAGGACCTGCTGCAGGCCGCGCGGCGCACGGAGACGCTCCAGGAGTTCCGCCGCTACGTGCGCGAGATCCGGGCGCGCAAGCAGGCGGAGCGCGATGCGGACCGGAGAGCGAGGGGGGATACGACGGGGGCGAGGGACACCGTCAAGGTCGTGCCATAGGCGTTGTAGGACCTACAACCTAGCGTCTTAGCGTCCGGCAACGGCTTGCTCCAGCCTCTTCAGCGCAGCCTCTCTTCCCACCACATACAGCAACTCATTGACCGGCTCCGAGACGGTCCCGCCCGTCAGGGCGATGCGGATAGGCTGGAATACCTTGCCCGCGGCGACGCCGCGCTGCTCGGCCAGCTCGCGCAGCCGGCGCTCGAGCGCGGCGGGCGTCCACTCGACGTCGCGCAGCGCTGCGACGCTCGCCTCGAGCGAGGCGCGGTGGCCTGCCGGATCCTTCGCGATCTCGCGCTTCGCCTTGTCGTCCAGCTCGACGTACTTGGGATCGAGCCGCACCGCGACCTGGCGCGCCACGTCCAGCGTGGTGCGAGAGCGCGTCTTCACCGCCGCGATGGCCTTGAGCACGGCGTCGCGCTTCCCGTTCAGGCCGAGCTGCTCGAGCTGGGGGGCCACGAGGGGATAGAGGTCCTCCCCCGAGCTGGCCGAGAGATACTGGCCGTTCATCCACTCGAGCTTCGTCATGTCGAAGATGGCGCTCTTCTTCTGAATTCCCTCGAACGAGAACAGCCGCACCATCTCGTCCAGCGTCATGATCTCGCGGTCGCCCCCCGGGCTCCAGCCCAGCAGGGCGAGGAAGTTCCGCATCGCGGCGGGGAGGATGCCGAGGTGCTGGTAGTCGCCGACGGCCGTGGCGCCGTGCCGCTTGGAGAGCTTCTTGCCGTCGGGGCCGGCGATCATCGGGACGTGGCCGAACACGGGAAGCGGCGCGCCCAGGGCGCGGTACACGGCGATCTGCTTCGGCGTGTTCGAGATGTGGTCGTCGCCGCGGAGCACGTGGCTGACCCGCGTGTCGATGTCGTCCACGACCACGGCGAAGTTGTAGAGCGGCGAGCGATCGGAGCGCAGGATCACGAAGTCCTTGATGTCCTCGCCCTGGAAGGTGATGCGGTCGTGCACCGCGTCGTCCCAGGCGATCTCCCCGGCCGGCACGCGCAGGCGGATGGTGCCCTCGTCGAGGTAGGCCTTGCCTTCGGCGAGCAGCTTGTCGGCGACGTCCTGGTGGCGCTTGACTCGCGCGCCCTGGAAGACGGGCTCCTCGTCCCAATCGAGCCCCAGCCACGTGAGGCCGTCGAGGATGACCTTGGTGTGCTCGTCACTGGAGCGGGCCTTGTCGGTGTCCTCGATACGCAGCAGGAACTGGCCGCCCACGTGCCTGGCGTAGAGCCAATTGAAGAGGGCGGTGCGGGCGCCCCCGACGTGGAGGTAGCCCGTCGGGGAGGGGGCGAAGCGGACGCGGACCATGGAGTTCGTCACCGCTGGAGACCCCTGTTGAAGCTGTCAGCGTTCAGCTATCAGCTGTCAGCCACGAGTCTTCGGCCGGGGGTTAGCTGAGGGCTGACGGCTGATAGCTGACTGCTTCGTTTGACGGAGAGGGGGGGATTCGAACCCCCGATAAGGTTTTAGGCCCTATAACGGTTTAGCAAACCGCCGCCTTAAGCCACTCGGCCACCTCTCCAACGCGTCGGAATTATCCGCACGAGTCACACGACGAGCAAGGGAACGAGGGCTAGCGACCGACCAACCGCACCACCCCGAACACCAACCCGACGGTCGTGACCGCTTGCCCGATCCAGAAGAGGAACATCCACTTGATGAGCCGCGCCTCGAACGCCGCCATGCGTGCTTCGAGCCGACTCTCGAGCGCCGCCATGCGCGCTTCGAGATGACTCTTGAGCGCCGCCATGCGCGCTTCGAGATGACTCTCGAGCGCCCCGAGCTTGGCATCGAACCGTCCGAAGTTCAGCTCGTTGAGCTCTCGCAGTTCGGTTCGGTACGTGGCGTCCACCATATTGAACCAGTCGACGAGCTCATTGGTGATGTCATCACCGAACTTGTCGTAGAACTTCCTGGACAGTGTGGCCGTCACCGGCATCGAGGGCTCCTCTCGCATCCGGCGACAATCTAAGGGTACGCTCGGCGACGGTGGTAAGCAATCTGTTGCGGAGATGGCCCTTAACGCGCTGGCGACGGGGGGGGGGCGCGGTGGAGGCATCATTGACGCATAGCCGCGACTCGTTTCGCTCGCTCACGGCGGTCAACCGCGCCGTCATCACCTGCGCGCGGTGCCCCAGACTCCGCGCCTACTGCCGGCGCGTAGCACGGGATAAGAAGCCCGAGTTCTCCGAGTGGGACTATTGGGGTCGGCCCGTCCCCGCCTTCGGTGACCCGGGCGCGCGGCTCTTGATCGTGGGCCTGGCGCCCGCGGCGCACGGCGCGAACCGCACCGGCAGGATGTTCACGGGGGACTCGAGCGGCAACTGGCTGTACGAGGCGTTGCACCGCTTCGGATTCGCGAGCCGGCCGGACGCCGTTTCGCGGACCGATGGCCTCGAGCTGCGGGACTGCTACATCACCGCTGCGGCGCGCTGCGCGCCTCCCGGCAACAAGCCGAGTCGCACCGAGCTCGAGCGCTGCAGGCCCTATCTCTCGGCCGAGCTGCGCCTGCTCGAGCGCGTGCGCGTCGTCGTGACGCTGGGCCGCATCGCGCACGATGCCTGGCTCAACACGGCGGGATGGTGGGAGCGGCTCCCGCCGCGCGAGCGCCCGCGGTTCGCCCACAATGCGGAGACGCGGCTCCCGGACGGCACCGTCCTCGTGGCGTCGTACCACCCGAGCCGCCAGAACACCAACACGGGGAAGCTCACGCGTGCCATGTGGCATGCGGTGTTCCGCCGGGTACGGGCGCTCCTAGAGAACCGCTAGCGGCTGTTCTGCGCCCTCATCTTGGCCCGCGTGATCGAGTCGTCGAGCGCGAGCGCGTGCCTGGGGTCCCACTTGTAGTACAGCATGAGGCAGGATCCTACGCTCGATTTCCGCTGGCGCTCGCAGCCCTGGATCTGGCTCTTGTGCCCGGGCGCGTCGGCGCGCCACACGGAGTCGAAGGTCGCGGCCGCGCGGTCGGGATCCCAGGCGAAGTTGTCCTGGAGGCAGCGCGCCACGTCTCCACCAGCACCCTCACATTTCGTGAGCTCTTGACGATGCCTGGCCCCTTCAATCCGCCAGACGGAGTCCCGCTGGAACGTCGCGATGCTGTCGAGCTCGCGTTGCCGCGTCCGGCCGGCGACGCCTGCGGCCGCTTCCTTCCATCGATACTGGGCGACGAGGCAGCGCGCGATGCCCGCCGCGTCCAGGCTGATCGCGCTGCAATTCACGACCTCCTCGCGCTGCTTCGCCGCCGACTTGCCGCAACCCGCCAGGCCGAGGCCGGCGAGCGCGAGACCCACGATCGTCCTTCGCATGAACTGCTCCCGGTTGAGGGGGGGGCAGGGGCAGGGCGCCCGTCAAGATCGGGGGCGGGCTACGCGGGGGTCAAGACTCGGGAGGGCGTCCGCCGGCTTCGAGACGCTCGACGGCGAAACGGAGGCGGAAGATCGCGGAGTCGAGGTCGCGCTGCAGCTCGTCGTCGAGGGCGGTCGATGCGGCGACGTTGGCGAGGAGCTGGAGCGCATTGCGGATGTGCTCCTCCGGCGTCTCGTCGCGATGGCGCTCGAGCTTGGTGCGGCGCTCTCCGCGCCCACGGCGATCGGCGCCGGTGCGTCGGTCCGTCGGGACCAAGACCAGGAGGCGCCTGCGCTCCACGCCGCGGCGGTCGGGGGGAGACCTCCGCTCGGCGGACGAAAAGATCATCCCCCAATCTGGTGCGAAGGAGCCCCAGCCGTTAGGGAGGCTTGACGTCCTAAATACGATAAATACATTCGGGATTGTCGCACCAAACCCCAAGAACCGAGGCTGGTACCAGTGAAGAGTCCGCTCTTAGCCGTGCTGTTTCTGACCGCCCTACCGCCCAACCGCCTGGCCGCCCAAGACCCCTTCGAGATCGAGGTCTATCCATACGAGACGGCCGAGCGCGGGGAATGGGAGCTCGGCGCTCACTTGAACTACACGGCGACCGGCACGACCGCGTACGACGGGCTGCTCGCTCCCACTGAGCACCAGACGCATCTCGCCCTCGAGCTGACCCGCGGCGTCACCGAGCACTGGGAGGTGGGGGCGTACCTCCTGTCGGCTTACCGCCCCGGGGTTGGCGTCGATTACGCGGGGTGGCGGGTGCGGTCGCGGGTCCGGTTTCCCCGGTCGTGGCGGCTCCCGGTGAACGTAAGCGTGGGGGCGGAGCTGGAGTTCACCGCGGCCGCCTACGACGAGAACAGCGCCGGCCTCGAGATTCGGCCGACCCTGGGAAGGCGATTCGGGCGCGTGGAGGTCGACTTGAACCCAGTCGTCGAGCGGGGGCTGCGGGGCCCAGTGTCGACCGGCGGAGCAGGGCCGGCTGGCGAATGGGAGTTCGAGCCGGGCGCGCGTGTCGCCCTAACGCTCAGCAAGACGGTGGATCTGAGTCTCGAGTACTACGGAAAGACGGGGCTGTTCGAGGGCGAGGAGCCTGCGGTCCACCAGTTCTATCCCAGCGTCGACGTCAAGCTGGGCGATGACTTCGCGTGCAGCGTGGGGGTGGGCGTGGGAACGACGTCTGCGGCCAATCGCCTGGTGCTCAAGTCTCGTTTCGAGTTTCCGCTCGGCCGGTAGCCGGTGAGACCGCGGCGGCGGCGCCGGCCGCGCGACGCGTGAGGTCGCCGAGCCAGCTCCGTACGGTGCCCCGCCGGCGGTCGAATGACGACGCCCAGCGCCACACCTCACGAAACGCCGCCGCGACAGCCGAGTCAGCCGCGCCGGGATCGAACAGCACGCTGTAGGCGATGGCGTACAGCGTCATGCCGTGGCGCGCGTCGAGCTCGAGCAGGGCCGCCCGGTCAGCCAGGGCCGCGATCCGCTCCACGAGAATTGCGTCGGGGAGCAGGCGGTCGGCCACGGCGGTCAAGGCAACGGACGGAGGCATCGTCTCTCTTGGGGTCGGGCACCAGTCTATCAGGGCGCGGGTGCCCAGGGCGGTGCGTCAGGTCACCGGGCTAAAGAGCCGGTGCGGCCGCCGGTGGTCACACGCCCTGCGGGACGACCATGGTGCCGGTGAGGTGGCGCACAGGGCTGAGTCCCTGGAGCGTGACTCGCATCACCAGACGGCGTAGTTGGGTCTACTTCATGATCCGAGACGCTGCGCAAGATGCCGATTGCTGAAAGAGCGACTTGACACTTTGTATTTGCAATATACTTTACCTGTCAATCATGTCAGCTCAAAAGAAACTCCTCGAACTCTGTCTCGAACTGGCGAAGGCCTATGCGAGAATGGTCCGCCGCCTGGACGGTCGTCTCGGCTCGCTGCACGGCCTCAGTTTTGGCGATTTCGCCATCCTGCGGCAGCTGAGCCGAGCGCCGGCGGGCAAGCTGCGCCGGGTGGACTTGGCCGACGAGTTGGGCCTCACGCCCGCCGCGGTGACTCGGGCCCTTATCCCGCTCGAAAAGATCGGGCTCGTCAAACGGCAGGCGGACAAGAACGACGCCCGGGTAGGCTATGCCTCGCTGACCAACGCCGGAGAGCGAGTGTTGAAGGAGGCGACGGAATCGGCTGATGAGATCAGTGAGGAGACGTTTTCGCTGGACGGGGCCCAGCTGGCGGAACTGTCCCGGCTGTTCGCGCAGCTCGTCTAGGAAGCGGAGGGCACAGGATTCGAACCTGTAAGGGCTTGCGCCCGCCGGTTTTCAAGACCGGTGCCTTAGCCGTTCGGCCAGCCCTCCCAACGGCGTAAGCTAATAACCCCCGCGCGCTACTGCTCCGCCGGCGGCGTGAAGTTGTAGCTCGTGTTCTTGAACACCGCATCCGCCAACGCAAGCGCCCGATTCGAGAGGCTGGGATCCCGGGTCTTCAGCGCCTGCGCCATCGCCTGGTACATCAGGCCGTACAGCGCCGGGATGCCCTCCGACGGCCGGTCGAGCCACCCGCGCGGCCGGTGCCGCGCCGCGGTGTCACCGTGGTACACCTCGAACAGCAGCACATCGGTGCGCGGGATGTTGACGTAGCCCATCTGCCCGACGGCCGCGACGCTGTCGGACGGCGTGATCGGCGTGTAGTGCAGCTTGCGGGCGAAGCCCTGTCCCTCGAGATACGCCGTGAGGCCCAGCTGGTCGGCGTACATCCCCACGGTGCGCGAGAAATACACCGGCCGCTTCCCATCCTGATCCTTGATCGCCTGGAGCACCACGATGTCGGCGCGCTCCAAGTACTGGCGGTTCAAGAGCTGGGGGTCGAGCGTCGTGATGACGGTGCCGAGCTTGACCGTCGTCTTCTTGTCCAGAACGTAGTAGGGTTGCAGCGCGGCCAGCTGCTCTTCCGACATGTTGAGCACGGGCCCTGAGGGCTCGGGCCACGCGTGGCCGCGGTAGATGGCGGGCGCCGCGCTCGAATCGAAGGGATAGATCGGCCGGCGCTGCATCTGCCGCAGATACCAGTCGGTGTTGCCGAGCGACAGGTTCAGCACCGTGACGTCCTTGCGGATGCCCTCGACTTCCTGCGCGTACCACAGCGGGAAGGTGTCGTTGTCGCCGGCGGTGACGAGGATGCCGTAGGGCTCGACCGACTGGAGCATGTCGTAGGCGAAGTCGCGCGCCAGCGTCTCCCCGGCGCGCGAAGCGGTGAGACGGTTGCCCGCGAGCGGCACCAGGGCGAGGAGCAGCACGGGCGTGGCGTACAGCCAGCGGCGCTCCTCCCGCGGCTCCCGCTCGGCCAGCCACTCGCGTACCCACTCCATGAGCGTCGCCAGCCCCATCCCGACCCACACACCCCACAGCGCGAACGACGTGATGAAGAAGTAGTCGCGCTCGCGCACCTCGCGGGGGAGCTGCGCCCTGTCGGGGTACTGCGAGTAGCCGTACTTGAAGTTGAGATAGAAGATCAGCAGCACGGTGACCGTGCCCATGAGCGCCACCGTCGCCACGCCCGCGCGCCGGTCGGCCTTCCACTGCCGCCACGCCCCGAGCAGGCCAATGGCGCCGAAGATCACCGCTAGGCCCCGCTGGACCGCGGGGTTCCAATCCCGTCCCCACTGCCAGGTGAAGTACTGCAGCCACATCCCGATTTGCGCGAAGAACGTCGCCTGCCGCTCCGTCAGCGGCGGCTTGCCGTACTGCTCGCGGTTCAGGACCGCCTTGAGCGCCTCCCAATTGGTCGGCTCACCCTCGTTGATGGCGGGGAAGAAGTGCGCGCGGATATAGAGGAAATACCAGACGCTCACGCCGACGCCTGCGACGACCGCCGCCGCGACGAGGAAGCGCGGGTTGACGAGCACCTTGGGGTCGGTGTAGAGCACGTACGCGAGCACCGCCGGCCCCACCAGCAATCCCATCAGATGGTTCGTGGCCGTGAGCGCCAGCAGGTAGACGATGGCGAGCAGGTGGTGGTCGCGCCGCTCCTCGCTCGCCTGATCGCCCCAGCGCACCACCAGCCACAGCACCAGCGCGATCGAGAAGAGGCTCACCGTGTACACTTTCTCGTTCACGACCGACTGGTTCCACACGGTGAAGGCGGTGGCGGAGGCGACGGCGCCTGCCAGTGCCGCGAGCCGGCGCGGCCACACTGCCGGCACGATCGGCCGCAGCCAGCGCTCGCCGATCAGGAACCAGCAGCCCGCCGCCAGCGCGCTCGTCACGGCCGCGAACAGGTTGATCCGCTGCCCGTACGCCGCCACCCAGGGCACGAGCCCCCAGGTGTGGGCGAGCAGCACGAACAGCGGGTTCCCGGGCGGGTGGGGGATGCCCAACACGTACGCCGCCGCGATGTACTCGGAGGTGTCCCAGAACTGCGTCGTCGGGGCCAGCGTCAGGACGTACAGCACCAGCGCGCCCAGCGCCACCAGGCCGGCCATCAGATACGGCGGTCGTTGCTCCGGTATCTCGTTCAT
>WNGI01004288.1_pt1 | contig 12732 bp, 8 predicted proteins | sample 5400621 | NCBI WGS metagenome assembly WNGI01 (sample SAMN13153374, study PRJNA577476) | soil metagenome | isolation source: 20 cm soil or saprolite under Garry oak tree replicate 1 | place: USA:California | collected 2016-06-15 | reverse complement strand
GGGCTCCACTCCGCTCCGGTGAGGAGATCATTCGACAAAGAAACAGGTGCAACGAGAGTCGTGGTGGTCATTTTTTCACCTTACCGCGGCAAGGGCAACGCTCTCAGGATTCGCGGACTTGCCGGAATCCGAAGCAGAAGCCTGCTTTGGAGTAATTGCAAGAACGAGTTCAAAGAGCCTGAGAAATTCGCGTACCTGCGCGCGGGTGATGACGAAGGGCGGCAAGAGGCGCAACGTGAAATCGTGAGTGCAATTGATCAACAAACCGCGCCGCATGGCCTCGCTGACGAAAGGCGCGCCTTCGCTGGAGAGTTCCACGCCGATCATCAGGCCTTCGCCGCGGATTTCGCGGATGAAGCCGAATTTGGCGGCAAGCTTCGTGAGGCCCTCGCGCAGCTCCGCGCCGCGCAAGCGGATATTTTCGAGGAGCTCTTCGTCCTCGACGATATTGAGGAACTCGAGGGCAACGGCACAAGCCAGCGGGCCGCCGCCAAACGTGGTGCCATGCATCCCGGGAGAGACGCGAGAAGCAACATCCTCCGTGGTGAGAATGGCGCCGAGCGGAAGGCCGGCAGCGAGAGGCTTGGCGATCAAGACGATGTCCGGATTCGAAGAGAACTTCTGATAACCGAAAAAGCGGCCGGTGCGGCCGAGTCCGCATTGAATCTCATCGGCGATCAAAAGAGCGCCGTGCTGCGAGGCGAGTGAGCGAGCGCGATTCCAGAAGGCTTCGCTGATGGGATAGATCCCGCCTTCGCCCTGGATTGTTTCCAGAAGGATGCCGCAAACGGTATCGTCGAATTTCGCCTCCAGATCAGCGACGTCGTTGAAGCGCACGAACTCCGCTCCGGGGACGACCGGCGCGAAGGGCAACCGGTACTTTTCCGTGGAAGTAACGCTGATGGCGCCGAACGTGCGTCCATGAAAGGAATTCTCCAGCGCCAAAAAGCGGTGCTTCTTCGCGGTCGTTCCGGGAGCCTCGTCAGCTTTGCGCCCGAAGAGGCGCGCGAGCTTCATCGCTCCGTCAATGGCTTCTGTGCCGCTGTTCGAGAAAAAGACGCGGTCCATCCCCGACCATCCGGCGAGTTTGCGCGCGAGCGGGCCTTGGTAGGCGTTGTGATAGAGGTTCGAGAAGTGAATCGCGCGCGCGGCTTCACGACGAATCACCCGCACGATTCTCGGATGCACGTGACCGAGCACATTCACGGCGATGCCGCCCAAGAAATCGAGATACTTCTTGCCCGTGGTGTCGTAGATGTAAGCGCCGCGGCCGTGGGTCATGACCACCGGCTGGCGTTTGTAGGTAGGCAGGAGGAATTTCTCGGCATCGAGCAGGCGCCTATCGGGTTTTGTCCTTTGCGCAGACAGATGCTGGGGCTTGCGCACGGAACGCGACGGAGAGTTCTTCTTGTTCTTGGACGAAGTACCCATCATGCCGCCGATAGAGCCGCTTGCGCGGCGGACAAAGGGACACGGAGGACGCGCGTTCCAGGGATCGCGGCCACTCCATCTTTGGCGGATGCTTCCGCCGCGTGCGATGCCAGCAACAAAGCGCTGGGCGAGGTGCCGCCGACGATGCGGACTTCACGGACACCACCTTCGATGGCACGCTTGGCGGCTTCGAGCTTGAGGACCATGCCGCCAGAAACGACGCGGGATTGGACCAGGCTCTCGATCTCTTCGCAGGTGACGACCGAGAGAACTCTCTCCCCGTTGAGGACGCCGGCGACATCCGTGAGATAGATCAACTGATCGGCGCTGAGATATTCCGCCGAGGCCGCGGCCATGTGGTCAGCATTGATATTGTAGAGTTCGTTGTCCGAGCCCATGCCGAGGCAAGGGGCAACGGGCACGAGGCCTTCGCGCCACAGGGAGTCAATAAACCGGACGTTCAATCCGGTGAGATAGCCTACGAAACCCAGGCTACCCTCGACTTCGTTGTGGACCATGGGCTCCGCGACGAAACACCGAGCGTCCGCGGCAGAAATGCCGATTGCAGGCTGGCCCTCCGCAGAAATCGCGGCGGTCAGCTTCTTATTCAGCAAACCGGCGAATACCATGACGGCCACGTCGCGCGTTTCGCGGTCGGTGACGCGCAAGCCGGCGATGAACTTGCTTTCGATGGCCATGCGCTTGAGGGTGGCAGTGAAAAGACGGCCGCCGCCGTGCACGACGAGAATTTCATGGCCCTGCTGCGCGAGCGCCGCGACCTGCTGCGCGAGAGAGCGCACCGTGGCGTCGTCTTCGAGCAATGCTCCTGCGAATTTGATTACGATTCTCATTGAAGTGAGGTCTGCTCCTCTATTCCCAACATATGGTTGAAATTCTGTACGGCTTGGCCGGCAGCGCCTTTTCCAAGATTGTCGAGGCACGAGATGATGACCAGGCGGCGTCCAGACTTGGCCAGTGCGAATCCGATGTCGCAAAAATTGGTGTGAGCGACGTGCTGCAACTCCGGCAACGTGCCGGCGGCCCAGATACGAATCATGGAACGGCCGGCGTAGAACTTGCGGTAGAGCGACTCGACGTCAGCGGCGGTCTGCGGCTTGCCGAGCGTGACGTAGATGGTGGAAAGAATGCCGCGCGCGAGAGGCAGCAAGTGCGTAGAGAAAACAACTTGCGACTCGCTCAGACCGGTGTGTTCCAGAATTTCCGGGGTGTGGCGGTGCGTGAAAAGGCTGTAGGCTTTGAAATTTTCATCCACTTCGACGAAGTGGAGATCGCGGCGAGGATCTTTGCCCGCGCCGCTGGCGCCGGACTTGCAATCGCAAACGACGCCGGCGCCGGAAGCAAGCAAGCCTGCTTGGCTAAGAGGCCGGAGGGCAAGAATCACGCTGGTCGCATAACAGCCCGGGTTCGCAACCAAACGAGCCTTGGCAATTTCGCTCGAGTAGAGCTCAGGAATGCCGTAGACAGCTTCGGTGAGCCATTCGGCGTGGGGCGCGGCCAGGTTGTACCAGGAAGTAAAAGTTTCCGCTTGGCGAAAGCGGAATGCTCCACTCAAATCAACGACGCGGAGACCCGCCTTGAGCAAAGCCGGCGCCAATTCCGCAGAAACCTCATGGGGAGTCGCAAGAAACGCGGCGCCCGCGCTGCTTGAAGTAATGGCGTCAACCGAGAGAGTTCGGAGTGGCGCTTCGCCCCATCCACGGAACTGGGGAAAGAGTTCGGCGAGGCATTTCGCGCCGTTCGTTTCGCGAACGTAGAAGACCGGCGGCGGAAGAGCGGGGTGGCGAAGAAGAAGCCGTGCCAACTCGAGACCGGTGTAGCCGGTGACGCCCACAACCGCGACTTGGCGGGGATCTCTCATTTCACCAGGGCTTCGATCTTTTTCTGGAGGGACTCACGGGATTTCTTGTTGGGCGTGATGATGAGGACGGTATCGTCACCCGCAATGGTTCCGGCAATTTCCGGGAATTTAGCTCCATCGACGGCGGCAGCCAAAGGCTGTGCGCCGCTCGGAGGCGTCTTCAAAACGAGGAGATTTTCCGCGGGGCGGATATCGAGAAGAAATTCGCCGAGGGCCCGGGCGAGCGGGGGCAGAGGCGCGGGCTCCTCGGGCAACGCGGTGGAGGACTTGTAGCCTTCGTGCGTCTTTATCAGCCGGAGTTCCTGGAGGTCGCGCGAAAGGGTGGCCTGAGTAACGCGGAGTTTTTGCGCGGCCAGCCCGCGGCGCAGCTCTTCCTGATTTGCAATCCGTTGATCGGACACCAAGCGGAGGATCTGACCGTGACGAAATGTCTTGTGCGTGTTCATGGTGTATCCAGGGCATATTGCCCCTGTATTTTTATACACGCGACTGCATACTCCTGTCAATGAAATTCACAAACTTTTCCGGAGCAGGCCGCCGTCCAATGGCGCGGGACGCGGGACAGGCGAGTCATGTAAGATTCGTACTACCCGCGCGATGCACACTGGATTTTCCACGCCGGGGATGTAACCTATCGTTCAGCGCCATCGGCCTTATGGGAACGTCTTGTCAAATTGCGGGATGCAAGAACGATACGCCACCGGCACTCGCCGAGCGGCGGTTCTGCGTTCTGCACTTCACGCTTACGCTGGAGGCCAGCTGCTCGGAGATGCGGCGGGAGACGGCGCTGGGCAACGCGCCGCAGGAACGACAGCGTGAAATCATGAAGTTCATCACCGAGAACGGGGAATGCCTGGCGCGCGTAGCGACCAGCGGCCTGCACCTGACGGACGACCTGAAGGCGCGAATATTGAGCACTTTCCTTACGCTGATGAATCTGCGTGAAAACCTGGACCGTTCGAACATGCGGAGTTCGTTTGGACGCTCCGGGCACATTCGATAGCGAAAGCGGCGGGAGTCGCGGCATGCAAAAGAGGGTGTAAGTTATCAGTTTTAAGTTTTTAGTAAGAGGGAAGAAGAGGCTGTGTTTTCTTGATGTATTCTCTTGATGTTTTCTCCCTCGGTATTCTCTGTTTGTTTTCTGTCTATGTTTTCTTAGTTTTCGTTTTCTCCGCTTCTCCAGTCCCCAGTACTTCAAGGTCGAAGCGGTCTTTTGGCAGAATTTTGTATTGCGCGCCCCATGGAAATGGAAACCGAGGATAGTTGTTGAAAACACTTGTAAGCCGGTTGTGAAAAGGAAGGATCAGGCGCCAATGTACCTGGCGTAGAGTGAGCGCGCCACGGCGGGATCCTTGGTGCCCTTGAGGATGGCGCGGCCGTCGGCGAAGACGGTGATTTCGTAAGGCGCAATTCGGAAGCGAAGCAGAAAATCGTTCTGACGCACGTCGTCGACGAGAGGCTTCAAGCGATGTCCGAGAACGCCGAGGTCGAGAGCCCGGGTGCGTTCATGAATCTGAACGGAATCGCGACCGCACATGGTGATGCGGGGCTGGGCTTCCCCTCCAAGATAGGTGAAATCACGCCTGGCGCAGGCGCGGCATCCGGGATGGCGCGCCACACCGATGGATTGCATGCGGCCGCTCCAGACGTCGCAAGAAAGCAAGCGCCCATGAAGAGCCTCGGGGTGGCCGGAAAGGAGTTTTAAGGCTTCAGCGGCTTCCAGCGAGGCGATCAGATTGACGATTGGCCCGAGGACACCGATGGTGTCGCAGGTTTCCTCGAGGCCCTGGGCGGCGCTGCCGGTTTCGAGGAGACAGGCAAGACAAGCCGTCGCACCAGCACGAATGGTCATGGTCAGGCCGTAACTGGCGACGCCCGCTGCGTAGATCCAGGGCCGTCTGGATTTCACGGCAACATCGTTCATTAAGAAGCGAGTTTCGAAATTGTCGGTGCCATCGAGGAGCACATCGACTCCCCCGAGAAGAGCTTCGGCGTTGCGCGCGCTGAGATCGGCGACGATCCCTTCGACGGCGACGCCCGAATTGATCGAGCGCAGCTTGCGCTCCGCGGCGACGGCCTTTGGAAGAACGTTGAGAGCGTCGGACTCATCGAAGAGGGTCTGCCGCTGCAAGTTCGAGGGCTCAACGAAATCGCGGTCGATGATTCTTAGGTAACCGACTCCGGCGCGAACGAGAAGATTGGCAGCAGCGGCGCCAATTGCGCCGCAGCCGACGATGGCCGCGCGTGAGGCGAGCAGCCGCTGCTGCCCTTCCGGGCCAATCCCAGCGAAAAGCATCTGGCGCGAGTATTTTTCCTGGAGAGAATCGTTCACGAAAGGTACGGCCCCGACAGGCACAGCGGAAGCGCCTGCTAAGCTACATGATAGCGCCAAAGTGGACAGGGCAGGCAACGCCGCTGTGCTACCCTTCGTCTGAGCGAATTGGAAACATGAAATCGGGCGTGGCCAATGGATTGCGAGGCATTTTCGCACTTGTGCTTCTGACGGGAGCCGCGCCGACGCGCGCGCAGGCGCCGCCAGGCACTTCCGTGGCAAGTATTGAGAAGGAAGAACCAAAGATAGCGGCGACCCGTATCGTCAAGGAAGATGGCCAAGTTCTGTCCGAGGCACCCTCCGGAATCGCCGTAGATACCGGCAAGGCGCTGGACCGAGGAAAAATCGCGGATAGCTTGCGGGCGCTTTACCGAACGGGGAATTACGCCGATCTAAAAGCGGTTGTGACGCCGGTAGCGGATGGAGTGCGACTGGATTTCGTAGTACGGGAGAATTTGTTTTTTAGCCAGGTGCGCATCGAGGGTCTCACCGCGCCGCCCAGCGAGGCTTCGGCAGCCGCCGCGATGCAGCTGACTCTTGGGCAAACGTACCGGCAGGTTGCCGTCAACGAAGCGCTGGAGCGGTTGCGAGAGACGCTTCGTGAAGAGGGCTTGTATCTGGCAGAAGTCTCCGCGGAAACGGTGCCGCACGCGGAGACGCATCAGATGGACATTGTTGTGCACGTAAAGCCCGGCCCCCGCGCACGCGTGGGAATCATCCAGTTGAAAAACGGCACGGAGTATCGCGATTCCGAAATCCTCTCTCGATTGAAAATGAAAGCGGGCACCCAGATCACGTCGGCCCGACTGCAGCGCGGGACGGATCGCATCCGGAAATATCTGGTCAAGAAGGGGCACCTGAGCGGGCGAGCCGGAGTGCACCGGGGCGACTACGATGCCGCAAAGGGCACGATTCTTCTCGACTTGGAGGTGACGGAAGGACCGCTTGTGAAGGTGACCTTGACGGGCGAGAAGTTTTCCAAAGGGGAGCTGAAAAAACTGATCCCCATCTATCAGGAAGGAGCCGTTGACACGGATCTCCTCGAAGAAGGGAAACGCAATGTTCGCGAGCGGCTCGAACGACTGGGGTATTTCGACGCGGAAGTGAATTACACGACCGAAACGCATGAGGTGAAATCGGATCATAGCGCGGCGCGCGGCACGGAAGAGATCATTACATACAGGGTCGAGCGGGGCGATCGCCACAAACTGATGGGAATAGAAATCACCGGGAACAAGTACTTCGACACCGAATTGCTGCGAAGCCGATTGCAAATCTTCGGCGGCGCCTTCGGTTCGGTGGGACGGTTCAGCCGAAGACTGGTCGATTCGGACGCGCAATCGATGCGCAGTCTCTATCAAGCGAACGGGTTTCTCGATGCCAAGGTCGAGCAACAGATTGAAGACAACTACAAAGGCAAAGAGGGCGATTTGCTTATCCGCTTCGTCGTTCAGGAAGGGAAACAGACGCGCGTCGCTTCCCTCTCGATCGAGGGGAATCGCGCCTTCAAGGAAGATGAGCTTCTCGGCGTTATCGGCTCGACTCCGGGGCAACCGTATTCCGATTTCGGCGTAACGACAGATCGGGACAACATTCTGGCGCTTTATTTTAATGAAGGATTCCCCGAGGCGAGCTTTTCGGCAACGGCGGAACGCATCTCCGCCAGTCCGGCGACACAGAAAGCGGACGCGGGGGGGAGCCCGACTGCTTCGCAGGACCATAGAAAAAAAGAGCCGAAGGAAGAAGAGTCCAAGCCGGCGATTGAGCAGGCCGAGGCGGTGCGGCTCGCGTACCACATCCAGGAAGGTCCGCAAACGCGCGTGAGGCGCATTCTAATCGAAGGCTACGAGCACACGCGACTGGGAGTGATCCATCGAGAGGTGCACATCAAAGTCAAGGAACCGCTCCGGGAAGGGGACGTCGTGGAATCGCAAAGGCGTCTGTACAACCTCGGGATCTTCAATCGCGTCATGATCGAACCGCAGAATCCGAACGGAACGGATCCTGAGAAGGACATCGCCATTCTCGTTGAGGAAGCCAAGCGCTACACGGTGGCCTACGGCGGCGGATTCGAAGTGCAGAGGCTCGCCAGCACGACGAGCCCGACCGAGGTACAGATCGAGGCGGCTCCTCGCGGAATTCTTGAGGTCAGCAAGCTGAATCTTACCGGGCGCGGGGACTCGCTGTCCTTCAAACTGCGTGGCAGCACCTTGCAGGGGCGGGCTTTGCTGGGGTATTCGGCGCCGAACACCTTTGCTACTCCACATTTGAGCTTTCAGGCGACCGCATTTGCGGAGAAAACGCGCGACATCAATACGTTTACGGAGGAGCGCTACGAGGGTTCGGTGCAATTGACCGATCAAGTCACGCCGCTGACGACGGTGCTCTATCGATATACCTTCCGCCGGGTTCTCGTCACCAATCTCAACATCCTGAGCGAGGAAATTCCGCTGTTCAACCAGCCGACACTGGTTTCACAATTCGGAGTGACTTGGTTCCGCGATTCGCGCGACAATCCCGCCGACGCTTCGAAAGGCAGTTTTAACAGCGCCGACTTCAGCGATGCCGATACTCACTTTGGTTCCAGCGCCAGCTTTCTGCGTTTTTTCTTTCAAAATTCCACGTACTACCCGATCAAGCGCCGATTCAGTTTCGCGCGTTCCACGCGATTGGGCATCCTGGTACCTTATCGCGACACGGTTTCCCTAAGATTCCCGGCGCCCACCCCGGGGCAGTGCCTCCCCGGTACGGCGCCTTCAGGAGCGACCCCAACGATCATTCCCCTACCGGAGCGTTTCTTTGCGGGCGGCGGGACGTCGCTGCGCGGGTTCGCGCTCAATCAAGCGGGACCGCGCGATGCGTGCACGGGTTTCCCGGTCGGTGGCCAGGCTATACTCGTGCTCAACCAAGAATTCCGTTTCCCGATGCGCTTGCCGTTTATCGGGACGTCGCTTGGCGGCGCCATTTTCTACGACGGCGGCAACGTGTACAGCCGGCCGAGCCGGATCTCTTTCCGGGCAATGCTGCCGGCGCCCACATTCTCGCTGCAAAATCCAGCACTACCTGCGGGACCAACGAACCTGCCCGTGTGCGCCACAAACTGCACGAACGAACTCAATTACTTCGCTCACACCATCGGTTTGGGCGTGAGATATAAGACCCCGGTGGGTCCGATTCGAGTTGATTTTGGTTATCAGCTCAATCGCCCATCGTTTGTTATTCCGATACAGTGTCCAAGCAATGCCACGAATTGCCCGGTTGGCTCGCTGGGCCAGCAAAGCACACGACTCCCCGGCTTTCAAATCTTTTTCAATCTGGGGGCGAGCTTCTAGTGCGCGCGCCGGCGAGTGGTGTTCTTCTGGTCTCGCTGCTCATGACCAATGCGGCGGGATTGCCGGCGTCGCAGGAGATCGTGGACCGTGTTGCCGCGCGAGTTGAGAACGACATCATCCTATTCAGCGAGATCCGGTTGCTCAGCCGGTACCAGGAATTCCTTGACGGAAAATCGGAAACCGATGCCCAGATTCTCGACCGGTTGATCGATCAGTGGATGGTGCGAACTGAGGCAGACGTATCGCGTTTCCCGCACCCTTCCGAAGCCGAGATTGACCGGAGCCTGGAGAGTTTAGAGAAGTCGTTCACCTCGGCGGAGCAATACCAAGCAAGGAAAAAGCAGAGCGGGTTGAGCGATTCGGAAGTGCGGGGAATCGCAGCGTCGCAACTGTACTTGAGCAACTACCTCGACTCTCGCTTTCGCCCTTCCGTGCAAGTCGATCCCAAAGCAATTGAAAGTTTTTATGAAAATGCAGTCGTGCCGCAGGCCAAAGCGCGCGGGCAGGAGCCACCGTCGCTGGATGCCGCGCGCGATGCTATCCAGGAAGCTCTGGTGCAGAGTGGAATCAATGACCAGGCCGAGAAGTGGCTGAAGGAGAGCAGAGCGCGCCTGCACATCGAGATTCTCCTGGGTGGAGGGTCGAAATGACGAGCGAGACCCGCCGCCGGAAGTGGCGCTGGCTGCGTCACGTCGCCTGGATTCTCGGCGCAAAGATCATCCTGATCGTCACGGGCCTGATGATTTTCTTCGGAAGCGGCGCGGGCAACCCGCTGTTGAGCCGCCTGCTGGTAAGCCGTTTGGAACAGATGACCGGCGGCAAGGTTGAGTTGCGCGCTCTGTCGATTCAATGGCTCGCCATGCGGGCAACCATCAAGGGTCTGGTGATCCACGGGAAGGAGCATGCGGGCACGGAACCTCTTCTTACCGCGGAGGAAGTGCAGGCAGGTCTGCGCATCGATTCCTTCTGGGGCCGCAGAGTTTCGCTGGACGAGCTAGTCCTCCAAAAGCCGCACGTGCACATCCGCGTTGAAAAGAACGGTACGACAAACGTGCCCATGCCTCCACGGCCTACTTCTACACATAAGCCATTGCGCGACACGCTATTCGAATTGCGTATCCGGCACCTGCTGCTCTCCGACGGGTGGATTCTCTACAACGACACAAAGACACCGATCACCGTCCATGGAGGAGACCTTCTGCTTACGCTAGATGGCGGCGGGACGCCGGACCATCCTTTATACCTCGGCAACCTTGCCTGGCAGACCATGCAGTTCACGTCGAAGCCCTACGTACCCCTGCAGGTGGGTCTATCGGCGAAATTCACACTGCGGCCCGATGGCTTTACGCTGGAGCAAGGTGCGCTCAGTGCGGGGCACTCGCATCTGGATGCACAAGTGGAAATGAATAACTTCTCGAATCCTCAGTGGAGTTTCCGGTACCGCGGCTGGGTCGATCTGCTGGATTTCAGGGAAACCCTGCGCGAACCCACGGTGCCGACGGGGCGGGTCGATGTGCGCGGAGAAGGGCAGTTCGCCAGCGGCCAGTACAAGGGGAGCGGAAGTTATTCCGGACAGAATATCGCTCTACCGTATTTGGTCTTTCATGCGACTGGCCTCACTAGCCGCGGCAGCTACAAAATCGACAACCGTGGCCTCGAGGTGCCGGATTTTTTTGCCGGAGCTTTCGGCGGGAGGGTAACGGGACGGGTGACAATGCGTTTCGACGGGCTGCAATTCAGGGCGGATACTCATGTGCAAGATGTGAGGCTTGCGGCTGTTCTGCCGGCTATCGAGCATCGCAACTTCCCGATCGACGAACTGCACTGGGACGCACGGATGACCGCGGACACGATGGAAACCTGGAGCGGTCCCTTCCAGCACTTCGAAATCTCCGCGAAGACCGTGTGGGAGACTCCAGAAAAGTTAGCGGAACACCATCAACCGGTGAGCGCTGCCTGGAAGTTTCGCTATCGCTACGATCCCAACATCCTGACAATCGATTCGGGTGAATTTGAAACGCCGTCGTCGCGTGGAAGTATCGACGGCATTCTTGCTTCGCGCAACACCGCACTGAACGTGCGATTCGAAACGGGAGCGATCGAAACCTACCGGGATTTCATTAATGCCCTTCGAGGTGCTGAGCCTCGTTCTTCCGAGGCAGCAAAACCAATCTGGGGCAGCGCACGATGGGATGGCAAGATCGCCGGAGCCTCCGGCGGTTCTGTATTTCAAGGACACCTACGCGGGGAACGCGTGCGCTACGACGGCGTCTTCCTGGACTATCTCGACGGCGATCTCATTTACTCACCTTTCGAATTCACTTTGGTGCGTGGGCACGCCCGGCGGGGCGAGATGGAAACGGATATGGAAACCAAGCTTTCCCTGACCAACTGGAGTTTTCTGCCGGAGAACAACTGGACAGCTGAAGTCAATTTCGAAAAAGTTCCGGTCCAAAGCATCGAGCAGCTGCTGGGGTTGAGGTATCCGGTGAATGGATCGTTGACGGGCCAGTTTCACGGGCGAGGCACTCGGAGGGATCCCAGCATCACGGGGCTGTTCGATCTCGCCGATGGCGCCATGTATGGACTTTCCTTCAATCGTCTCCGAGGACAATTGGACGTCTCGCCGGATGAGGCACGCATCGCGGACGCGGAGCTGCGGTTCTTCCCGCCCGGAAAAGAAAATGGGCGGGGCGCGGGAATTATCACCGGTTCAGCTGGTTACCGCTACGAGGATCAGACGATTTCCGCTGATCTCGTGGGCGCGGCGTTGCCGCTGGAAAATTTTGAAAAATTACAGTCGACGCGCTTGCCTGTGGGCGGTCAGGTGAGTTTCCGAATGCGGGCCAATGGCCCGGTGAAAACGCCGCTTGGCGAGGGGACATTTCGAGTCGTGGACCTCCGAATTGGCCAGGTGATTGTCGGCAGTTTCGACGGCAAACTGACGTCAGACGGCCTCACGGCACACCTGGAATTTAGCTCCGCCATGACCACGGGTGAGGTCTCGGGGGGCTATACGCTCGGACTTGCCGATCCCTACGCGCTAAGTGGAAAAGTTTCGATCAAGAACATTGACCTGGACCCCTTCCTGCTCACCGCTTTGCATTTGAAAGAATTCAGCGGCCATGCAAATGCAGATGGTGACATTTCGCTAAACGGTTCGCTGAAGCAGCCGCAGAGCATCATCGTGGATGCGAATCTCTCGCGCCTGGCAATGAATTACGCCAACGTGCGGCTGGAAAACACGGGCCCGGTTCATTTCCGATCGACGAAGGACAGCCTGGAGATCGACCCGGTGACGCTGCGGGGAGTGGACACCAATCTGCAGATTGTGGGTTCGGTGCAGTTTGCCGGGCGCCGAGCCGTCGGATTGCGCCTAAATGGCGCTATGGACCTGCGGCTCATCAGCGGTTTTGTGCCGAATCTCGACGCACGAGGTCCCGCGCAAATCAACGCTTCGTTCGAAGGGACATTGGAACGACCGCGCATCACCGGACGCGTGCACATCGAAAACGCTTTCGCCCGCGCCGCGGATTTCCCCGCGGGGCTCAGCGCGATCAAGGGCGACGTGGTATTCGATGCGACGCGACTGTACTTCGAAAATATGAGCGCGGAATCAGGGGGAGGCACGCTGCATCTTTCGGGGAACGTGAATTACGCGGAGAGTCCGCTTCGCTACGACGTCAGCGTTCGTACCGATCGCGTGCGGATTCGCTACCCGGAGGGCATGAGTTGGCTCGTCGGAGGCTCGCTCCGGC
>WNGI01004287.1_pt1 | contig 12734 bp, 5 predicted proteins | sample 5400621 | NCBI WGS metagenome assembly WNGI01 (sample SAMN13153374, study PRJNA577476) | soil metagenome | isolation source: 20 cm soil or saprolite under Garry oak tree replicate 1 | place: USA:California | collected 2016-06-15 | reverse complement strand
GGTCGTTGCCAACGGGCACGGACGCGGAGCGTTTTCGTGGGGTGGTGGACAAGACCGCCTCGCGCCCGCGGCGCCTTGGGCCAGCCGGTCGGCGTCTGGGCGTCGTGAGCGCCGCCGAAGATCCACGGGACACCCCCTAACGCCACTGAGGGGCTTCGTGGACTCCCGCCCGTAACCACGACCGGGGGGACGTCGTTGCCAGAGGCGAAGGAACGATACGGGGGGAACCGCCGCCACCCGACTGGACCGGCCGTGCGCCGTCGGACGGAGGTGTTGCCGTTGATTCGGGTCGTGCTGGCGAAGCGCGGAACGCTGACTCGGGGGGCGATGGCCGCGCTGCTCGGCCAGGAGAACGACATCGACATCGTCGCTGAGGTCGCACACTGCCAGGAACTGTTGCCAACGGTCGGCCAGCACCAGCCCGACGTGGTCGTGCTGGACGCGGACCTGCCGCGGGCCGGCTGGCGGTCCGCCTGTACCGACCTCTGCGCGCTGGTCTCGCATTGCTCCGTGCTGGTGCTCGCCGACGCGAGACGGTCAGGCCGGCTGTGGCGCGGCCGTCCGGTGTGGTCGCCGCGGGTCGGATTCGTCGCCAACGAGACGCCCCCGGCTCGGCTGGTCGAGGCGATCCGGGAGATAGCTCGGGGAGAGCACGTCCTCGACCCGGAGCTGGCAATGGCCGCACTGGCCGCGCTTGGCAATCCGTTCACCCTGCGCGAGCTGGAGGTGTTGAAGCTGGCCGCAGATGGGGCGCCGGGGCGAGAGATAGCGTCGCATCTCTGCCTTGCCCTCGGTACCGTGCGCAACCACTTGTCGCGCGTGATCGCGAAGACTGGAGCCAGGAACAGGCTCGAGGCGATCAGGATCGCACGGGACACCGGCTGGATCTGACGAACGCATTAGTGTATATCGCGGCCGATGCACGAGCAGGCCGCAGCCGTGAATGAGGACCAGGACTCGACGGAAATATCGGACCGCTGCCGCACCGCGAAATGTCCCGCCACATCTGTCGCCGTGCTCGCGGTACGGGCAGCCCTGAGCCGCCTCGACCTCCCCGGACCGGGCTGGCCCCATTAGGCCGTTTGCCCGCTTCCAGCCCCGCCGTTGGTATGACATAGGCCGGCTGTTCGGTTGGTATCCACCGCAAGTGCCCGGTGAGAGTCTCAGGTAACGACAATCGTGGCGGATCGTTGAACAGTGGCGAGACCGGGTCGTCCTCCCGCGGTAGGAGGGCCGGGCGGTTGGCTGCGTGGGGACGGGGGACGGGGGACGGGAGGCATGTCTTGATCCAGGTTCTCCTCGCGAAGAGCGGAACGCTGACGCGTGGAGCGATGGTGGCATTGCTGCGCCAACAAGGTGATATCAGTGTTGTTGCGGAGTCTGAACACGCTGACGACGTTCTGGATAGCTGTGTGCGGTATCGCCCAGATGTCGTGGTGCTCGACGGCGAGCTGCCAGGCATCGACTGGTGGATCCTCTGCGCCGAGATCCGTCGTGTCCTCGCAGCGGGTCGTGTCCTCGTGCTGGTGGACGCGCGGAAATCGGCACCGGTAGGACGTGGGCTGGTGAACTGGGCGCCGCAGGTGGGCTTCCTGGGGAGCGAAGCGCACCCGGACCTGCTGGTGGAGGCGATCCGCAGGATGGCGAGCGGCGAGCACTTCGTGGACTCCGAGATCGCGATGGCGGCGCTGTCCGCGCTGGACAACCCATTCACCGCTCGCGAGCTGGAGGTGCTCAGGCTCGCCGCGCAGGGTGCTCCGGTGGCCGAGATCGCCGGCAATCTCTACCTGGCCAACGGCACGGTTCGCAACCATTTGTCCAAAATCATCGCGAAGACGGGGGCACGTACCCGGATCGAGGCGATCCGCGTTGCTCAGGACGCCGGCTGGCTATGACCGGGCAGCAGTCGTCGGACGGGGTCGACTGATCGGCCGGGTGGCGTACCGACAAGCCGGGTGCGCCGTCGTCACGAGTCAGGATCCGGCTGGTGTGCAATTTTCGAGATCACCAGCCGTAGCAGACTTGCCCGGGACGAGTTGACGAAGAAATGATCGCCCGGAAGAAGGTGGACATGGAAGGGTCCAGTCGTATAGCGGGACCAGGACTCGAGGTAGTCCAGCGGCACCTCCTCGTCCTGAATACCGCCGAAGACGGAAACAGGACAATGCAGCAGTCGGGCTCGAGAATGAGGGGTGTAGGTCTCGGCCACCTTGAAGTCCGAGCGCAGCGTCGGGAGGATCAGGTCGAGGAAGTCCGCATTCTCCAGCAGATCGGCTGGTACCCCGTTCAGGTCTCGGATCGCCGCGACGAACTCTCGATCGGGAAGGGCATGGCGGTCCGGCGACCGGTTGGGCAGGTGCGGTGCGCGGCAACCGGACGCGAAGAAGTGGACCGGCTCGACGCCCATCGAGCCCAGCCGTCTGGTGAGCTCGAATGCGATCAGTGCGCCCATGCTGTGGCCGAAGAGCGCGAACGGCCCGTCGAGGTAGCCGGAGAGGCCTTCCAGCAGTTGGCCGGCGAGCAACTCTGCCGAGTCGATGGGGGGCTCGCAAAAGCGGTCCTCCCGGCCGGGCAACTGGATCGCCACGATCTCCACGTCGTCGGTGAAGTATGCCGGCCAGTCCCGGTACCTACTCGCGCCACCCCCGGCGAACGGGAGGCAGATCAGGCGTATCCGCGCCGCCGGACGAGGACGCGGCACCCTCACCCAGGGCGAGCGGGACGGCACCGGGCCCGCGTACGACGCGGCCGGTGCGACCGAGTGCCTTGCCGCCTCGGCTGTCTGCGTGCCGAGGCTCAGTGGCCGCATGTCCATCGGGACCTCCTCGAAATGGGCCAGACACTCACTCTGGTCCGGCGCGGCTTGCCGAATCGCGCCACCCCGGCCGGCGACTCGCGACCCATCACCGCAGATCCAGGCCGCCGGTCGGAGAGGCCACTCCCGATCAGGACCGTGCTACGCCGTCCATCCGCTCGCGCAGACTACGCGGCCGCATGTCCGTCCATACCTCGTCGACGTACGCCGAGCACTCGTCCCTGCTTCCCTCCTTGCCCACCCGGTGCCAGCCCGCCGGTACGTCGTGTCCGGCCAGCCAGAGCGAGTATTGCTCCTCGTCGTTGCGCAGCACCTCGTACCTGGCGTCGTCGTCCATCTTTCTGTCTCCTTTCCGCGGAAGAACGGGTGGTTCAGACAACCCCGACCTGCAGTTCCTGCTGCTGCCCGCCTACCGGAGGCTCTTCGGTGGCGGACTGCTCAAGCGCCTCCAGTCGGGGGAAACCGCGTAGAGTAGGGCTGACGGTGACCAATATCGTGACAACAGCCACTCCCGCCGCGCAGGTCAGGACCGCCTGGCCGCCCGACAGAGCCTCCATCAGCGCGCCACCGAGGGCCGGCCCGACCGCCGCCGCCACACCGATGACGACGCCCACCACACCGCTCATCCTGCCGCGCAGTCCATCGGGGGTGAGCAGGAGCAGGTACGTGTCGATCGTCGTGTTCGCGGTCGGAGCCAGGAACGCCATGGTGGCGAACAGCGCACCCATGAGGTAGCCATCGTGGGCGACCACCGCGAGCGGGGCGAGCGCCGTCAGGACCCAGAACACCCCGATGATCGACAGATACGGGCTCATCATCCGGTGCAAGTAGGGGGCCACCAGGGCGCCAAGTATCCCGCCGAGCCCGAACATCGCCGCCATGATGCCGATCTGCCCCGACGGCACTCCCCTTTCCACGGCCAGCACGATGATGACGATGTAATAGGCGCTGAAGAACGCGTTGAGGCCGACCGCGCACAGTGTAGTGAGCCGGACGTGCCGCTGCCGCCACACCCAGCCGAGGCCGGCCACCATCTCGCGACCAAGATGCCGTACCGGTGCCGGGGGCACCTCGCGCCGCGGCATCCGGAGAAACGCCAGCATGAAGAACGCCGTGGCGTGGGTCACGAAGTCCGCAGCGAACGGTACGAATCTCCCGACGGCGAACAGGAAACCGCCTGCCGCAGTGCCCGACAGCTGCCCCAGGTGCGATCGCGCCGAGTTCATCGCGACCGCCGTCGGCACCTGCTCGGCCGGCACCACGTTCGGCAGGGAGGCGTCTTCGGAGGGTTGGAACAACGCTCCGCACACCCCGAGTACCGCGGCAACGACCACGATGTGCGGCACGCTGGCGACGCCTCGCCACAGCGCGGCGACGAGGCTGGCGGCCGCGATCGCCTGCGCGGCCTCGCAGCCGAGCATGATCTTCTTACGGTTCCAGCGGTCGACCAGTGCCCCAGCCGGCAACCCGGCGACAAGGGCCGCTACAGCAGCCGTCCCCAGCACGAGCCCGGATACCGCGGCCGAGCCGGTGGCGGCGAGTACCAGCAACGGGAACGCAATCGTCGCCGTGCTGAGGCCGAACTCCGACACGGCCTGGCTGGCCCACAGCAGCCGGTAGTTGCGGTTACGGGCCAGCGGGATCCGCATCGGATCTCCTCTGGCCGGAGGGTGCCGGGGACGGCGGTGTCGGCCGGCCGGGTGGCGGCCAGCCGCCCACCACCGCCCCTTTCTCGACGGTGACTCCGCCGCGCCGGGTTGCGGCACGGCATGCCGATCCGCGTGTCGTGCGGTCACGTCGTCACCTGGCAGTCCTGCGCGATGCGCCGGAGTGCATCTATGAAGTCTTTCGCGACCGATTCTACCGTCGACTTGTCGTGGAGGTTGGAATGATAGTCCCAGCTGAATCCGAGCTGTCCGCCGCCGACGCCGCCGGTGACCTCCAGCAGGTACGGTCCCACATCGGCGGAGTCCTGGTCCTGCCCGATCGCGGAATGCACGGCTCGATACAGGCCTTGTCCTGCTTCTGTCGACTGTGCATCCCATTGACCGAGATAGTTGAACGCGATCTGTGGCTGCCGGCCGTCGGCGGACAGGCGATCGCGCACGCTCGGCGAGCCGAGGTAACGCAAGGCCCCGAAGCCGAACCCGTTGCCTGGAACAGCGCGGAGTTGCCGTCGCACCGACTTGATCAGGCGACGCCAGTCGGGCTCATTCACAGCTGGCACGTCTGGCACGTCCAGGGCGACCGGGAAGATCGTGGTGAACCACCCGATGGTGCGGGACAGGTCGACGCCGTCGAGGATCTCCTCGCGACCGTGGCCCTCCAGGTCGATCGACACGGTGCTCTTTCCGGTCCACCGGGACAGCGCCCAGGCAAGCGCCGCAAGCAGGACGTCGTTGATCCCGGTGCGGTAGGCGGTCGGCGCCGCGCGCAGCAGGGCGTCGGTGTCCTCGGCGCTCAGCTGCACCGTCACAGGCTGCGTCGGCGTTCCGGGATCGGGCTGTATGCGGTCCGTCGGCTGTACCCGGTCCATGGGCTGTACCCGGTCCACGGGCAGGGCGCACCCGGCGAGCGTTCCCGCCCACCGATCCAGTTCGTCGTCCAGGCCCCCACTCGCCACATGGGCGCCCAACCGTCGGGACCAGTCCTGGAACGACGTGGTCTTGGACGGAAGGTCGACCGCCGCGCCGCGCGCGGCCAGCTGGTAGGCGGCGTCGAGGTCGTCGAGCAGGATTCGCCAGGAGACGCCGTCGATGACCAGATGGTGCGCCGCCAGGAACAGGTACGGCCGCTGTCCGGCACCGAGCTCGAACAGCACGGCCTTGAACAGCGGCCCACTACCGAGATCGAAGCTCGCGTGCACGTCGTCGGCGACCTTCTCCATCGCGGCAGACTGCTCAGCAGAGTCTACATCGGACAGATCGTGCCGTTGTAGCTGTGCGGGCTCGACGGGTCCGTTGTGCTGGCTCCACTCGCCGTCGACCTGCTCGAAGCGCATTCGCAACGCATCGTGGTGTGCAAGCAGCGCGTCGAGAGCCAGTTGGAGGGCTGCCCTGTCCAGTTCGTCGGTCAGCTCCACGAGGAAGGACTGGTTGAAATGGTGCGGGTTGGTCCGGTGCGTCTCGAAGAACCAGTGCTGCACCGGGGTCAGCGGGACCGGGCCGACAACGATGTCCGCCTCAGCCTCCCGGGCCTCGACCGCGGTGACGGTCGGCGCAAGCGAGGCGATGGTCTGGTGCAGGAAGAGATCCTTGGTCGTCAGCCGCAGACCGGCATGGCGGGCTCGCGCGACCACCTGGATGCTCAGGATGGAGTCGCCGCCGAGTTCGAAGAAGTTGTCTTCGACGCCGACCCGCTGCAGGCCGAGCACGCTTGCCCAGATCTCGGCGAGCGCGGTCTCGGTGGGGTTGCCCGGCGCGACGTAGCGTGGCTCTGGTCCCGGTTCGACGGCCGGATCCGGCAGTGCCCCCCGGTCCACCTTCCCATTGGCGCTCAACGGGAGCTGGTCGAGCAGCACGTACGCCGTGGGCACCATGTAGTCGGGCAGTGTCTGGCTCAGGAACTCCCGCAGGGCCATCGTGCTGGGCGCGACTGGGACAGGCCCTGATCCCGGTGTCGGCACCAGATAGGCCACCAGCCGCTTGTGCGCCGAGTCCTCGGGCCGCGAGCCCGCCTGCCGAACGACCACGACGGCCTCGGCGATCTCCGGGTGCCGCATCAATGCGGCTTCGATCTCACCGAGCTCGATCCGGAAACCGCGGATCTTCACCTGGTCGTCGGCCCGGCCGACGAACTCGACGGTGCCGCCGGCCCGCCAGCGCACCACGTCCCCCGTGCGGTACATCCGGGAACCCGGCTCACCGAACGGGTTGGCGATGAAGCGTTCCGCGGTCAGGCCCGGCCGGCCCAGATACCCGCGGGCCAGCCCGGCACCGGCGATGTAGAGCTCGCCGGGAGCCCCGACGGCGACGACCCGCAAGTCATCGTCCAGGACGTAGACCTGCATGTTGTCCAGCGGCCGCCCGATCGGCACCACGTCCGGCACGAACTCGACACCCGGCATCCGATGAGAGGTCGCGAACGTCGTTGTCTCGGTCGGCCCGTACCCGTCGACCACGACCAACTCCGGGCACGCATCGAGCACCCGACGTACTGCGGCGGCCGGCACGACGTCCCCACCGGTCCACACCTCGTGCAGTGCCGCCAAGCAGTCCGGTGCGTCCTGCACGACCAGCCGGAACAGCCCCGAGGTCAACCACAGACCGGTCACCCGATGCTCGCTGATCAGCTGCCGCAGGATCTCCACGTCCAGGTCCACCGGCGGAGCCACGACCACCTGGCCGCCGTTGAGCAGCGGGACCCACAACTCGTAGGTGGAGGCGTCGAACGCCAGCGGCGAGTGCAGCAACACCCGCTCATGGCCACCGCCTCGGAAGGACCGGTCCGACGCCAGATCCACCACGTCCCGATGCCGAACCGCGACGCCCTTCGGCGTTCCGGTCGAGCCCGACGTGAACATGATGTACGCCAGCTGTTCCGGGTCCACGGCGACGGCCGGAGCGGCATCCGACTCGTCGGACAAGGGATCGTCGCCCACGACGAGCGTGCGTCCGCTGTGGACAGATGTCGCTGTCTCCTCCCACGCGCGATCGGTGATCAGCACCGAGACCCCGGCCTGATCGAGCAGCAGGCGCATCCGCTCAGCCGGAGCATGCACATCCACCGGCAGATAGGCCCCGCCCGCCTTGGCCACCGCCAGTTCGGCGACGACCAGCCATGCCGAACGCGTCAGCAGCAGGCCCACCGGATGCTCCGGACCCACTCCGAGCCGGACGAGTCGATGCGCCAGCCGATTCGACCGGGCGTCCAGCTCGGCGTACGTCAGAGACGCACCGTCGGCGACGACCGCGGTTGCCGCTGGGGTACGCCGCACCTGCCCGGCGAACAGGGCCGGCAGCGCTGCGGCCGGCACGTCGCAGTCGGTCGCGTTCCATTCCACCAGCACCTGGCGGCGCTCTTCGTCGGTCAGCAGCGGTAGCTCAGCCAGCGACCGGTCTGGGTCGGCCGCTATCCCCGCGAGCAACACCCGCAGGTGTGTTGCCATCCGCTCGATGCTCGACGCGTCGAACAGGTCGGTGTTGTAGATGATCGCGCCATCCAGGCCACCGTCGAGCTCGTGGAACTCGACCATGATGTCGAAGTTCGCGGTGACGACCGGCGGGCTCAGGCCCTCGATCTCGACGCCCGGCAGGTCCACGGCCCGGTTCGCGACGTTCTGCAGCACCACCATCGCCTGGAACAGCGGCGTGCGGCTGGTGTCCCGGCCCGGTTGGAGCTCGTCCACCAGACGTTCGAACGGCAGGTCCTGGTGGGCGAAGGCATCCAGGACGGTGCCTCGCACCTCGTCGAGCAACTGCGTGAAGCTGTTGTCACCGCGAACGGTGGAGCGAAGCACCAGGGTGTTGACGAAGAACCCGACCAGCCCCTCCAGCTCGGCGCGCTCCCGGCCGGACGTGACGGTGCCCACCGCCACGTCGTCCTGACCGGACCACCGGCCGAACAGCACCTGACAGGCGGCGACGAGGGTCATGAACAGCGTGCTGCTCCGCTGCTGCCCCAGTCCCCTCAGCCGGGCCGCCACCTCGGACGGCACCATGAACTCGTGCATCGCGCCGGCCGACGTACGCACCGGCGGCCGCGGCCGGTCCGTCGGCAAGTCCAATGCGGAGACAGCCGACAGCTGGCGCCTCCAGTAGGCAAGTTGCTCCTCGGCAACCGCGTCGGACAAGCGGTCTCGCTGCCAGGCGGCGAAGTCGGCGTACTGCACCGGCAACGCAGGCAGGTGCGCCTCCTCGCCGCGCTCCGCCGACTGGTAGAGGACACTCAGCTCGCCGATGACCACATCTGTCGACCAGCCGTCGGTGACGATGTGGTGCATGGACAACGTCAGGACGTGGTCGTCCGCGGCCAGCCGCACCAGCCGCGGCCGCAGCAGTGGACCCTCGCGCAGGTCGAACGGGCTGGTGCTCTCCTCCTCCACGACCCGGGCCAGCTCGGCCTCGCCCTGCGCCTCCGGCAGGCCCGACACGTCCAGCACCGCGACGCGGACGCCATACGGCTCGTGCACCACCTGCACGCCGCGGCCGTCGACGGAGTCGAATGTCGTGCGCAGCGACTCGTGCCTGGCCACCAGCGCGGTCAACGCGGTGTTCATGGCCTCGACGTCGAACTCGCCGCGCAGCCGCAGGGCCAGCGGCGTGATGTATTCGGCGCTGCCGGGCTCGAACTCGTTGAGGAACCACAGCCGTTGCTGCGCGAACGACAGTGGCAGGAGGCCGTCGCGGGGCAGGACCGGGATGGCGGAGAGCGCCTCGGCGTCACCCGTCCCGGCACGCGACCCGATCACACCCGCCAGTCCGGCAACCGTCGGGGTGTCGAACAGTGCGCGCGGAGACAGCTCCACGGCAGAGGCCGCACGCAGCCGCGAGATCAACCGGATACTCAGGATCGAGTCGCCGCCGAGCTCGAAGAAGTTGTCGTGGATCCCGACCCGCTCCACACCGAGCACCTCGGCCCAGATCGCGGCCACGAGGCGCTCGAGGTCGCTGCGCGGCGGCGCATAGCGAGCCTGTGTCATCGCGCCGAAGTCCGGCGCGGGCAGCGCCTTGCGATCCAGCTTTCCGTTGGCGGTCAACGGGAAACGATCCAGCGCCACGAACGCCGAGGGCACCATGTAGTCCGGTAGCGACCGGCCGACCAGCGCACGCAGCTCGTCGGTTGCCGGCACCGCTCCACCGGCGACCGGAACCACGTAGGCCACCAGCCGCCTGTGCCCTCCTTCGCCGTCGCGTGCCACGACAACGGCGTCAGCCACATCGGGGTGCTCGGCCAACGCGGCCTCGATCTCGCCGGGTTCGACGCGGAACCCGCGGATCTGGACCTGCTCGTCATCGCGTCCCAGGAACTCGAGCACGCCATCCTCGGTCCACCGCACCCGGTCACCGGTGCGGTACATCCGCTCCCCCGGCCGCCCGAACGGACTGGCTACGAAGCGCTCGGACGTCAGGCCCGGCCGGTTCAGGTAGCCGCGGGCCAGTTGAGCACCGGCCAGGCACAACTCACCGGCAACTCCGACCGGCACCGGAGAAAGCGCCCCGTCCAGGACGTACGCCCGCACGTTCCGCAGCGGACGCCCGACTGCCGGCCGCCCGACGTCGCTGACGCAACAGGACAGTGCGTCGATCGTGTTCTCCGTAGGGCCGTAGAAGTTGTAGCTCGCGGTGCCCGCCGCGGCGGCCAGCTCCGCCCACAGCGCCGCGCCCAGCGCCTCCCCACCGAGCATCAACACCTTCGCCCTGTGCCGGACATCGGTCAGGAGCCCGGCGGGAACCAGTTGCTGGGCATACGAGGGCGTCAGGTCCGGAAGGACGTCGATCCGTCGCTCGGCCGCATAGTCGACGAATGCCGCCGGATCCAGCCGCACCGCCTCGTCGAGCAGGTGTAGCTCGTGGCCATCGGCCATCAGCAGCGGCCCCTCCAGCGAGGTGTCGAAGGAGAACACCGCGCTCAACCCGACCCGCAGCCGCCGGCCGCCCTCCGATGCCAGCCATTCGCTGCGGTGGTGGAACAGCAGGTTCACCAGGCTCCGGTGCTCGACCACCACGCCCTTGGGCTTCCCGGTAGAGCCCGAGGTGTAGATGATGTACGCCGAGCTTCCCGGATGCAGCGGCCCGAGCCGCTCGTCGTCGGTCACATCATCCTCGGCACAGCACGCCAGGGCGGCACCGGTCGCGGGGTCGTCGAGCACCAGCGTCGCCACACCCGGCGGCACGGCAGCGGACACGTTGCCGCCCGAGCCCGCGGTCACGACGACAACCGGTCGGGCATCGCCGAGGATGAAGCCGATCCGCTCGACCGGAAGCTGCGGGTCGACCGGCAGGTACACCCCGCCGGCCTTCTCGACCGCAAGCAGCGCCACGACCATCTCCGCCGACCGCGGCAACGCCAACGCCACCACCCGCTCGGGCCCGACACCCAAGCCGACCAGATGACGGGCCAACCGGTTCGCCTGGACGTTCAGGTCGGCGAAGCTCAGCGCGGAGTCCCGGAACACCAGGGCGGTCTCGTCCGGCGTCCGCCGCACCTGGGCTTCGAACAGGCCGGGGAACGTGAGCGCGGGCACCGCCTGCTCGGTGTCGTTCCACTCCACCAACACCCGACGCAGTTCGGGCGCCGTCAGCAGCGGGAGTTGCCCGATCGGCCGGTCCGGATCAGCCGCGATCCCCTCCAGCAGCATCCGCAGATGCCCGGCCAGCCGGTCGATCGTGGCCCGGTCGAACAGGAACGGGTCATAGTCGAGGTCGAACGAGAGCCGGTCGTCGAGGTAGGCGCTCAGGCTGAGCGGGAAGGTCGTGGTGTCGACCGCCTGGACCTCGCGCACCTGCAGACCCGCCGCATCCGCCGACGTGCCGTCGATCGGGTAGTTCTCGAACACCACGATGCTGTCGAACAGGTTGACCCCGCCGGGCAGGGCGGTGCAGGACTGCAGGTGGGCCAGCGAGACGTAGTCGAACCGGCGGGCCTCGGACTGCTCGACCTGCACCTCGCCCAGCCAGGACGCCACATCCCGCTCGACGAGCACGGTCACCCGGGTCGGCACCGTGTTGATGAACATGCCGACCATCGACTCCACCCCGGCCAGCTCGGCCGGCCGGCCGGCCACCGTGGTGCCGAAACACACCTCCCGCTGCCCGCTGTACCGCGACAGCAGCAACCCCCACGCGCCCTGCACCACCGTGTTCACCGTCAACCCGTGCCGGCGGGCCATGCGGTTCAACCGGTTCGACTCCTCCACCGGCAGCTGCACCCGCACCGACTCGCTCGACTCGGCCCGATGCGCCTGCGCCGGCGGCCGGTCGTAGGGCAGCGCGGTGGGTGTGTCGAACCCGGACAGTGCCCGCCGCCAGTACTGCTCGGCCGCCTGCCGGTCCTGCTCGGCCAGCCACTGCAGGTAGTCCCGGAACGGACGCCGAGGAGTCAACTCGGGTTGCCGGCCCCCGACGATCGCCGCGTACTGCTGGCACACCTCGGCGAACACCTGCGCTTGGCTCCAGCCGTCGAGCAGGACGTGGTGCGACGTCCAGGCCAGCAGGACCTCATCATCGGACAGCCGCGCGATGACCAGCCGCATCAGCGGAGCCTCTGTCAGGTCGAGGCCCGCGGCGCGGTCCGCGGCCAGCACCTGCCGCCGCTGTTCCGCAGCGTCCGTTTCGGACAGATGACGCCAGTCGTGGTACGCGGTCGGCACCGTAGCCTGGCGGTGCACCACCTGCAGCGGCTCGTCCACCCCGTCCCACACGACGGAGCTACGCAGGACCGGTGTCCTGTCCACCACCCGCTGCCAGGCCGTGCCCAGCGCCAGTGGCTGCGACACACCCGACAGCCGCAGGCACAGCTGGTCGATGTAGGCACCGGAGGAGTCGTCCACGAGGCTGTGGAACATCATCCCGGCCTGCAACGGCGTCAACGGGTAGATGTCCTCCACATCCCCCCCGTCACCGGCGATCCGATCGACCTGCCGCTGGTTCAGCCGGGTCAGCGGGAAGTCCGAGGGGGTGGCGCCACCCGCGCCCGGCTCGGCGCAGTGCGCGACGATCTCCCGCAGCGCCTGGGCCATCTCCTCGGCCAGCCGCTGCACGGTGGCCTGCTCGTGGATCTGCTCGGAGTAGGACCAGACGAACTCCAGACACCTCTGCTCGACCCGGCCCACGACATCCAACACGTGGCTCCGGGTGTCGTGCGGGCTGACCTCGGCCCCCAGGTCACCCCGCAGCCCCTGTACCAACCCCTCGCCGCCGGCGGCCCAGCCGAACTGGCCGAGGTAGTTGAAGCTGACCTGCGCCGCCGGCCGGTCGGC
>WNGI01004286.1_pt1 | contig 12734 bp, 12 predicted proteins | sample 5400621 | NCBI WGS metagenome assembly WNGI01 (sample SAMN13153374, study PRJNA577476) | soil metagenome | isolation source: 20 cm soil or saprolite under Garry oak tree replicate 1 | place: USA:California | collected 2016-06-15 | reverse complement strand
TCAAGGCGGAGCAGGCCGAAGCCGCGCTGCGGGGCGCCCGGCTGGACGACGCCACCATCAAGGAGGCCGCCGCGCTCGCGGCGGAGGCCGCCGATCCGAAAGCCGACCATCGCGGGTCCGTCGAGTACAAACGCAACGTCGTACGGGTCTTTACCGAGCGAGGACTGAAGCGCGCTTACGAGCGCGCCCGGGGAGGTGGATGAGCATGGGCCAGCCGATCACCGTCACCGTCAACGGCGACAAGAAAACCGCGGAGGTCGAACCGCGGCTCTTGCTCGTGCATTTCCTTCGGGAGACGCTCCGACTGACCGGCACTCACATCGGGTGCGACACCACGCACTGCGGCGCCTGCACCGTATTGGTCGAGGGAACGCCGGTGAAGTCCTGCACCATGCTCGCCGTCCAGGCCGACGGTCAGCAGGTGACCACGGTTGAGGCCCTGGCCGCGGGTGGCACGCTGCATCCCATCCAGGCGGCGTTCAAGCAAGAGCACGGGCTCCAATGCGGATTCTGCACGCCCGGGATGATGCTGACCAGCGTCGCGCTGCTGCAGGAGACGCCGGACCCGACCGAGGACGAGATCCGCTGGGCGCTCTCGGGCAACATCTGCCGCTGCACCGGCTACATGAATATCGTCAAGGCAGTCAAGAGCGCGGCCGCCCAGATGAAGACATCGGCGGCGGTACCCGAGGCGGCCACCGCCGCGGCGAGGAGCTGAGCAATGGCTGTTGAAACCCCGCTCAAGGGCAACATCGGCGACAGCATCAAGCGCAAGGAGGACGATCGCTTCATTCGGGGGAGAGGTAACTACCTGGACGACATCGCCCTGCCCGGCATGCTGCACATGTCGATCCACCGCAGCCCTTTCGCCCACGCCAAGATCAAGTCCATCAACACGGATGCCGCCCAGGCGGTGCCCGGCGTGGTCGCGGTCGTGACGGGAGCGCTGCTCGCCCAGCACAAGCTCGCCTGGATGCCGACGCTGTCGGGCGACACCCAGGCGGTGCTGGCCACCGACAAAGTGCGCTTCCAGGGTCAAGAAGTCGCCTGCGTCATCGCCACGGACCCGTACGTCGCCCGCGACGCCGCGGCGCTGATCGAGGTCGACTATGAGGTGCTGCCGGCTGTCGTCAACCCGCACAGGTCGCTGCAGCCGGACGCACCCCTGATTCGCGACGAAAAGGAAGGGCAGACTTCCAATCACATCTACCACTGGGAAGCGGGTGACAAGGCGAAGACCGACGAGGCTTTTGCCAGGGCCGATCGGGTCGTGAAGCTGGATACGTTCTATCCTCGGTGCCATCCCTCACCGCTGGAAACCTGCGGAATCGTCGCCGACGTCAACCCCGCCACCGGTCACGCGACCCTGTACATGACCTCGCAGGCACCACACGCCCACCGCACCCTGTTCGCGATCGTCGCAGGACTGCCGGAGCAGAATATCCGGATCATCTCGCCCGACATCGGCGGCGGCTTTGGCAACAAGGTGCCGATCTATCCCGGCTACGTCGTCGCCACCGCGGCCTCCCTGCTCATCGGCAAACCGGTGAAGTGGGTCGAGGACCGCAGCGAGAACCTGATCTCGACCGGGTTCGCGCGCGATTTTCACATGAGTGGCGAGATGGCGTTGAGCAACGACGGGCGCATGCTTGGGTTGCGGGTCAAGTTGCTCAGTGACAACGGCGCCTTCTACGCCGATGCCCAGCCGACCAAGTTGAGGGCTGGGCTCTTCCACATCGTCACCGGTTCCTACGATGTCCCCGCGGCGCACGTCGAGGCAGACGGCGCCTACACGAACAAGGCACCCGGCGGCGTCGCCTATCGGTGCTCCTTCCGCGTGACCGAAGCTTCCTACCTCATCGAGCGCCTGGTCGAGAATGCCGCGATCGAGATGAAGATGGACCCGGCGGATATCCGGCTCAAGAACTTCATCAAGCCCGACCAGTTCCCGTACATGTCGGCCACAGGCTTCGAGTACGACAGCGGTGATTACCCGAGGGCCATGCAGCTCGCGCTCGACAAGCTCGGTTACCAGGAGCTGCGCAAAGAGCAGGCCGAGAAGCGGAAGAAGGGTGAGCTGATGGGGATTGGCGTCGCCAGCTTCACGGAAGTCGTCGGCGCCGGCCCGGGCAAGCACTACGACATCGCCGGGCTGCGGATGTTCGATTCGGCGGAGCTGCGCGTGCATCCCACCGGCAAGGCGATCCTCAAGCTGGGTGTCAAGAGCCAGGGCCAGGGGCACGAAACCACCTTCGCGCAGATCGTGACCGAGGAGTTGGGCATCCCCGCCGCCGACGTCGAGGTCCAGGAGGGCGATACGGACAACACTCCTTACGGGCTGGGTACCTACGCGAGCCGGAGCACGCCGGTCGGCGGGGCGGCCACCGCGATGGTCTCGCGGAAGCTACGCGACAAGGCGAAGAAGATCGCCGCGCACCTGCTCGAGGCCTCCGAGGCCGATATCGAGTTCGATCACGGCAAGTTCTTCGTCCGCGGCTCGCCCTCCAAATCCAAGACCATCCAGGACGTCGCCTTTGCCGCCTACACGAATCTGCCCGATGGCATGGAGGCGGGCCTCGAGGGCGTGACCTACTACGATCCGCCCAACATGACGTACCCCTTCGGGACCTATCTCGTGGTGGTCGACATCGACCGTGGCACCGGCCAGGTCAAGGTCCGCCGCATGGTGGCGGTCGACGACTGCGGGGTGCGGATCAACCCGATGGTCGTCGAAGGACAGATCCACGGTGGCCTGACCGAAGGTTTCGGCATCGCGTTCATGCAACTCATCACCTTCGACGAGGAGGGCAACTGCCTCGGCTCGAATTTCACCGACTACCTGTTGCCGACGAGCTGGGAGACGCCGAAGTTCGAGATGGGCGAGACGGTCACGCCGTCTCCCCACCACCCGATCGGCGCCAAGGGGGTCGGTGAATCGGCCACGGTCGGGTCGCCGGCGGCTTACGTCAACGCCGTGATCGACGCGGTCGGCCACCTCGGGATCACGAACATCGACATGCCGGTCACCTCCGACAAGGTCTGGGAGGCCCTGAACAAGGTCGGAGCCGCGGAGTAGGTGTAAGGATGTCACTCGCGGACGATGTGCTGGACCGGGCGGCGGAGCTGCGGCGGCGCGGCGAAACCTTCGTCGTCGCGACCGTGGTCCGGGTCGAGCCGCCCACGTCGGCGCGGGCCGGCGACAAGGCGCTGATCACCGCCGACGGCAAGCTCTGGGGCTGGGTCGGCGGCAGCTGCTCCGAAGGGCTGGTGCGGCGCGAGGCAGTGGTCGCGATGGGGGACGGCCAGCCGCGCCTGGTCAAGATCGCGCCTGACGAGTCGCCCGATCATCTCCCTGGGGTCGTCTCGCATCTCAGCACCTGCCCAAGCGCCGGTAGGCTCGACGTCTTCATCGACCCGCAACTGCCGCGACCGCTGCTCCTCGTGGTCGGCGATACCCCGGCCGCCCACACCCTGATCAAGCTCGGCGCGACGATCGGTTACAAGACCTGTGCCGTGCACCCCGGTGCGCGGGCAACCGACTATCCCGAGGCCAACCGAGTCATCGGGTCCCTCGACCTCACGCCGGCCGAGCCCAACGCGAGCACCTGGGCCGTCGTTGCCACGATGGGCCATTACGACGAGGACGCCATCGAGGCAGTCTTGCGCCACGACGTCGCCTATATCGGATTGGTCGCCAGCCGCCGCCGGGCCGCGACCGTTCTCGGCGTGCTTCGAGCTCGCGGCGTCCTCGGGCTGGAACGCGTCCGGCGTGCCGCCGACAGCTCGGTCGGTGGCTCGCAGGAGGAGATCGCGCTGGCGACGCTCGCCGAGATCGCCGCCGAACGCCACGCGCACCAGCGCCGCTATGCGATTCCGCTACCGGAGACGGCCATGGATCCGATCTGCCGGATGCAGGTCGATGTGAAGGGCGCGATGCACTCGCTGATGGTGGGGGAGGCGACCTATTACTTCTGCGGCGCCGGCTGTCTGGACGCCTTCAGGCTGCGGGAAGGTCAGTCGATTTCAGGCTGACCCTCCCGCTTTGCGACCGTTTTAGGACGATCCGATGATCGGACGAACTTCGATTGAGCCGACGGCGGCCGACGGGACCTTGGCCGCGTAGGCGATCGCCTCATCCTGGTTCTTTGCCTCGATGACGTAGAACCCGATGATCTGCTCGGCGCCCGTGGTCGCGGGGCCGGAGGCGGTTTTCGTCGATCCGTTGCGCACGCGAACGGTGGTTGCCGTCTTCGACGGCTGGACCGGGTCGCCACCCTTGAACATGCCACGCCCTGACAACTCGTCGTAATAGCGACCGAAGGCGGCCTGCTGCTGCTCCATTTGCGGGCTATCCGCGGCAGGCATTTTCGATTCGTCGGCGTACAGCAGATACAGAAATTTCATGTCCTCTCCTTGTTGTTTTTGATCTACGCGGGTCTGGCCTGGGCGAGCACCTGGTCCCTGGTGACGCCCTCCATGTTGTGGACCTGCTTGGCGTGCTGCTGGACCCCGGCCACCAGCTTCGCCTCGTCGTCCGTCTGGAGCGACCAGCCGCATTCGCATTCGACGCGCTTCTGCATTCCGCACCTCCTCGAGAGATTCGACTGAACCGCCGCCCTTTGCACCGCCGCCCTTTCTACGCCGGGGGGGCGGCTGAGCTCCGGGTCCTTAAGATCATCGCTGGACGCCTTTGGCAAATGTTTGGAGGGTCATTGCTTCGTATCTACCTGGCCGGTGAGGTGGCCGTCGAGCGCGACGATCAATTGCTGCGCGACGCGGACCTTCCCGGCCGGCAGGGGCGCCTGGCACTCGTCTACCTGGTCGCGGAGCGCGAGCGCGTGGTGTCCCAGTCCGAGCTCGCCGAGCTGCTGTGGCCCGATTCGCTTCCACCGTCCTGGCCGGTCGCGCTGAGCGCGGTGATCAGCAAGCTCCGCCAGAAGCTGTCGAGCCTGGGGCTGGACCGGGACCGGATCATCGCCAACGCGTTTCGGTGCTATCAGTTCCGGCCACCGGCCGAGACATGGATCGATCTCGAGGCCGCGGCCGACGCCCTGCACCAGGCCGAGGGTGCCGTGGTAGCCGATCAGCCCGACGCCGCGTATGGGCCGTCGTTGATCGCGACCACGATCGCACGCCGTCCGTTCCTTACGGGGGAGGATGCCCCCTGGGTGGCGGGCCGGCGCGAGCGCCTGCGCGACCTTCTCGTCAGAGCCCTTGACTGCCGCGTGGAGGCCCTGATGTGGAATGGCGAGCTCGCCCTCGCCCAGGACCAGGCCCGCGCTGCCGTCCAGCTGGAACCGTTTCGGGAATCCGGCTACCGACGGCTGATGCAGGTCCTGGTCAAGAAAGGCGATCGCGCCGAGGCGGTGCGGGTCTACCAGCAGTGTCGACAGCGCCTCGCCGACGAGCTGGGCGTGGCGCCGTCCGACGAAACAGAATCGCTCCTCCGGCAACTGCTCGGCAGCACCGCCTGACAGTCGGATCTAGGCGCGGGTGACCTCGGGACCGACCTCGTCCTTCGCCAGGTCGCCGTCGTGCGACGAGCCGTTGGCGGGGAGTGCCGGCGCGATCGCGGGACGCGCGGTCGGCGGCTTGCTGATTCCAGCGGCGGCATAGATCTCGTCCTGATCGAGCGTGTCCTTTTTCAGCACGGCCTCGGCCAGGCGATCGAGACGATCGCGGTTCTCCGTCAACAGCCGCACCGCTTCCCGGTGGCACTCGTCCACGATCCGGCGGACTTCCTCGTCGAGCAGCTTCGCCGTTTCCTCACTGAAGTGCTGTGCGGCCACCGCTCCGTCGCCCGGCTCCGTCAGGTTGAGTGGGCCGAGCTTCGGTGACATCCCGAAGCGCGCCACCATGGAGCGCGCGATTTGATTGACCTGCTGAAGATCGCTTTCCGCGCCGGTCGTCACCGCGCCATAGGCGACCTCCTCGGCCGCCCGGCCACCGAGCGCGAGCGTGATCCGTCCGCGCAAGTAGCTCTCCGGATAGTTATACCGGTCGTCGATCGGCTGGCTGTAGGTGGAGCCCAGCGACAACCCGCGCGGCACGATCGTCAGCTTTTTCACCGGGTCCGCTCCCGGGACCAGCAGGCCCATCAGCGCGTGGCCGGACTCGTGGTAGGCGATCAGCCGTTTTTCGTCGGCCCCCAGCACGATGGGCCGGCGAAGACCAAGCACCGATCGCTCGATCGCCTCGTCGAAATCCTCGCGCGTCACCGCCGTCCGGCCCTTGCGGGCGGCGACCAGGGCCGCTTCGTTGACGATGTTGCGCAGGTCGGCGCCGACGAAGCCGGCGGTCGCGCCGGCGATATCGCCGAGGTTGACATCAGGAGCGAGGGAGACATTGCGGGTATGGATCTTGAGGATCGCCTCGCGGCCCGTTTTGTCCGGCGCATTGACCGTCACCCGGCGATCGAACCGGCCGGGACGCAACAGCGCGGGATCCAGCACCTCGGGCCGATTCGTGGCGGCCAGCACGACGACGTTCTGATTCGGGGTGAAGCCATCCATCTCGGTCAGGATCTGGTTCAGGGTCTGCTCGCGCTCGTCGTTGGCACCGAACGTGGCCGATGACGCGCGTGCCCGGCCGATGGCGTCGAGCTCGTCGATAAAGATGATGCTCGGCGCGGCGGCCTTGGCTTTCGCGAAGAGATCGCGGACGCGAGCCGCGCCCACGCCAACGATGGCCTCGACGAACTCCGACGCGGAGAGGCTGAAGAACGGCCGGTTGGATTCGCCCGCAACGGCGCGGGCCAGAAGCGTCTTGCCGGTGCCGGGCGCGCCCACCAACAGGATGCCATGCGGGATCTGGGCCCCGAGGCGCTGATACTTCTCTGGCATCTTGAGGAAGTCGACGACCTCGGCCAGGTCCTGCTTGGCCTCCTCGATGCCGGCGACGTCGGCAAAGGTGATGCGTGTCCCCGAGTCTGCTGTGTAGAGGGTGGCCTTGCTCTGACCGAAGGCTCCGAGAAAGCCGCCCGGCCCTGCCCCAGCCGTCCGCCGGCTCAGATAGAGAAAGCCGCCGATCAGCAGCAGGGCCGGCCCGAAGCTGAACAGCAACGTCAGGAGGGGCGATCCTCCCGAGCCGGGAGGCGTCGCGCTGATCGGGACATTGTGCTGCTCGAGCAACACGTCGAGGGTGTCCGTCGCGAAGACCGGTCGCTCGGTCTGAAAGAGCGTGCCACTGGCAGACCCGGAGTTCACCGATTTCTTGAAGTCGCCCTGGATCGAGTTGACCTGCGCGGTGATGTCCTTGACGTTGTCGGCATTCACCTGCTGGATGAAGGTGGTGTAGGGCACAGTGATCCGTGCCGGTCCGCTCGTGAACACGATGGAGACCAGGTAGTTCAGTCCCAGGAGAATGACGAGGTAAATCCAGAAGCCCCGGTTGCGCCAGAAAGGCGTTGGCGCTCCGGGTTTGGCCGGCGTGGTTCCACGCCCAGGAAGCAATGGTCGTTTGGTCGGGCTCGAAGCCAACTCGTTCCCCTCGCGTTCGACTCTACACGCTTGGCAAATGGTACGGATGACGGTATGATATTGTGATAGCAGGACTACTAAATAATTGGAGGCTTGATATGACGTTTACGCATCTGATCGTCTTGCTCCTGGTCGGCGCCGTCGCCGGATTGATCGGCGAACGACTGGTGGGCCGCGGCATGCCCGGTGGAGTGCTGGGTGCGATCGTCGCCGGGCTGGTCGGCGCATGGTTGATGGTCGACGTCCTGCATCTCGTGATCGCCCCGGAGTTGTCGCTGGGGGGCATCCCGATTCTCTCGGCGATTCTTGGCGCCGCCATCGTGGTCTTGCTGTTCAGCCTGGTTGCGGGCGGAAGCTTCGCTCGCGGCTGGGGCCGCCGCTAGCAGTAGTCGCCGCGACACATACAGGGGGCCTGCTGAGGAGCGGGCCCTCCCCTGAGGCCTTCCTTGTAATTTGGCGCGTCTTCGACGTACACTCTCGCTGCCGCCTTTGGGGACATGGCGGCGCCTATTCAAGGGAGGAGGAGACATGGGGAACGAGCGTTGGAGTCGCCGTCAATTCGTCAGTCGCGCCGGCAAGACGGCCGGGGGCGTCGTCCTGGGCCTCAGCTTCGCGGACTTCCTGGCCGCCTGCGGGGCATCGCAGGCTCCGGCCGCCGGGGGCGGAAAGTTAGAGATTTTCAGTTGGTGGACCGCGGGCGGCGAAGCCGATGGCCTCGCCGAGATGTTCAAGATCTACAAAAAGAACTATGCGGGCGTGGAGATCGTCAACGCCACCGTTGCGGGCGGCGCCGGAACCAACGCCAAGGCCGTGCTCAAGACGCGCATGGAAGGTGGAAAGCCGCCCGACAGTTTCCAGGTCCACGCCGGCCAGGAGCTGATCAGCACCTGGGTAAAAGCCGGGAAGATGGAGCCGATCACCAGCGTCTGGAAGAGCGAAGGCTGGGACAAAACGATCCCCAAGGACCTCAAGGACATCGTCAGTTCGAGCGGCGACGTCTGGTCGGTCCCGGTCAACGTCCATCGCGGCAATGCGCTCTGGTACAACAAAAAGATCCTCGACGACAACAGCATCACGCCGCCGACCACGATGGATGATTTCTTGTCGGCACTCGGCAAGCTGAAGGCGAAGGTGCAGGCACCCCTGGCGCTCGGCTCGAGCGGTAACTGGCAGGTGCAGATGTTGCTGGAAAACAACATCCTGGCCGCGGGTGGTCCTGACTTCTACAAGCAGGTGTTCTCGGGCAAGGCGTCCTTCACCGACGCCAACGTCAAGCAGGCGCTCTCGTGGATCAAATCGATGCTCAACTACGTCAACTCCGACCACCCGACGCTGGGATGGGACGATGCCGACAAGCGGCTGATCAGCGGGACCTCGGCCTTCAACATCATGGGTGACTGGGCCAAGGGCTATTTCACCGCCGCCAGCTGGGTCCCCAACAAGGACTTCGGCGCGGCCCCGTCCCCGGGGACGACCGGCAAATACGTGATCGTCTGCGATACCTTCGGCCTGCCGAAGGGCGCCCCGGACCGCGCCAACGCGATCAACTGGATCAAGGTCTGCGGCTCGCAGGAGGGCCAGGCCGCCTTCAATCCCAAGAAGGGATCGATTCCCGCGCGAACGGACGTGTCGGCCAGCATTTTCGATCCCATCGCCCAGCAGTTCATCGCCGAGTTCAAGACCGATGCGCTCGTGCCCAGTTCGGCACACGGCTCAGCGACCCCCGATGCGTTTGCCTCGGGCGTCAACGACGAGATGGGCCAGTTCGTGATCAACAAGGACGTCAACAAGACGGCCAGCAACCTGCAGAAGCTCTCCGACGAATTCCTGAAGTAGACCTGGCGAATCGCTGATGGCGACGGCCACCGCGCCGCCAGTGGTGCTGGAGCGGCTCCCTCGGAGCCGCTCTCGCACTCCACTCTCGTGGGATCGGGTGATGCCCATCCTGATGATCGCTCCCTCGGTGGTGCTGATCGCGATCTTCGTCTACGGATTCATCGGGCGGACCGCCTTCACCTCGCTCACCGCGTGGCGCGGGGTGGTGCCTGATTACACCTTCGTCGGTCTTCGGAACTACGAGCGGCTCTTCCAGACGGAGAAGTTCCAGGCCGACATCGTCAACACGGTCCACTTCACCGCCTTCTTCCTCGCCGGTTGCCTGATCCTCGGGCTCGGTGCCGCGGTGCTCCTCGACCAGAAACTTCGCGGGACCATCATCTTTCAGAACGTCTTCATGTTCCCGCTGGCGATCTCCTTCATTGTCACGGGGACCGTCTGGCGCTGGATCTTCAACCCGAACTACGGCCTCAACGTCCTCTTCCATAACCTGCACCTGGACTTCCTGCAGTCGGGCTGGCTGACGAGCCCCGGCTCCGCCCTCAACTCGCTCACGATTGCGGCGGTCTGGCAGATGAGCGGCTTCTGCATGGCGATGTTTCTCGCCGGGTTGCGCGGCATCCCGGAGGAGCTGCGTGAGGCCGCTCGGGTCGACGGCGCGTCGGAGTCTCAAGCCTTTCGCTACGTCGTCTTCCCCTTGCTGCGGCCCATCACGCTGTCCGCCGTGATCATCCTCGGCCACATTTCGCTGAAGATCTTCGACCTCGTCTTCGTCATGACGTTTGGTGGCCCAGGATATGCGACCGACATGCCTGGCTTGAACATGTTCATCACGACCTTCCGGCAAGACCTCTTCGCCCGCGGTGCCGCGATCGCGACGGTCCTGCTGCTCATGGTCGCGCTCTTGATCGTTCCCTACCTGATCTGGAACCTGAGAGGGGAGACCGAGCGATGAGCGTGCTGGTCGCCACCCCGCGGACCGCGACGCGCTGGCGGCCATCGACCGCGGTCGCCTATGCGTTGCTGATCGCATTGGCCGTGTTCTATCTGCTCCCCATGTTCGCCATCGTAGTGACATCCCTCAAGTCCTTCAACGAGGTCTCTCGCTCGACGCTCTGGGAGCTGCCCAAAGCGCCGACCTTCGAAGCCTTCGGCTCGGCGTTCGACGTGCTGGCACCCTCGTTCTTCAACTCGGTCCTTTTGGTCGTGCCGGCGACGATTCTCTCGGCGCTGCTCGGCTCCCTCAACGGGTATGTGCTCTCAAAGTGGAAGTTCCGCGGCGCCAACGCCATCTTCGCCTTGCTTCTGTTCGGCATGTTCATCCCGTACCAGAGCATCTTGATCCCGCTCTTTCAGTTCCTCAGCGCCATTGGTCTCTACGGAGGCATACCGGGCTTGATCCTGGTCCACGTCGTCTACGGCATTCCGATTTGCACCCTGATCTTCCGCAACTACTTTGCGACTGTGCCGCGCGAGCTGCTGGAGGCTGCACGCATGGACGGCGCGAGTGTCCTGGGCATCTTCCGCCACATCATGCTGCCGATCTCCGTCCCGGGCTTCGTCGTCGTCATGATCTGGCAGTTCACCAGCATCTGGAACGAGTTCCTCTTCGCCGTCACGATCGCGCAGGACCCGACCCAGCGCCCCATCACGGTGGCGCTGCAAAACTTGGCAGGGAGCTTGCTTTCCCAGTACCAGGTGCAGATGGCTGGTGCGTTGCTGGCCGCCGCGCCGACCCTCCTGGTCTACATCCTGCTGGGTCGGTACTTTGTGCGCGGACTGCTTGCGGGATCGCTGAAAGGCTAGCCAGCGGGCTGAGCATCGTTAGAGAGTGTTAGAGCGCCGTATGTAGCGAAGGCGCTTCGTCCTTGCGAATTGGGTCTTCGGCGCGGCACAATATGACTTCGGCTCTGCGGTCAGCCTTTAAACCTCAGGAGGGGAAAGCAATTGCGCAAATTACGAACGTTGACCTTAATGGCGTCCATGGGCGCGCTCGCCATCGTCCTGGCAGCGTGCGGTAACTCAACCGCGGGGACCTCGGCGAGCGCCAGCGTGCCGGCGGGGCTCGGCGTCAAGTCCTTCGACGCGTCGTTCTCGGTCATGGCCCAGCTGAGGAGCGTGACCGCGGCGGGTAAAGGTAAGGTCGGAGTGATCCTTCCCGACACGACGTCATCGACTCGCTACGTCAACTTCGATCTGCCGTACTTGAAGAAAGCCTTCGACCTCGCCGGATACTCATCGTCGCAGTACAAGATCGATAACGCCGAGGGCAACGATGCCACTGAGCTCGCACTTGCTCAGGCGGACATCACGGCCGGCGCGACCGTCCTGATTTTCGACCCGCTCAACGGCACGGTTGGTGCCCAGATCCAGCAGTACGCGGAGTCGCACGGCGTCAAGACCATCAGCTATGATCGCGCGACGTTCCAGGGAACCAAGGTTTATTACGTCAGCTTCGACAACGTCCAGGTTGGCAAGCTGATCGGCGATGGTCTCGTGAAATGTGTCACGGACTGGGGCGTGACGAACCCGCAGGTCTTCGAGCTCGACGGCGGGGAAAACTCGGACCCGAATGCGATCTCCTTCGCTCAGGGTTACAACCAGGCGATCTGGGGAAAGACGGACACGCCATTGCCGGTCGGCACGACCAACGACAAGGGCTACAAGCTGGTCGGTGACCAGATCGCGACAAACTGGGTGAACGCCACCGGCGGGACGATCTTCCAGCAGCAGTTCACCGCCCACAAGAACATCAACGCCACCGTCGAGGCCAATGATGGGCTCGCGAACGCCGTGATCACCGTCCTCAAGAACTCGAACGTCCCGGCTAAGAAGATTCCGACCACCGGACAGGATGCGACGCCCGATGGGATGGCCAACGTCCTCACGGGCTATCAGTGTGGATCCGTCTACAAGGCGGTCTATCAAGAGGCCCAGGATGCGGTTGCCCTCGCCACCCTCCTGCGCGCCAGCCTGACCCCGCCGAGCGACTTGCTCAATAGCACAACCAAGCCACCGTCGGGTACTACGGGAACCGAGCAGCCGGCGTCACTGCTGACACCGGTTTGGGTGACGGTCGCGAACATGAAGGACACCGTCATCAAGGACAACTTCGTCGACAAGAACGCCCTGTGCACCGCTGCTGGGGCGGCCGCCTGCACGGCAGCCGGCATCAGCTAGATCACAATGGCGCTGCCGCCTCTGGGGCGGCGGCGCCTCGCCTCATCCCGCGCTAAAGTGAACGTGTGGCGCAGGTGATCAAAGACTCGCCGTCACCAGCAGAGCCGTTGCTCAGGCTGCGCGGGATCGAGAAGCACTTCGGCCCGGTGCAGGCGCTCTACAACGTCGACCTCGACCTTCCATCCGGGCAGGTCACCGCGCTGTGCGGCGACAACGGGGCGGGGAAGTCCGTCCTCACCA
>WNGI01011178.1_pt1 | contig 12736 bp, 9 predicted proteins | sample 5400621 | NCBI WGS metagenome assembly WNGI01 (sample SAMN13153374, study PRJNA577476) | soil metagenome | isolation source: 20 cm soil or saprolite under Garry oak tree replicate 1 | place: USA:California | collected 2016-06-15 | reverse complement strand
TAGCCTGACTCTTGGATAGCTATGAGCGTGGACAAGCAAGCGTTGCTGGCGGAAGAACAAAAACTGCGCCGGCTTCGCCGGGCAATGGACATTGCAGCAACTTTGCTCTGGCAGGTCGATCTCACCCTGGAGGAAGCCCGAGACGTGGTGAACCACGCCAAACACACCGCCCTGCAACTCTTTCCGGATAAAGAGGAGACCTTCGATTTGATCTACGGTTCGCGCTTTCGCCGGATCTTGGTGGAGAAGTACCACCTACAGTGACGATGAAGCGGATCTGCCGAACAGCAGCGCAACGCAGTGCTGGAGTATTGGAGTACTGGAGTGTTGGGTTTAGATGCATCACTCCATTACTCCACCACTCCAATGCTCCGGTTACAAAATACTTCGGAGTAACCGACTAAACAGCCAATACCACCCATGAGCGAAAACTTCATTCACATTCGCGGCGCCAAGCAGAACAATCTCAAGAATCTTGACCTACAAATCCCACTGAACGCTCTCACGGTCATTACCGGCGTAAGCGGCTCAGGAAAATCGACCTTGGCGTTCGACATTCTGTACGCGGAAGGGCAACGACGTTACGTCGAAAGCTTTTCGGCGTATGCGCGGCAGTTTCTCGACCGCATGGACAAGCCGGACGTGGAGAGCATTGAAGGCATTCCGCCGACCATCGCCATCGATCAGAGCCGGCCGGTTAAGACGTCGCGCTCCACCGTCGGCACCATGACCGAACTCCACGATCATTTAAAGCTTCTCTTCTCCAAGATTGCCGTGCTCTATTGTCGAGGCTGTGAGCGAGTAGTGGAGCGCGATACCGCTCAGTCGGTTTTCCATAAGCTCGCTGCCTTGCCTGAAGGCTCGCCTGTAGTTCTGACATTTCCCCTTGCCGCCTCTTCCGTATCCTGGGACGAGGTAAGCAAGGGACTCCAGCAGGCCGGGTTTCACCGCTTGCTTGTGCAGCAATCCGTTCGGGAACTCGACGAATTAAACGACGCGCCGCCTGACGGCTTGGAAATCGTAGTCGACCGGTTCGCCTATCGACGCGATAACCAGAAACGAATTCTAGATTCCTTGGAACAAGCCTTTCACTACGGGAAAGGACGACTCAATTTTTTTCTGCCCCAAGAAAACTGGCGTCGGGAACCGTTCAGCAACCATCTGCACTGTCCTCATTGCGATATTACTTACCGCGATCCCACGTCCAATCTCTTCTCGTTCAACAGCCCCTTGGGGGCGTGCGAAACCTGTCGCGGTTTCGGCCGAGTGATCGACATCGACCTGGATCTCGTGATCCCCGACCCGGGCAAACCCCTCAGCGACGGCGCCATCAAGCCCTGGGTTACGAAGGCCCGGCGGATGCGCCGACTGATGGATTTTTGCGACCGCAAGCGGATTCCGACCAAGAAACCTTTCGGCGAGCTCACCGGGAAGCAAAAGCAGCTCATCATAGACGGCGACGGCGACTTCAAAGGGATTCGCGGCTGGTTCCGCCGGCTGGAGCGCAGGAGCTATCGAATGCACGTTCGGGTGCTGCTGGCGCGCTATCGCGCTTATTTGCTCTGCCCCGAATGCCAAGGCAGTCGACTCAAACCCGACGCGCTCCATTATCGGATCGAGGGTAAGGACATCGCCCAGATCAACGCCATGAGCGTCGGCGCAGCCCATCGCTTCTTTAGCGAGCTGAGGCCGACCGGCGCCATGGACCAAGTCGCGGGTCTCATTCTCGAGGAGATTCGCAGACGCCTTGGCTATTTGCTGGGAGTCGGTCTCGAATATTTGACTTTGGACCGGCAATCTCGGACGCTTTCCGGTGGAGAGCTCGAGCGCGTCGATCTGACGACGGCGATTGGGTCATCGTTGGTCAACACGCTCTATGTTCTCGATGAGCCGTCCATCGGCCTTCACCCCCGCGACAGCCGCCGACTCGTCGAAATCCTTCACCGCCTAAGATCGAACCAAAATACTATAGTCGTGGTCGAGCACGATCCCGAGATTATCAAAGAAACCGACTATATCATCGATCTCGGCCCAAAGGCCGGCGAGCAAGGCGGCCAGGTGATGTTTGCCGGTTCTTACGACGCGCTGCTCAAAAATGAGAATTCGCTCACGGCCGCCTATTTGAGCCGCCGAAAGACGATTCCATTCCCCCTCCGTAACCGTAAACCGTTCCTGAAGCGGTCCATCAAGATCGAGGGAGCTTGCGCCAACAATCTTAAGAATATCGATATTGAAATTCCGCTCGGCCTTTTGGTCTGCATCACCGGTGTTTCCGGCTCGGGGAAATCCAGCCTTGTCGATGAAGTTCTCTACCGGAATCTCAAAAAGCTCAAAGAGTCCACTGTCGCGAACGTAGTCCACTGCGCAAAAATCGAGGGCGCCGACAAGATTTCCGAAATTGTGCTGGTGGACCAATCTCCCGTGGGAACCACGCCGCGCTCCAATCCCGCCACCTATATGAAGGTATTCGACGGCATCCGCCGGCTGTTCGCCGGCGTTGATCTTTCGCGCATGCGCGGCTACACCCCCTCGACTTTTTCTTTCAACATCGAAGGCGGCCGCTGTGAAACTTGCCGTGGCGAAGGATACGAAAAGGTCGAGATGCAGTTTCTCTCGGACGTGTACACCTCGTGCCCGGAATGCCATGGCAGCCGGTTTCGCGAAGAAATTCTGGAAGTCACCTACCGCGGCAAGAATATCCGGGGGATTTTGGATCTCACCGTGAGCGAAGCGATCGAGTTTTTCAAGGATACTCCAGAGATTAAAGATGGGCTCTACCCACTGCGAGCCGTCGGGTTGGAATACGTCCGGTTAGGCCAACCGCTCACCACGCTTTCCGGCGGCGAGTCACAGCGGCTTAAATTGGCCGCGCATATGGCCAGAGCCAAAAAAGCCGGCACACTGTTTATCTTCGACGAACCCACCACCGGCCTACACTTTCATGATATCGAGCGTCTGCTCTGGGCATTTAATGAACTCATTGATCAGGGCCATTCCATCGTGGTGATTGAACACAATATGGAGGTGGTGAAATGCGCCGACCACATCATTGACCTGGGGCTTGAAGGTGGTGATGCCGGCGGCTCTATTATTGCCGTAGGAACGCCGGAACAAGTGGCGCAGGTCGAAAGTTCTCACACCGGCCGTTACCTCCGGCCTTATCTGAGAACGGATACCGCATCCCCTTTTGTCCCTAAACTCGAGAAAAGTTTAAGCGTTCAAGAAAAAAAGCGTTCGACTGAAAACGACAACGCCATCACCATCGTCGGCGCCAAAGAACATAATCTGAAGAACATCAGCCTTAACATTCCACGCGATCGCTTCGTCGTCATCACTGGTTTGAGCGGCTCCGGTAAATCATCCCTGGCCTTCGACATCATCTACGCAGAGGGACAGCGGCGTTACATCGACAGCCTGTCCGCTTACGCGCGGCAGTTCCTCCAGGTGAGGGCGCGGCCGAACGTGGATTTGCTTGCCGGCATTCCCCCTACCGTCGCCATCGAACAGAGGCTGAGTCAGGGCGGCAAGAATTCCACCGTGGCGACCGTCACGGAGATCTATCACTATCTGCGTCTGCTTTATTCCAAAGTCGGAAAACAGCACTGCGTCCAGTGCGGACGGCAGATTCGCTCGTTGACGCGAAGCCAAATTCTCGATCGCGTCTCCCGCTCCTACCGCGGCAAAGAAGTCATGGTCTTGAGTCCCATGGTACGCGGCAGAAAGGGCTTTCACAAAGAAATTATCGCCGGCGCGCGCCGTCTCGGCTATCGGCGGGCGCGTATCGACGGCGAGCTGATGGATCTCAGGTCGCCGGAGCTTAGCAACGGCTTGGAGCGATTTAAAGAGCATGACATCGACATCGTCATCGGCAAAGCCAAAGCCGGCGGCCGCGAAGTCGAAGCGATGATAGACCAGGGGCTACGCTTAGGAAACGGCGTCATCCATCTTATCTCGGAGCGCGGCGAGCAAATCTTCAATCAACGGCTCTTCTGTCTCCAATGCGGTATCGGCTATGAACCTCTCGACCCGCGGCTCTTTTCATTCAATAGCCGCCAGGGAGCCTGCTCGCAATGCGGCGGCATGGGCTTTGAGTGGGATTTCGATCCGAACCTGATCATCGCCGATCCTACTAAATCGGTAAGCGAAACGTTGATCACACTCGCCGACCTTTTCTCCGGTAACGCCTCTCATTTGCAGCGTGCCATGCTGAGACTCCTCGATTCGCTCAAAGAAAAAGACCCTATCGACATCGACAAGCCGTTCGCTCGCCTCGCTAAAAAACCCCGGCAGGAAATTCTCTACGGCGGCAGCGGTCGTGGGGCCTTTGTCGGCTTGATTCCGTGCCTCAGGGATATCTGGCAGCAACTTGAAAATGATCCGAGCCCAGAGCTGGCGGAATTGCTCTCCGAGTCGCCATGCCCAGCCTGCCTCGGGAGAAGGCTGAACTCCCGCGCGCAAGCGGTTAGAGTCGATGGCAAAGCGATCTGGCAAGTCACCGCATTCTCCGTGCATGAGGCGAGGGAATATTTCAACTCATTGCAGATCGCGCACGCGGATAACGGCAATGCGGAACGGGATCGCGCCGTCGCCGATAAGATCCTGAGGGAAATTCAGCAGCGCCTCCAATTCTTGTCGGAAGTTGGCTTGCCCTATCTAACCCTCGACCGCCGTGCGGACACCCTCTCCGGCGGCGAAGCGCAGCGTATTCGTCTTGCAGCGCAACTCGGCTCGAACCTGCGCGGCGTCTGCTACATCCTCGACGAGCCCACCATTGGGCTTCATCCGCGCGACAACGACATGTTGCTGCGCACTCTCCGGCGTCTTGAGGAAGTTGGCAACACTGTTTTGGTGGTTGAGCATGACGAAGCGACCATTGAATCCGCCGACCTGATTGTCGATCTCGGACCCGGCGCCGGTGTGCATGGAGGCAAGGTGGTGGCCTTGGGCTCTCCGGAGGAAATCAGGAAAGATCCGAACTCGTTAACCGGCGCTTTCCTGCGCGCCGAGCAAAAAAGAATCGGGCCGAAGCGGGAGCTGGTAAAATCAGCTTGGCTCACGATCCGAGGGGCGAAAGCCAACAATCTTAAAAACATCGACATTCGTTTGCCCCTCGGCATGTGGACCTGCGTCACGGGAATCTCAGGCTCGGGCAAGAGCACTTTGGTCAGGGAAGTCCTGTATAAGGGCCTCAAGATGAAACTCGATCAATTCGCCGGACGGCCGGGGGCTCACAAGGACATCATAGGTTGGCAAGCTCTGGAGCGCGTCGTCGAAGTGGATCAAACACCCATCGGCAAGACCCCGCGCTCGGTCCCCGCATCCTATGTCGGAGTCCTGGATGAGATCCGGAAACTCTATGCGCTCGCACCGGAAGCTCGGCTGCGGGGTTACACGCCGAGTCGCTTCTCATTCAACGTTAAAGGCGGCCGCTGCGAAGAGTGCGCCGGCCAGGGAAAAATCCGCAAAGAAATGAGTTTCCTCCCCGACGTCTTTATCGATTGCGAGGTTTGCCGCGGTGAACGCTTCAATGAAGAAACGTTAAGCATTCGCTACAACGACAAAAACATCGCTGATGTCTTTCGCATGACCGTGGAAGAAACCGTGCCGTTCTTTCACGCTTTTCCGAAAATCGCCCGGCCGCTGAAGATTCTCGACGACATCGGTATGGGCTACATCACGCTGGGTCAGTCCAGCAACACGCTTTCCGGTGGTGAAGCGCAGAGAATCAAATTGGCTTACGAACTGGGGAAGGAATCGCACGGGAAAACGCTTTACGTCCTGGACGAGCCCACCACAGGACTGCACTTTATCGACGTGGAAAAACTGATTCACATCCTGCATCGGCTGGTGGAGATGGGCAACACCGTAGTGACCATCGAACACAACCTGGACATCGTGAAAGACGCGGACTACCTGATCGACCTCGGACCCGAAGGCGGCGAGCAAGGCGGCCACCTGGTCGCCTGCGGCTCACCCTTGGAAGTGATCATGGACGGCAAACAATCCTACACCGCTCGCTTCTTGCGCGAGTACCTCAATGGTGGGGCAGCGAAATCAAACGGCGATGGCGTGCAAGCGCTCCAGCAAGTAGTGACTGTCTAACGTGGCTCATCGAGTTCTGTCGATGATCGGCAATGGGATGCGTCTGAAATGCCCTCGCTGCGGCGTGGGCGGATTGTATCGCCGGCCTTTCTCTATGCACGGCCATTGTCCCCACTGTGGTCTGAAGTTCGAGCGGGAACAGGGCTATTTTGTCGGTGCCATCTATGTGAACTATGCGGCGACGGTGGTGATTGCCGTGCCCGGCTTTTTCATCCTGGACGCTTTCGCGAGCCTGACGATCCATCAACAGCTTGCTATGTGGATCCCTTTTGCTGTTATCTTCCCGCTGCTTTTCTTTCACCACTCCAGGAGTCTTTGGCTTGTCCTCGATCACTTCTTTAACCCGACTGAGAGTCTTTACAGCGTGACACCCAAGAAAACCGATTAAACTCTGTTCTTCTGACAGCCAATCGCCGTTTTCGCCCACTCGGCGAGTCGGTCGCGATCCTCGATGATCTCGACGGGCACCCGGTAGTAGCTCTTGAGTGTCTGTTTTGCGTTGGGTCGAAAGGGTTTCATTTTCCTTTGTCTATATTCTGCGGCGGTGATCTCATTTGTCTTGAAGTAGAGGTAACCTTTGAAAATGATCCCGAAAAAAATTTCGTCTTGATACAGGCCATAGCCGCCGAACATGCGGCTGGCTTCCACATTGTCGAGATCATCTAACTGATCCAGAATAAAGTCTTTGAACGAATCGTCTTTCATCGTTTCTTCGATAGCGTTTCACATATGCAGCGACACGCCGAGGCTCCCAGCGTTCGGGCCACTTCCAAGTAGCATAGCCATAGACCTCAGGAAACGGAAAGATTCCTCGCTGTGCTCGGAATGACATCAGGGCTTCGTTTCGACTAAAAACGCGCACCTGTCGTGCCGAACGAATGTGAGGGATCTTAGACTCGAAATCCGAGACTCACGAAGCTAGCCCACCGACAGCGCCACGACACCCAGAACCATCGCGCAGGCGGCAACCAGCCGGCGACGAACGTCACCTTCCGCAAGCAGGCGGGTGCCCATTGCCGTACCGATCAGAATGCTGATTTCCCTCGCCGGTGCGACATAACTGACGGGAGTAAACTGCAACGCCGTGAGCACCAGGATATAAGACAGCGGCACGAGCACGGCCACCCCGACCACCTCAAAGCGGTGGGTCTGCCATTCTTTGCGCGCGCTCTCCCAGTGGCGCAGAGCAAACGGAGTGAGTAAGAGCGAGCGCCCGAGGTTCGAGCCCCAGTCAAGGAGAATGGGCGCCACCGCAAACTTGCTCACGGCCTGCTTATCCCACAAGGTATATCCGGCGATAAAAGCCCCGGTAACCAACGCATAGCCCATCGCCTTGCGCACGCCGACCTGACTTAATCGTTGTGGATTGCATGTGAGCACGATGACGCCTCCTACGATCATCAATCCACCCGCTACAGCAATCATGCTTGGTCGTTCGCCGAGAAATACGATTGCAGCAATACTAGAAAGCAGTGGGCCTGTGCCGCGAGCCAGGGGATAAACCAGTGAAAGATCTCCGGCGCGGTAACCCTCATTAAGGAGGACAAAGTAGCCCGTGTGAAGCGCCGCGCTTCCGGCCATGAAGCCAACCGCGATGATGCTGACGGATGCATGCCAATAAAAGATCGCAGCCAACGCGACCGGTGCATAGAATAGCGCGGACATAACGGCCACCAGCCATGGAAAGGTAGCGTGTCCGCTCGCCCGTTTATTGAGCAGGTTCCAGGTCGCGTGAACGAAGGCGGCGGCGAGAATGAGAGTTAGAGCAAAAGTCGACACGAGAGCGCTCGCAGGTTACATTTACATATTGAAGACGAGCAGTCGTCTAGATCGCACCAAAGGTTCGGTTTACCAGCGCCGTCAGATGGCGCGATAGGGTTTTTCGCATCCGCTGGCAGCATTCCCCTATTTTATGATATTGGCTTATCGTATCACGTTAAGGTTGGGAGGAGCTTATGAATAGGAAAATCCATGCCATTTTAGCGGTCCTGGTGCTCGCCTTACAGCTATCGGGTTGCACGGCTCTTACCGGCGAAACCCTCGGTCAAAATGTCGACGACACCACGGTCACCACAAGTGTCAAATCCAAACTTGCCCTTGAAAAAGTCAGTTCGCTCACAAGTGACCGGGATTGTCGAGAATCCGGAGATGAGAGATCGGGCCGAGTCAATCGCTCGTAGCGTTGGCGGAGTGCGCGGCGTCGCCAACAACTTACAAGTTCAGTCAAAATAACCAGATCAGCTGACAAAATTCTCTTTGGCCGAGCGATCTCGCATCGCGCACGACCTCCGGCAAGATGTAAACCCAAACGGCAGCGAGAAAATCCGGTCCTGTGCTCAATCTAAAGATCTAACGACAACCGTGTCTCCGGCGCGAATCGTTCCGCCGCTCACGATTTCCGCGCGCAGGCCGCCGCGGTGAATCAAGCCGCGCATGACTCCCTTGCGGGTCAATTTCTCCATGTGCGAGCACGGCTCGCAAAGCCGGGTACCGCGCAGTATCGCGTCGCCGACCTGGAACTCTTGACCGACGAGATGATTAAGAGAAACAGCGCGAGTCACGATGTTACGCCGGAATAGTGCCGCGTCCAATTCGATCTGATAATCGCGCTGCAATGCTTCGACCGCCTCGACCTCGATTAAAGTAATGTCACGGCCCGAGCCTGGTTGGTTCGAATAGGTTCCCAGTTTGTTGAAATAGCGATCCCCTTCGAGCCCCTTGCCCGCCAGAGCCCGCACCTCGGCGACGGATTTCATCGGCGCCGCTCCCGTCGGCGCAATGTGAATAGAAATGACAACGCCTTTTCCGTTCATCTTCTCAATTCCGGTTCTTTTTTGTGACCAAAGCATTTATTTCCGGCGTTTGCATACCTTCTTTGAGCGCCGTTACGGTGCCATTTTCCAGAATTTCCCGGGCCAGTTTTCGTGTGCCACCGATGGCCGCTTTAAGAAACGCTGAACCGTAGCTCACACGGGCGAGCCCCAGATCTTGCAACTCGTTGACACTCGGTGACTGTGGTCCAGCGAGAATACTGATGGGCGCTTTCACCTCTCTCGCGAGGCGGCCGATGATTTCTCGCGAATGCACACTCAAGTAAAAAATGCAGTCTCCGCCCGCCTCCGCATAGGCATTACCCCGCCGAATCGCTTCATCGAGCGCTTTTTTCTGATCATCCGCCATCACCATGAACGCATCGACTCGAGCATTCAAAAAAAACTCGCTGCCCAGTGCTCGTTTGGCTTCCGTGACCGCGTTGATCTTTCGAAGTTGTTCGGACAATTCCACCAGCTCGCGGGCGCCGCCTCGTTTGCCGCCGGCGCCGTCTTCCAGATTCATTCCGGCAACGCCGGCCGCCACTAGTGCCCGGACGGTTTCTTTGACACCATTTTCATCTCCGTAACCTCGTTCTCCATCCGCATTGAAGGGAACTGACACAGCAGCGGCAAACTTGCCGGAGAGCTCGACGAAAAGCTCGCGGCTTATCGCCTCGCCGTCGGGATAGCCCAATGCCGCAGCGATGCCACCGCTCGTGCCCTGTACGGCCTTGAAACCCATCTGTTCGAACAGCAGCGCGCTGAGGACGTCATAGGCGCCCGGCATGACGAGAATTTCCGGGGCACGAACCAGTTCTCTAAGTCGGCGGCTCTTGGAATTGGCCGCGTCTAATACCTCACGTGGGATCGGTTCCATCGAGTTCTCCTTCCATTAGCCCACAAATGAACTATATCGTAAGTTGGTAGATAAGACGAAGCAAGAGGAGGAAACCTAAGATTTACCCGAAGCGCAGCATCGCGCCAATTCCGCGCGGAGCGATTGCTCACCGTGCGCCATGGCCCAACGATGATTGGCTGCGAAGATCGGTTCGAACCAGAAGGAAAAATAGCGAAGTAGCGGTTTATCCACGCGGATTTTCCAATCGTGGGTAATGCCTGCCCCTACGCCGTCTTGAACGAAGTTCCAAACGTCACGACCGACGAAATCTCCCCCCGTTTCAATCGCAAAGCCGCGGGGTAACTCACGTGCCAGTTGGGATCGGCGCCGATACGTGCTCGTGGACAATCAGCCACTTGCCTCGAAGTTTCTCCCAGATCGCGGTATGGCGGCAATCGATCTCCATTGCCGTCCCGGTCTTCAGAGCGAACGACAGGCGAAAAGTCAAAGTCATCCAAGCGACATCGCCGCGACGCGTAATCTTCAGATCATCATTCGGAGTGAGTTTGCCGGATGATATTTGATCAAAGAAAGCCTTCTGAACGCCTTCTTTGTACTCGGCCCATCCGTTATATTTGAGTGGTGTGAGATCAAAAAATGCTAGCTTGGCATCTTTAGCATAAAAGGATGCAGGGTTATCCGCGTCGAGCGTATTCCACGCGGCGTAGTAAGATTCGACCAGCTTTTTATTCACTTTGCCTCCCCTTTGCTAAACAAAGCTCTTCGCAAATGTTCCTCGAAAAACAGCTTGCGGCACTAGCGCGGCGGTCGCTCCAGATCGGACTCGCACACCCAGATTTACTTCTTCTCGACGATATCGGGTTTTAAACTTGAGGCGATGGCGAGCAGCTCGCCTTTTTCTTTTTCAGGCACTTTGAACTTATCCAGCGTAGCCACGAGGTGATTGACCGTCGACTGCCAGTCGCTTTCGGTGATGCCGAGTCCGGTATGCGCAGTTTTCATACTGCGACCGATGTAAATACAGGGCCCACCCGTAGCCTCGCATAGCTGATCGACCACGTGCTGGCGGAGTTTCTTTTGCGAATCGGCGCCGAGGCCGACCAGGAAACGCGCGAGCTGCTTATCAGCGGCGAGCCGGCCGATGAAATCGTCCGTTACGGCGGCGATCGCGTCGTATCCGCCGAGCCGTTTGTACAGAGTCGATGACGTGGCCGATGCCTGCGATTGCGCCGCGGCGGTTGACACGCATCCTCCAAAGACCAGGCAGACAAGAAGACCGAGTCCCATTTTCCCTGGCGTTTGCTTAAGCATGATTGTTTCCTCCTTGTTTGTTATTTAACGGTTTCAAATGGAAAAATATCCGGCGGTAGCAATCGCTTGAAGCACCATTCCCAAACCAAAGAGAGTAATGATCGTCGATGAAGCCAACGGTAGCCAGCGAGTAATCAGCTCGCCGTTTGTTTGTAAGCGCGACATGAAATGCCGCGCGGAGACCATCAGCAGTCCAATGCCGATCAGCACCGCCGCCAATCCGACGCTGAAAGCCACGATCAGAAGCAAACCGAAACCGATCCGCTGCATCGACACCGCGCTCAGCAGCACCACCAGCGCCGCGGGACAAGGAACGATGCCGCCGCTAATGCCGAGCGTCAGAAGCTCTCGCAGGGAAGTCTCTCGATCCAGTGCGTGATAATGTGCATGCTCGTGATGGTGGGCGTGCCCATGATGATCGTGATTTCGATGCTCATGTGAGACGTGGGAGTGATGCTCGTGAGGGTGGTGGTTGTGATCATGATGAGAAATGATTCCTTCTTTACCCGAGTAGCGCCGGGCAAACAGAACCAGACCCAGGGCCATGATCATCACGCCGGATGCGACGCTCAGCCATGGATAAAGACGCTCTGGGACAACATATTGCGAAGCGTAGAGCGTGATCACGCCAAGCAGATAGACCCCGGCTGTATGGGCCGCAGTGACTACTAGTCCGAGCAGCAGCGCGTGACGCATGGAGCCCCGCGATCCAACGAGATACGCGGCGACCAACGTCTTACCGTGTCCCGGCTCCAACGCGTGAAACGCTCCGAGCCCCACAGCAACGGCGAGCGCAACTAGAATGATCCCGAGGCTTGATTGCTTCGTTGCCATCAACTCCGTAAAAGCGTTGCGCGGTGTCGATTGACGATTGGGTTGTAATTGCACCGATCTATTTTCCTTCGCATGAGGCAAGCCCGTCTCCTGACCCGACGATGTCATGGTTGTAGGTTGGCCCAACTGCCGGTGGATCGCGGTCTCGGCTTTTGAGCGAGCAACGCGAGCGGGCAGTTGTTGGCGTCGATCCACTGTCTTTGTGCGTTCTATTTCTCCGGAAGACGGCACCAGAGTTCCGACAGAAACAACAGGTGTCGGCACATTTAGGGGCGCAAAAATCACCCGAGCTTCCAGAATTTGAGGCGGGCTGTTTAAGAGATCGGTCGGATAGTTACTTAGCTGAGAACTCCGGTCTACTTCGGCAACCGAGCTATCCAAGATTTTTGCGCCGGCTTCTGCTGTGGCGATGATCTCTTTCCACCCTGCCCGCCCGGGAAAATTCCCATCCCTATAATTGAGTTGAAATTGCCCGGCCTGCGTTTCCTCGGCGCGCTTGGCTTTGTACAAAATGCCGATCTTCATCGTCGGCAGACCGCCGGCACCCGGCGGAAAGATAATCTCCTTGGATTCCGGCTGAAGCTTCAGACGTCGTCCATTGACTTCAAGTAATAGGCGCTCGCCGAGAGATTCGGCTTTCCGCGTGAGGTAAGGTTCCAAACCGGCATCGCCTGCTTTCGGAACGATGGACGTTTCCTGGATCTCCTGAAAAGTCGGGATCTCTGCCATGTCGACGACATATCGCACCTCAACGGTTTTTCGGGTGATGTGTATCCCCGAATAATGGCTGATGCTGAAGTTCCCCAGCGGATGAGCC
>WNGI01004282.1_pt1 | contig 12738 bp, 11 predicted proteins | sample 5400621 | NCBI WGS metagenome assembly WNGI01 (sample SAMN13153374, study PRJNA577476) | soil metagenome | isolation source: 20 cm soil or saprolite under Garry oak tree replicate 1 | place: USA:California | collected 2016-06-15 | reverse complement strand
ATCGTCTTGTGTTGACCTATGAAGCGCTCGCCGAAGGGGTAACGCCGGATCATTTGATTCAGCGAATTATGCAGCAAATCCCGGCGCCCGAGAAGCCGCTGGAGGTCCATGTCAAAGTGGCGGCAAGCTAGAATTGGGATGTGGGAGTACTAAAGTAGGGGCTACGGCCTCCATCACTGCAATACTCCACCACGTCAACTATGTTCGTTGAGGCGGAGCTCATGAATTCTTTCCAGCCGCCCGTTCATTCACCCAGCGCGGAGAACATCCTACGTCGGCTGGAGTGGAGCGTGATTCGCCGCCTCGACGGCTTGCTGCACGGCGACTACCAGACTTTGTTCCGCGGTTTCGGGCTCGATCTCGCCGATCTGCGCGAGTACCAGTATCACGACGATGTCCGTTACATCGATTGGAACGTCACAGCGCGTCTCCAGATGCCTTACGTGCGCGTGTACAACGAAGACCGAGAAGTGACCGCGTGGTTCCTGCTCGATTTGAGCCCGTCGGTGGATTTCGGCGCACAGGTGAAGAAACGCTCGGTGTCGATCGAGTTCGTTAGCGTGCTGGCGCGCCTTTTGAGCCGTCACGGCAATCGCGTCGGCGCCTTGTTTTATGGCGACAGCGTCGACACCGTGATTCCCGCCCGGAGCGGCCGACGCCATGTACTCCATATTCTACACAGAATACTTTCCCGCCCCGAGCCTTCCCGTTCGGCAGCGACGAACCTGCGCGATTTATTACAAAGCGCTTTTCGGATCATGCAAAGACGATCACTCGTTTTCGTCGTTTCCGATTTCATTAGCGTGCCGGGCTGGGCCGAACCGCTCGCCCACTTGGCGCGGCGCCATGAGGTCATCGTCGTGCGACTCTACGATCCGTTGGAGATGGAGTTGCCCAATCTCGGCGTTGTCGTCATGCGCGACGCCGAGACCGGGGAACAGTTGTTCGTCGACACCCATGACCGCGGTTTCAGGAAGCGTTTTGCAGCTTTAGCCGCGCAGCGCGAAAGAGACCTTCGCTCCGCGTTTGTCCAAGCCGGCGTGGACGCGCTCGAGTTGTCGACTAACGATGACCTTGTCGATGCGATTTTGCGCTTTGCTGACCTGCGCAAGCGGCGGAGCCAATTGTCCGCGGGCGGCAGCCTGCCGCAGCATTTAAGAGGGAGCCATGACTTTTTTGTGGCCTGAGATGCTCTGGCTGGTCTTGATCGTGCCGGCGCTCATTGCGGCATATTTTTATCTCTTGCGGCGCAAGCAAGCCACGGCGCTCCGCTATGCGAGCTTGAGCATGGTGAAAGAAGCGATGGGCACCGGCCAGAGATTTCGCCGGCATATTCCGCCGCTATTTTTTCTGATTGCGCTGATTGCGCTGATCGTCGCGATTGCCCGCCCCGCGGCCATTATCACTTTGCCGTCACAGTACGAAATCATCATCCTCGCCATGGATGTTTCCGGCAGTATGCGCGCCAATGACGTGAAGCCCAATCGCATTTCCGCGGCCCAGACCGCCGCCAAAGCCTTTGTCGCCGAGCAGCCTTCGAACGTACGCATCGGCGTGGTCTCCTTCGCCGCCACGGCGTCGGTCGTGCAAACGCCCACGCAAAATCGCGATGACATCGTGGCGGCGATCGATCGATTTCAACTGCAACGGGGCACGGCCATCGGCAGCGGCATCATCGTTTCCCTGGCGACGATCTTTCCGGACGAAGGCATCGACGTGAGCTCATTGATTTACGGGCGTAACGCGCCGCACGGCGTGCCGCTCGATCAAGCCGGCAAAACCGAAAGGCCGGCGTTCAAGCCAGTTCCGCCCGGCTCCTATACCTCCGCCGCGATCATTTTACTCACGGACGGCCAAAGAACTACGGGCCCCGACTCCATCGAGGCTGCTCAAATGGCCGCCGACCACGGCGTGCGTGTATTCACTGTCGGATTCGGCACGCAGAGCGGTGAAACCATCGGTTTTGAGGGCTGGTCCATGCGTGTCCGCCTTGATGAGGAGACCCTCAAGACGATCGCTGACAAGACCCGCGCCGAATATTTTTACGCCGGTACCGCAACAGATCTGAAAAAGATTTACCAGTCACTGAATTCCAAGTTTCTATTGGAGAAGAAGCCGATGGAAATCAGCGCCCTGTTTGCGGCCGCGGCAGCGATTATGGCGCTGGTTTCGGCATTACTTTCGCTCCTGTGGTTTCACCGCATCCTATAGGCGAGCACGAGCTGCTGCTTCGGAAAAACTCGGCGAATACGTCAGCCCGGATTATCTCTTAACTGCCTCAGACCGAGATTCCCGCCGGCGCGGGTCCTATCTCTGAAGCTGGCCCAAGAATTCCTTGAGCTCTTACGCGGCGCACGGGCTAAAGCTGAAAAACTTGATCAAGCGAGCCGCCGCGCTATTCTAGCCAAGCAAAGTGCTGAAAACACTATTATCATGGCCCCAGTGGTGCCTTTATAGCCGAACAGTTTCGAGTTGATCGCCGGTCACAAGATATTGACGGCCCGCGCGGCTAGGAGCGCGACGATCAACAGCGATAGCAGCGATTGCAGCATCATCAAGACTTTCGCCCAGCGCGCCAACACGGGGACGTCCGTCGGCGAAAACGCCGTGCTGGTGTTGAAGGCCAAAAAAAGATAGTCGATAAATTCAGGTGACCAGTCTTCCAGGCCTGCGTCTTTAAGAGCTTCGTCGCTCATGGTCATCGCCGGAAACAGGAAGGCGCCGTCCGTGTGCCCGGGGCGCTTGTCTCGTTGATGCGGCCCGCCGGCGTCCAGGCGCCAGTACCACAGGGCAAAAACCAAAATATTGGTGACCCAGAGCGACGCTGCCGAGAGCAGGAGCGCCTGCGGCGTCTCTTGATGCGTGGGCAGCGAGCCGACCAGGAGCACGATGGAAATCGTCAAGCCGAGGGTAAGCACCGCATCGACCGCGAATCCGAAGATGGTATTGAGGCGATGTCGGCTGGTGTGATGCGCAACGACCGTCGGAACCAGTAAGGCTAGCACGACGGAAGGGAAGAGCCAGCGCGGCCCCATGGTGAGCGCATCGGGCAAACCGGTGTAGAGACCGCCAATCGCGAGCACAGCGATGAAAGCCGGCCAACGCGGTTCGGGATCGTAGTGATCCGAAAGATGTTCGGCGTGTGTCAGAGTTTTAAGATCGTACCACGACATGGGGGCAATAATGCCGCAGATCGAGGCGTTCGGCTAGTTTTCCCGCGCCGATGAGCTGGCGCATTGATTAACCGTGATGGCGCGCGTTTGTCCCGGTGCTGGGAAGCTACGACGACCGCTTCGTTATCTTCACATTATAGGGAGGTGAAGATCTAGTGTCCTGGCTCCGAAATTCGCAACATAATTCGATCGTCATTCCAGGCAAGCTGGCGATCCTAGCGCGACCCGGAATCCAGGAATTTCAAAGGCATCTAGATACGCTCATCGGCCGCTATCGAATCTAGGCTCCGGCTTTGCGGCGAGGGCGCTGCGCGTCACGAAGTCGGTCATCGCGCGGCCGATGCAGTCATAAAGCTTCGCGGCGAGCTCGCGGCGCTTCTGAACATCTTTAGTTCTCAGATCCAACGCGCCGCTCTCGGCCCAATGACGCATGATGCCGTGGCGACGGAATAACGGCACGTCGTTGGCGTCCGCCACGTCGCGCATCGCGATGAGATAGGGTTCGAAGGGGATGATCGCGTCGATCTCACGCGAGAACTGCATGTTCATCAACACCGCCTCGGCCCCGGCGGCGCGCAGTTCATCGATGCCGGCCTGCATCGTCTCCCGGAACTTGTCGATATCGCTGCCGCGAACCGCCTCCATCGTGCCGGTCTCCCAGATTACAAGCGTCGGCTTCAGGGGAAGGACATCGCGATGCAGACGCTCGGCGGCTCCCTTGGCTGTCTGGCGTGCCGCGGCGAGGTTGATCACCTTGGCGCGCGCAGTCGGGAATCTCTCGGCAAGCGCCGAGGCCAGACGCGCGGGCCAGGCGAGTTTGAGCCCGCCCGCCGCCAGCCCCACGGTGGAGGAGCCACCGAGCGCGACGATGACGGTATCCCGGCCGGTGGTGAGCGCCTTGGCCGTCCCCGTCAGAGGCGGCTCAAACATGTAGAAGCGCTCGGGCACAGGACACTCCTGATCCTTGCCCAAGGACCCCGCCGGTGCGGACAGAATCTCAATGCCCGCAGCGGCGAGCACAATGGCGTAGCGTAGGAAGGCCGCGGTGGTCATCGTTGCACTCCTCGGCTCGCCGTCGGGGCCCCCAATGCCCCACCGCCGGACGCGCCCTGCGCGGCGCCGAACCACTCGATCAGCGCGGCGACGCCAATCATGATCGCGACGCCAGCTGTGGATACGGCGACCTGCATGGGGATGCCGCCGAAGAATTCGTCGAGCACCAGGTGCCCCAGCACCGAGAGCAGGATGCTGAGGCAGAATATATAGAGGGAGTTGCGCCCGCAGATAACGAAGGGCCACGCGGCCAGGCTAGCCAAAAACCGCGCCTGGGGATCGATCATGCGTGCGACCAGCAGTGCGACGGCAAGTATGTTGGCTAACCGCAGCAGCCCCAGGTCCCTTTTGATCAAGAACGGCCACAACCGCTGGTCGCTGACCAGGACCGGAATCGGATCATAAAAGTCGTGCAGCGTCCAGTTGAACCGGATCAGGAATCCGACAAGGAAAAGGCCCGCTGCGAGGTAGAACAGCCAGCGACGGCTGAGCCAGGAAATTCCACCGCCGATGCCCCGCCAGCCGAGCCATGCCCCCAGGAGGAACAGCGCCTGCCAGGCAAACGGATTAAAAAACCACACCTGATCCGGGCCGGGATAAGCAGGGAGTGCGATCCGCTTGTCGAACTGGACCGCGAGCCAGAGCGCGAAGGAGACAAAAAGCATTACCCTCGGGCAGGACCGGAACAGTGCCAGCACGAAGGGAAGGATCGCAAGCAAAACGATATAGAGCGGCAGGATGTCCATGAAAGCCGGCTGGAACTGCAGGGTCAGCGCCTTGACCACCGCCAGGCCGGGCTCGTTGAGAAAGTTGGCGGCACCGAGCTCCTCGGCATAGAGTGAGTTGTTGAGGGCGCCGACTGTGTATGCCACCATTGCCATGAACATCATAAACAGAAAAACGTGTGCAATGTAGAGCTGCCACACCCGGTGGTAGACGCGCAGCCCGGCTACCAGAAAACCCTGACGCTCTATGGCGCGACCGTACACCATGCCGGCGGTGTAGCCGGAGATTAGGATGAATACCTCGGCGGCGTCAGAGAACATTATCGAGTGCAAAGTAAAGTCCGATACGATATTATTCGGAAGGTGGTCAATAAAAATGCAGAACAGGGCGAGGCCGCGGAAAAAATCAAGCCGGAGATCGCGGTCCATGGTGGCAGAAGTACCGCTGGCGATGCTCATCAAATAAAGCGCGAGAAGAACCCTTCCACTACCGACCAAAAAGCTCCGCTCCTACTTCACAACTTGGCCGGGCTTGCGGCAAACGCTGGACGAGCTAGTGGAAAAACGTAAACGGGTTCCCTTCCGCGAAAAAACCACAGCGTTCTGAACGCATTTACCCTCCGGACGAAAGAGTTGTCAAATTCTACTCTGCGTCCGGATAAATCCAATCTGTGCCTGGCAAGGCTTAACTGTACGGACTGATTTTATCCTGAATGCGAGCGTAAAGCGATTGGGCGACAGCCGTTGGATCAGGCGCATTCAGGATAAAACGCGTTGGACTAAAGCGTTGGGTAACGCGGTGGCGGTAAGCCAGGACTCTACAGAAAACGGATTACTCATACGCGTCACATTCGACAATCCTGCAGTGCCCTATGTAGATTCGCGACGGGGTGTCAGAGAAAAGAAATAAGGGCGGCTGTGAAAAGCCGCCCTTACCAGGTTTCGTGAATATCTCTGTCCGTTTCGCACTATTGGAACATAACGCGCGAGCCTCAAATGCTGAACGGTTTCTCTCCCTCGTAGGTGGCATTCGCGGCGCCGACGAAATAATAGTTCGGTGTCTGGCTCGATGGCATTAGCGAAACGATCTTGTCGCGAAACTTGCGATAGGTGCCATTGAACTTGCCGCCGTTCCAGACTTTTTTGAGGATGCCGGTGAAGGCGCCGTTGTTGTCGCCGTCCATGGACGTCTGATTGTCCATGCAGCCGGAGATCAGCAGGACGCTGGCGTTGACTTTGGTCTTTTCCGCGCCGCGAGTTTCTTCTTGGATCGCGCGGTAGAGCGCGCGGTTGGCATTCTCCACTTTGATGCCGACTTCACGGGGCATGGCGCGCGGGCGCGGACCGCCGCCTAAAAACTGGGGAATATCGCGCGTAACCGTGCCGCTGTGGCAGCTGTCAGAAAGCACCAAAAGGCGCACACCCGCTTTGAATTTTCCCCATAGATTATAAAGCTCGTCGTCGACGAACTCCCGGTCGAAAAGCACCCACGTCTCATCCATGCGGTCGTTGTCTTTCTCGTCGCCGTTGGTGTCCCGCACCTGGCCACCGTGGCCGGAATAGGTGAGCAACATGATGTCGCCTTTTCCTAACGTTTTGGCCGCGTCTTGCAGCGCCGCAGTGAGCGCGGCGGCCGTCGCCCGCTCGTTTAAAAGCAACGTATTTGCCGCGAAGCCCTTTTTCTTAGCCAGCGCGCGCATGTCCTGAGCGTCGGCGACGCACGCGTTGAGGGTGCCGTCCCAGCCTTGGTAGTGTTTGGGGTCGACGTGATTCAAACCGATGTGAATGGAAATTCCTTTCGCCATAAAAGCCTCCTCTGCTAAATTGAAATCTTTGAAGTGAAAGTGTAGAAGGCTTCGATTTCACCTGTCAATAAAAATCAGCGAAGGAATATCATCGCCGCAAAAAATGCCCGACGCAAGTTTCTCTAAATCGATCATTTTTTGCTACGGTTTCCAACCTTGCTTATTCAATTGCTGTTCGGCATCGCGCGCGAAGCTAAAGTCATAGGCGCGCTTGGGCGGAATAATTTCAGCGACGTCGGCGACCTGGGCGACGATGGCGAGATCGTTTTTTTGGCTTTGCTCGTCGACGTAGCCGGCTTTGGTGAAAGTCCCGACCAAGTCGTCGTACATGCGCGTCGATAGGGCTTTATCCAATTCACTGAATTTTGCCACGGCGGCGATGGTGCCTTCGCGGTCTTGACGCGCGACTCTGAGGCCTTTGATTACCGCGCGGACAAATCCGGCGAGCTGTTTCGGTTGTTCCTTGAGAAACCGCTCCGAGGTCGCGAAGGTGCCCCAGGAGTTTTTAACCTCCTTGCCGAAGAACATTAGATCCTTCATGCCGTGGTCGAGCGCGGCGTAGCGCTCTTCGGGACTGACGATGGCCGCATCGACCGCGCCCGATAGGAGCGCCGGCAAGCGATTGACCGCTCCGGGATCGATCAGCACGATGTCTTTGGGAATATTCCGCTTGACTAAAATATTTCTAAGCATGTACGCCGCAATGGACGCCACCCCCGTAGTGCCGACTTTCTTGCCGCTCAGATCACGCAAGCTTTTGATATTGGGCCGCGCCACGATCCACTGCAGCACCTGATCGTTAAACGCGAGCACGGTTCTGAGCGGCGCGTTGCCTTTCGATATCGCGACCAGAGCGCTGCTGCCCGAGCCCGAAAACTGCACCTGGTTGGCGATCAACGCCTGGAGACCGGCCGCATTCTGCATGAAGACCAACTTCAGATCGAGACCTTCTTCCTTCATGTAGCCGCGCTCCTGAGCGATGACCAGCGGAACGTACTGAAACGCTTTCGATGTGAGCGCGGCGGTGACGGTCTCCAGGGCATGCGCCGCCGGCGCTGTGACCGGCACAAGCAGCAAAGCGAGGATCAAAACAAGCTTTCTTGACATGCAACGTCTCCTTCGAACGGGTAATTTTCTTTTTGGCAATCCGGCATCGGGTTCGCTGCCGGTGATTTGAGCTTCGTCGCCGGCGCCATCGAACCCTAGTTCGGAGCTCGATTCGACATCAAGTAACGGATTTAAAAATATTCTTCAAGCGATGGGAGCGATATGGTATTCTCTCGGCCATGATTGATTCGAAGGCGTTACTGGTGCTCTTCTTGCTCATGCTTTGCGCCTGTTCGAGCGGAACGGTCACCCCGGGCGCGACGCTTTTGTCCGGCTTGACCGACTATCAAGGCGAAATGCAACGGGCTGGCAGTTCGCCTGATCGCTGGCCCGATAGGCAGCGGGCGGGCGGGATATTGAAAAATATCATTATGGCCACCGTCGACGGCTCGACGGAGTTTAATCGCTTGGTCGATCTCGACGTCAGAAAAAAAGAGTTCACGATTACCATGCGCGATGGCTCCGTGCGCGCCGATCGCATGCAGGAAATGAAAGAGGAGCTGGTCAAAATGGACGAGGAAATCGCCGCTTTGAAGCCGATCGTTCGATCCCAAGTCGCGGCGATGCCATTGCATGGAGAATCGCAGCAACGAGTCGAGAGCGCCGCCACCTTGGGACTGCTAACCTTGGCGGTGGACGGGTTTTCATCCGCCAGCCCGCGGGCACTGGAGGCGCCGTCGACAAAGATCGATCAATATCTGGTCACGGATCTCGGTTCGTTCGCGACGGTGCGCGCACCCGATGGTCAAACCCATCGCTGTACGATTTACGCCATCGCCGACGAAGGCGCGGGCCTCAGGTGCGAGCCGGTTAAGTAGGTTGGCAGGTTTCGGTAATTAGTTACCAGCTAACTTTTCAGGTCGAGTAATGTCAGCGCTTCAGTAACCCCGGAGGCTGAAGTTTCTCTGATGTTCCACCAGCGCTCCAGCACTTCGGCGGTTTTGCTCTTGCCATAAACCGGTTCGACGGTTTGGGTAAATTTCTTTTTCACGTCATCGTCGGTCATCGGTTTGTTGGCGTGTCCCAAAGGGTCGCGCGGCCACAGGTTCATCACGCTGCCATTAGTTTTTGTCGCTTTGACCTTCATTGAAATCGTCTTGGGATAAATGGCGTCGACGTCTTTATCCAGATAAATACGGATCTTGTTCATCAACGGCCGCAGCGCTGGGTCACGGTAGGCCGATTCTTCGAACGCTGCCAGCGTCATCGTGCCCTCCACCAAAACTGTCGCGAAAATATATGGCAGGCTGTGATCCGCAGTCTCGCGCGTTTTCGGGTCCCACTTTTCCGGCTCGCTGCCGATCTCGGTGTAGCAAAAAGTATAAACGCCGATTTCAATTTCCTTAAGATCACGCCAATCGACCAGCGAGCGCAGCTCGAGCGCCGCCCATACCGGCAGTTGGCCGTTGTACTCCACGGGCCAATACTTGAGCCGGGTTTCCGGCGCGCGGTACGGTCCGCCTTCGGTTGGCAACCGCTGAAGCTCAAACGGTCCGGTGATCAAATCCCACAGGCCGTGTTTGCCCTCGAACGGTTTGTCTGCGCCGGTCATGCCTTCGCCGGCGAGCAGCGCAGCAAAGACGCCGTTTCGCGCGGCGAAGGCCGTGGCCGCGCCTTTCCAGAGCGACAGCTCGCCGGCGCGGGTGTTGCGCATCGGCACATTGGCAACGGTGACGATCGCAACCGCTTCGGCGAGTTGATTGCGGGAGAGATTTAATAAATGCCCGACGCCAGCCGCGACACCGATGCCGACGGCAAAGCCTTGGTCCCAGCCTTTGTAGCGCAAACCGGTGGCGTCGCTGAGACGAATGAACAGCTCGTAGGCGATGACCAAACTTTCGATCAATTTGTGGCCGTCGGCGTTGGCGGTCTCGGCGATCGCCAGGAACGCGCCCAAGCAATCGCTTGGATGACCGCCCGGATACTCGTCGTTGAAATCCAGATTGCGGATCATCGCGGTATTCACGAACGCCGCGCTCTCGGCGCTTGAACGCTCGCCGTGGCAGATGATTCGTCCGGGAAAACGCTCAGGCGCGGCACCGCGGGCGAGACGGAGTCCCATTTGTGCGGATTCGCAGTCCTGCGCCGCGATGGCGCAAGCCAAAGTGTCGACGATAAATCTGCTGGCTGCAGTTACCACGGATTGTGGTAGCTGGTCGTATTTCAATTCGGCGGCGAAGCCGGCGATCTGACGAGTTAAGTTATCCATTGTTCAGCTTCCCCTCGGCACATTCATGCATGGTCGTTTTTACGTAGGGGCGGGTTGAAATCCGCCTTCCTATGGATTGCGTCGATAAAGGTTTCTAATAAAACCGCTGTCTTCCAGTTGTTGCAGCAGGCTGTTGTCGACGAGCTTGTCGTAAGAAAGACCTTTTAGTTGGTCTTTAGGATACTGGTCGAAAATCGCTTGCACCGAATCGCGGCGTACATACGGAATCTCTTCCAGGACATTTTCGTGCGGCTGATAAACAGGCCGGATGGCCTCCAGCGGCACTCTCATCCGTTTTGAAATTGCCGCGATGGCGAGCTCGGGTTTGTCTTTGGCGAGCTTGATCGTTTCGACGTAGGCCTTGAGCAAACTCATCACAGTTTCACGCCGGCTTTGAAGAAACCGGCGCTGTACCTCGATGGCGCCCTGTAAGAATGGAATCTTAAGCGACGACAAATCGACGAGCTCTCTGAAGCCAGGCCGTGGCGGTGAGCCGAGGCTTGCATCGATGATACCTTGATCTAAAGAAGCGAAGGATTCCGGCAAGCCGCCGTGGTGGAGAAACTTGACGTCTCGATCGGCCAGTCCCGCCGATTTCAGCGCGATGCGCGCGATCGTGTGCGACGCGGAACCGGCCCGTGTGACGCCGATGATTTTTCCGCGAAGATCTGACAGACTTTTGAAAGGGGAATCTCGCCTCACCCAAAAAGACATCACGGCGAAGTTGCCTTTGGCTGCGACAAAGATCAGATCGCTGCCGGCGAGCACGGCGGCGACCGCCGACGAGCCACTGAAGGCGCCGAACTCCACCGAGCCGCTCACCAGCGCTTGCACCGGCACAGCGCCGCGCGCGTGGACAACTTTGGTATCGAGGCCGTATTTTTCAAATAGTCGCGCGTCTTCAGCAAGCCAGAGTGTCGCGTTGGTGGCGGCGATCGCTTCGTAGATGAGACTGACCGAAGTTTTCTTATCTGTCTGCGCCTCGACGAACGGGATCGGCAGAGCGGACAGAAGTAGGATAATTATAGTCGCCAGGTTGCCAATCATTGCAAAAGCTCATTGGCTAGCTTGATCGCTTTGGGCCAGAGTTGCGTCAGCACTTCTTCGCTGGAGTTTTCTCGCTTCTGATTTTCTTCGACGCTGAGAAAGTCTTTCGACGCGCGGGTGCCGGACTCCAGCAGAAATTTAGTATCCACATCGAGCCGGCGTGTCGCTTGTCCCATCGCTTTGCCGTAAATTTCTTGGCCTTCTTTGCTGAGCAGCCAGTTGACGAAGAGTTTGGTCGCGTTTGGACGGATGGAGTTTTTGACCACGGACAACGTGCCGCTGCCGCTGCTGGTATAGCTGCCTTCTTTGGCTTCCGGCACCGGTTTGATCGGCTGGTTGGCTTTGAGGAACGGCGCCAAGCTGTAATAGGTGAGGCCAATGGTCAATGCCAAGCGTCCTTTGGCGAGATTGTCGCCGAGCATTCTTTGGTCCCGCGAAAGCAAAAGCTCTTGGCCGGCCAGCTTGCGGAGAAATTCTTCGCCTTTGGTTTTGTAAAAAAACGCCCAGGTCGATGTGCCGCCGCCGGCCGAACGCGGGTCGAGGATGCCGATTTTACCTTTCCATTTGGGATTGAGCAGGTCGTCGAAGGATCGGAACTCGTCCGGTTTCATGAGCTGAGTGTTGTACCAAAGATTTTCCGACTGGTAGGCTTGAAAGGAATAAAGAAATCGTTTGGCATTGTCCGAAAAAATATGCCCGCCGTACCAGCGTTTTGCCTCTCTGACTTCAGGCAGGATCAGCAGCGGTTCGATGGCTTCCAAGACGCCGGCGTTCAAGAGGCTCAAAGGCGTCAAGCTGCCGCTGATCAAAACATCGTAATAGCGCACGCCGGCGGCATGTTCCGCAGCGATCTTGCTGGCGTTGGTCGGACCGCGCGCCGTGCTGACTTCGATCTCCACGCCGGGAAAACGCTTGGCGAAACTTTCTTCGAGACTCTTTCTCAACGCGGCGCTTGCCGGCACACCCGCAACGACTTTGCCTTCCTTCCTGGCGGCGTCGATGGTTTTCTCCCATTCGATCTGCCATGCAGGCCTGGTTTCGGCTGCGGGTAAATCGTTCGACGGAAAAAGTATGAGGCAAAAGAGAGCGAGAAACTTTAGATTGAATCGCATGATTGCCACAAGGGTTTAGGCTCGGGTTTCAAGTTCAATGCTCAAAAGTTCAAAGTTCGCCCGCCGGTCACCTTGAACGATTGAACCTTGAACCTTTGAACTGCAGTTTGCTCTTACTTGAAAACCTCCTCGGCGATCTTGGCCGACTTCGCCCAGTAATTATTGATCGTGTCTTCGCCGTAATTTTCCAGCCGGTTGTTTTCTTCGACTGTGAGAAAATCTTTCGACGCGCGCACGCCGTGTTCCGCCATCCATTTGGTGTCGACGTCGAGGCGCCGCGTCGCTTGTCCCATCGCTTTGCCGTAAATCTCTTGGCCTTCTTTGCCGAGCAGCCAGTTGATGAAGACTTTGGTTGCATTCGGGTGCGGTGAGTTTTTGACCACGGACAGAGCGCTGCTGCCGCAGCTGGTGTAGGTGCCTTCTTTTATATCGGGCAAAGATTTAATCGGCAGTCCGGCCTTTATGAAAGGCAAAAATGTATAATAAGTGAGACCGATGGTAAGTGCG
>WNGI01006088.1_pt1 | contig 12740 bp, 7 predicted proteins | sample 5400621 | NCBI WGS metagenome assembly WNGI01 (sample SAMN13153374, study PRJNA577476) | soil metagenome | isolation source: 20 cm soil or saprolite under Garry oak tree replicate 1 | place: USA:California | collected 2016-06-15 | reverse complement strand
AGTTCCCATTCCCGTACGGCTACTTCAAGATCTACGAGCTAGATGGGCGGACCGTACAGTTCACGTCTGCGACTCGTGAGATCTGGGGGGGCAGCACGTACGCATACACTTCGCCCTTCCGTTCTGGTGGAGATCAGCGGACCTCTACAGGCTTTCTCCAGAACTCGTCAAAATACGTCGACGAGTCGCTGCCAACGGGAGCGGTCACCTACAGCGATGGGGGCGACTCTTGGGTCTGGGCTACCGGTCTTGTCGTCCCCACAATCGGAGATGAGGCGCCCAGCCTCGAGTCAGTACATGTTAGTCAGATAGTCGCTGGAACGCATGAGCACTACTTCAACACCAGCAGCCAGGTTCTAGCCGCGACCTCAGGCTACTATCTGATCCAGTATGTCTACATCCCGTCCACTGCGGTTCCTGGCGAGATAATGCTCCAGTTCCATACGCAGGGAGGTACCTGGGAGCATCGAGCCTACTGGGGAAGCAACCTCATCGCAGCATGCGGCACCACCGGAGCAACCTGCGGGACAAACGGCACTCCGTCCCGACTACCAATGGGAGCTCTCCCAACGGTCCGGAACGCTTGGATCGAACTCATCGTAAAGACGGATGATGTGGGGGTCAACGGGCTAAACGTTGACGGTTGGGCCTACACTCTCTACAACGGCGGCGCATACTGGGACGAATCCGACCTAGCCTCATCATCCATCCAAACAGTTACGATGAACAATCTACTCGTTGGGCAAAAGGTGGAGCTGTACAATTCAACCGGGACACTGAAGACCAGCGCGACAGTCGCCAGCGGACAGACCTCAGTGACCCTCAACGTCTACAGCGTCGGAATCAATACCTTCCCATACACCGGATACGTAAAAGTATACGGCACCACTACCAGTCTGCAATACTACGGCCCACCAATGAGAGATGTATGGGGGGGAGATGTCTACAGCTACAACCAGCCAGTCTTCTCCAACAATTTCAACCCAAGCACGGGAATAGCTTTTGTCACCAGCGTAGTAGTCGCTGGTGCAAATTCGAACGCTGCTACCACAGCCTCGATGGCCTTCACTAAAGGCGATCTAATAGTCGTCTACGTCAGCGTTGGAGCGGGCCAGACTGTAACCTCTATTACTGATTCAGGCAGTCCGAGTTCCACCTACACTCAAAGAGTGAGTGCCGTCAACGGCAACACGATCACCTATCTCTACACAGCCACGGCGGGGACCAGCACCAGCAACACGATCACAGTCAAGATCTCCGCTTCGGGCAACTTTGCAATCAGCGCCGCAGAGTATTCGGGAGCGATAGGATTCGGAGCTTCCCACACCAGCACTGGGACTAGCACAGCTCCATCCGTGAGTCTGACAACCCAGACATCGAACAGCTGGGTTCTAGTCGGTTTTGGCTGGACAGGGGCCGGAACTCACTCTGGCGACATTGGCTTCGTGGACAGGCATGGCGGTAGCTCAAACACCCAGCACCTGGACTATGGTGATACCAATGCAGCGGAGACCGTAGGCACCTACAGCTACTCCGCGACGCTGACAGAATCTGACGCATGGGCGATGATAGCCTTGGAAATAACAATGACCAACCCGCCGCCAGCCAGTTCTATCCACAATCTGCGGCTCGGCACCGCCCAGTATCAGAACGCAACTTCCACACCTGAACAGGACTACGCGAACTATGACATACTAGGCAATATGCTCCAGGACAGCCAGATACACAACGGGTCCCCACTCACCACAACATACACATTCGACAGCTACGGAAATCAGGCATCGATAATCAACCCAGACAACGAGAAGACGTACAATACATATTCAACAACATACCAACACGCGTACCTGACAAACACGACACGTGTCCTCACTTCCAATCTCAACGTGACCACCAACAATGTTTACAATTTCACCACCGGGATGCAGATTACCAGCTTCGACTCGGTTGGAAATCGTACAGATTTTGCGTTTGATCAGATCACGCGACCTGTGATGATCCAACACGAAGCTATCAACGCGAGTCGTACGGACATGTCATTCCACTTCGAAGATGCGGCGGATAGCTTCGGCATAGAAAACGAAAAAGGGAACTACACAGATTTCCACTTTGATGGACAAGGAAGAATCACAACCGTCCAAAAATATAGCGGCCAACTAGATGCGAGCCCTGTTCTGGCAACAGATAACTTCACTTACGATTGGCAAAATAAAGAGAAGACTCACACGGCACCCAATGGAAACGTAACGAGCTACCAGTACGATTACCTTGGGCGACTCGTAAAAGTGACGAACCCAGACGGCACGATTCGTACGACATCATATGATGGCATAAATCTCATCCAGTCGGATTACGATGAAAACGGGCATAGAATAGATACAATTTACGATTCGATGGGTAGGACAATCGGAATCAGAGAATACTATAGTCAGGCGGCTTATTATTCAACATCATATATTTACAACGGTGTCGGGAATCTCGCAAAGTCAACTGACGGGAAATCACAAACAACTACGTACACATACGACGATCTTGGTCGCCTCACCCTAACAGTCTACCCGGATGGCTTCAATGATACAAGAACTTACGATTCAATCGGAAACCTAATCGGCAAGAAGGATCCGAACGGCAATACCATCGCATACAGCTACGACAACTTCAACCGTCTCATCAACGAAACCTATCCCGACGGCTCAAAGGCTACTTTTTCGTACGACACCAAAGGAAATGTGCTGTCCCTCTCGTACAAAGGGAATTCAGCAACATTCGTCTACGATTCAAGGAATAGAGAAACGAGCGAGACCTGGACAATAAGCGGATCACAATATACACTACGCTACGCTTACGATGGTGTCGGCAACCTCGTAAGCACGACCTACCCAGACGGCACAGTCGTCAAGTATTCAATTGACCCGTTGAACAGGGTCGCTAACGTCACATCAGGCGGCAATACTCTCGCGACATTTACCTATTCGAACACTAGCATGGTGTCGAAGATTGTCTATGGAAACGGTGTCCAGACCAGCTACACTTATGATCGTCTAAACCGACCATCCAGAATCAAAATCATCCAGTCATCAACCACTCTGCTGGACCTAAACTACACGTTTGACGCTGTTGGAAATGTTGCTAGCATCAACACAGAGTCATACTCATACGACTTTCTTAACAGACAGACAGTCGCCGCTGGCGCTTGGGGAACCGTGAAGTACGGGTATGACGGCGTGGGCAACAGGCTGTGGTTCTACAAGTCTCCTACCAACACGACGTACGGATATGGCGCATACGATAGACTGTCTTCCGTAGGGTCGACCAGTTACACATATGACAACAACGGCAACCAGAAAACACAAACTACCGGCTCCACAACGACGAGCTATTTCTATGACTTCGACAATCGGCTGACAAGCGTTGCTCGGAGCTCGTCCACGCTAGGAAACTACACTTATTCCGCTCAAGGAACGAGGGTTCAGAAGATCGAAACAGGCGTCACAACAGTCTACCTCAACAGAGGTTTCAGTGTTCTCTACGAGAAACAAACTGTAGGAGGCTCGACAACCAACGACTACGTCTACATTGGAAGCAGACTAGTAGCGAAGTTGTCCGGTGGTAGCACCTACTATTTCCATCAGGACGCTTTGGGAAGCACGAGGCTCGTGACAACAGGGTCAACAACCTCGTTCTCCAGCAACTATCAACCATTCGGCCCTCAGTACGCATCCAGCGGGACCGACCCCACCTACAAATACACTGACAAACCCCAGGATGCATCTTCCGGACTCTACTACTTCGGTGCCAGATACTACAACACAACAGTGGGAAGGTTTCTTTCGAGAGATCCTGCTCAATCCAAGACGAATGATGCTCAGAGTCTTAACCCCTACGCCTATGCCCGGAACAATCCAGAAAAACTAACCGACCCAACCGGCGCTTACTGGATATCCGAATGGAACGAATGGGGATGGCGTTGCGTATCATGGTTCTGGGGAATGTGCACTTTCTCCCTTCCATACTGGACAATTCACATCAGTGGAGGCGACAGCGGGATTTACTTCCAAGCTACGCAGGGCATTATCGGCGGGTTCAATAGCCTACTGATATGGCTAGCGTCATGGGTCTCTAGCATTAACATGGATGCATTTTGGGCCGGAGTAGCAGCGGGCGTCATACTCGTCATAGCGGCGATTGTGGCTCTCTACGCATACAGGGCCTCGATATGGATGGGCATGTTTGTAGCGGGTGTAATAGTAGGGTTCGGTGCGTTCGTGGCCGCTAAGGCGTTCCGGAATTCCACAAACGACTGGGGGGCGAGATGGGGCTTTTTCCTGGGTCTTGCTGCCCCCTTGATAGTCTTCGCAGCACTATTGTTAGGAGCCAACAATTTGGGGTACATCATACAATCACCCCCAGCTCCATCGAGTTCTTTGGAGAGGTGGGCCATTGGTTGGGCGATTTACGCACTGGGGTGGGGTCTGTTTTGGGTCTTGGGCATGTATGATGCGCTCTCCAGAAACGTTGTCTTTTGGTCAGACATTAGTGGAATCCTTGCTGCTTTCGGGGCGCTTATCTTGCAGTAAAATAGACTCGAAAATATTTCGGCGCCTCTTCACGTTCCGAATTTGTGATGTTTCCGAGGAGCAAGATTTTGGATTATGCTTCAGAAATTGAGATATTATCGGGTCACAAATAATAAAGCTCGTGGATTCATCCACAGGATCTGTGGAATCTCCGGTCTCTCCTACTCCTGAAGACGCGACGATTTTGGCAATCGCAAGGGAACTCTGTCACATGTTGGGCTTGGAGGCGTCTTCTCTTAGCGAAGTGCTATGGTCCGACTATCCAATCGCCGTCGTTTCCTCTTCTAGGAAGATTCAGCTAAGGCCGCCCTTTCAAAGGATCTCTGGTCCAATGATAAGCGCTCATTACCCCATCCTCATTGACAACGACAGAACGCTAGTCTTACGCGAGATGATGAAAAGAAGGCTTGATGCAAAGGATTGGAGACCTCTGATATGCTCGTCTCTCATCTTCTACAAACAACTGGGTAAGAGACGAAATCGTAAGAAATTCTTGGTGGCTCTCGCCCCCATGCTTGCCATCCTGGCGTTCACGGCCGCCAGCATAATAGTCTACCTTATACTAAACTACGCGCTGATTCCAATCCAATATTTGGGAATCTTGGTCCCTTTCGGTAGCATTGTCGTTGGCTCCGCGGGTGCATACCTGGCAAGACGTATCGATCGACGCCAAGCCCTTGAAGCCGACCTAAGAACAGCCAAACTCCTGGGTAAGGAGAATTTCACAAAAGTCCTAGAGAAGATTGAAACAATGAGGCGGTCCGATCTTGCCCAAGGTAGACAGAAGAAATGGAAAGATTTTCCCCCGTTCGTGTCCAGTCCTGCTGCAAGGATCCAAAATATTCTGGACCTGGTCATCTGAACACTTTATCCCGGTGAAGAAAAGGCTTGAGCCATACGATTGGAGACCGTTCGTATTTTCGAGCAATACGCTTCCTAGGGTCTTGGGCTGACAGAGGTTGTCGGGAAACACTGTAACTTAGCGTGTTTCATGTAAGAAAAAGTGCGGCTTCTAATTTCGCTAATCCAATTATTGGTTCTGGATTCACGCGAGAGTTCGGGCTCCGTATCTGGTCGGTTCGCCCCACCCCGGCTCTTAGAGACAACCCATGGTAGGAATCCACGCAACATGATCCGAAGAAGCGTCTGGTTTTCGGGTTCCTTCCCAAGCACAGCTTCCCCCTCCAAGAATCCAGAACTCGTCAACTACGCTCTCTTCTTGCAGAGAGAGGGTTATCGTCCTTCCGCGATAGAGATGAATCTCAAGGTCCTAAAGAAATTACCAGCGGTTGAGGCGGAATCGGCTAAGACGGCCATTCTCGATTCACTTGGACGGAAGGAGTTGAGGAGCTCATGTTCGATCGCTTCTGGGAACAATGGTTTAGCGAAGTCTCAGCGCCGAATGGGGCTGCGGAGTAAGATAGGTCCCGTCTCTGAAGAAACCTACCAATTGATCGTGGAAACCCGTGTAAAATTGACACTCAGGTGACCGGAGGGTTTGGAGCAGGCTTACTATGACGGCCAACTTCCCCTATCACGAACAAAACAGCCCCTGCGACCGCTATCACGAACCCAGTATCGCCCTCAGTACCATAAACTGTTGTAGAGCTCACACATTGCAGGATGGAATAGTAATAATAGTTAGAAAGCGAGCAGGTCGGAAGGATCGCCGCAGTTCCGAAGGTGGCTAGAATACCCCCGAGTACTTCGAGATGCCCCCAGCGAAACCTCATTCTTCCATGTTTGCTTCTAAGCTCGTCAACATAAAGTTCGTGCTCTTAGAAAGCTCAAGACTTGGCTTTCTCGGATAGTTCTTCTCGAAGCTCTCCAGAATCTATCGTTGATGAGAGAAAGATTCGGTGGTGGCATACGTGGTCAGTTGTGGAACTCATGTTTCCGCTCGTGTGAGAGTAAACAATTGATCCTGATAATGGGAGGAGCACGAAGACACTCCTACTCTTCCTAGACATGCGAGAAAACTAGTGGGAGTGTTTCACTTCGTGGATGGGAAAAAGGAGTTTAGAGTCGTTCAACAGGGGTTTGAACTTGCGTTCGGTCCCCTGCCCGAGGTTGACCAGGCAGGGAGAAGCCTAATCGTCAAGAGACGCTATTCAGAATACAAGCACCCGTTGGGCCACGTGCTAGAGAGGAGCACTCACAAGATCGGTCCGGTCCTAGGTCCCAGATGGCCGAACAGGTATGGTAAGCAGGGAGAGAAACTGGTTCAGCGGCGGGACATGGTCTTCACCATAGAGCCGTCCGTGACCAGCAAGTTCGGCACCTGCAACCTAGAACAGGATGTTCTTGTGACATCGAACGGGTACCAGGAACTCTCGAAGGCCCAAGAATCGATAATCCAACTAGGATGATCTCGAGAAGCGAAGAACGCCCAACCATTAGATCTACTGCAAACGATTGCAGTCCCTCCGTAGTGAGGGAGACAACTGTCCTTTTGTTAGATGGGACTAGACCTTTGTTCAGACCGTCCTTTTCGAGTCGTTTTCTTACGACCACGTAACAGTCGTTATCGCGATACTGTGTGAAACCATTCTTGAGATACATTGAGAGCGGACCCGGAAAGTCGTAAGCGTCTGACGGTGGCTTCCTGACCGGATAGGCCTCAGCAGACTGCTTGATCAAAGCTCGGAGGCGGGAGGGCATCTCTCCGCGCCAGTCGCCCTAGCTCTTCGATTCTCGCGTCTATCAGTCGTGATGCAGATTCGACTCTAATGAGTTGGAGAGTTGACTGGTTTGCTCGTTTTTTACGACTGCGATGTTTATTAGGCGCCGGGTCTTGAAGCCGAGTTTTTCGTATACGCGTATTGCGTCAACGTTCTGCGTGCGGACGACCTCTCAGCACGAAAAGACATCGCAAGATATTCAAAGATTGAGCGAGCTTACCCTCGATTCAACACTGTTAAATAATCTGGAGTATGATACGCCGTACAGGTACCGAGAGTTAGCATGTTTGCTCTGGTGCCACGGCATGGGAGCCCCCGCTACCAAGAGGAAGCCCCCAACGTATGACTGAAGGCCAGCCACACGGCTTTTTAGGGCGCCGTGGCTCAAATCGAACACCTGTGGAAAACGCAATAAAAGGTATCAAGGCATAATTACCTAAATTTCCCTTTATCGTAGAGACCAACCCCATTGGTTTCTTGCGCCTTTTGCCTCAATACGTTTTTGTGGTAGAATTTGTAAGATTGGAATACTTTCGCTCATCTTCGACAAAAATACCGTTCTCCCTAACGGTAACAGCTCTATGCGAAAAAGGAGATGAGATCATGACCTTGCCTCGTGGTTGGAGCGTTTTTGGTTCTGCCAGGTACCAAGTCAGCATCGCCAATGCGTCGTGAAACCATTGCTCAGATACATCGGCAATGGACCCAGAAAATTTGACTCTCAAACTTCTCCTTGTTCGCGGAATGATACGCCGAACAGTAACAGTCAGACCAATCAGGCTTATCCGCAACGGAACACTGTCGAAGAACGAGAGAAAATCGAATTCGCCCCACAGGTAAAGTAACACGTCAGGATGCTGCAGATTCTCCGATCTGATCGGATACTTCTTTCGCAGGTCTCTCAACTATGATTTCTGACACTTAGAAAACCTTCCGCAGTCTACCACGATTGTCAAATGCTCGTTCTCTAATTTGGTAGCAGTTCGAGCAGATTATCCACGGACAAGCAATATCGCAGTCGAAGCGGGAGCCACTTCTTGCCGATACCCGCTTCTCGAAACATCGACAAGGGATTCTGGAGCTTAACGCAGACATGCCCAGTTTGAACCATAGCAATCGATATCAGCAGTCTCAAAGGATTCGAGTTCATGCCAAAAGGAACCGGATCTTATGCCTTATTCGATACAGGGACTTATGAGGTGCTTTTGTTCTCACGACAAGAGTTAGGAAAGAAGTTGTCTGAACTCTCTCAGCTGCTCAAATCGCACGTTGCTCAGCTTGAGGACCTTGGCAAATACGAACTCGAAAGTTTTTACTGTAACGGTTGGATTGAAAGGGGGACTCATTGTTTTCACTGCCGAGGGCGGCATTTCTATTAGATATCATCGGAAGAAGACCTGAGCCATGCCCAAGTCCAAACAGAAACCCAAGGCCTACTCTCGTCTGCTCGGTAAAGAGGACCTCAAGAAGTTACTCGGCGAGGAAACTAACCTATTTGTTCAGCCGATTCTTGATGAAGCTATCCAAATTGGTCCGTCGTCGATAGATCTCCGATTAGACTCCTATTTCATGGAAATCAAACATACCGCAAGTGATGTAGTCAAACCCGATGTTCCAACGGATCCGAGCCTGTATACTTCACTCGTAGAGATTGATCCCTCACAGGATTCATACACTCTGCAACCCGGCAAGTTTGTCATTGGCCAAACACTGGAATACATCAGGCTGCCCGAGAACGTTTACGGGATCCTAGATGGAAGAAGTTCACTCGGTCGATTAGGGGTTGTTGTGCATTCGACTGCCTCATCGGTGGACCCAGGATGGGAAGGGCACCTCACGTTGGAACTAGGAAACAATGGAGAAATGCCCGTGAAAATGATGCCGCTAATGCGTGTAGCAAGGTTAATCCTGTTTGAAACTCCAGGTCATTATTCGTATTCTTCGCAGCCTGAGAGCGAAATGAAGTATTACAGGCAGACAAAGCCGACGCCATCCCGAATCTACAAAGACGAGGATCTCCAGAAAATGATCGAAGTTCGAAACTTTCGTAAGACTAGAGAACATAACGAATTGGAAACATTATTGGCCTAGCTAGGCTGGGCTATGTGCATTTCTTGGTTTATGTTTGCCAGTCGGATCATATCTCCAAGAAAGCTTTGGAACGCTCCGTAATTGGGTTTTGAGTTCATGTCGAGATCCGCGTAGTGTGATGCATTTAACAAGTCCAGAATTTCTACCGTCCGTCCTCCAACAACAACGCAAGGCTTGAATTCTTTGAGCCTAGTGGCAATCTGGTTTATTGTTGCTCGTCTGTCGCCGAGGAGCTCGTATAACAGCCCTTTCGACTCGATTGCTTTTTGCAATGCATCAAGAATGTCCTTTGTGAACCTGGGACGCGAAGCCTCGACCAGCATGGCACCATAAGGTATCTTACGAAGTTGAGTCGTAATGTACTGGGACTCTTCAGTCCAACGCATCTTAGCCAGAAGCTCACTAATGATCTGTAATCTCATTCTCAACGGAGGATGAGTCTCACTTTGCCTGGTTTCCATTCCAGCGTACTTGCGAAGCAGCCTATTACCGAAAATGGGGCCACAACAGTAAGTCGCGATGGCGTCGCAGATAATCTCCAAAGCCCAGTTGGCTTCCTTTTGTGCATCTGAATCGACATTGTCCTCGGAATAGAAGCGGTCAAGTATTCTGAACTCTCGGCTCTCTACTATGTGTGCAGTCTCATGGATCAGCAATGGCCAGTTTGCGGGAACATCAACGATCTCTGATGATAGATTGATGACGAAGATGTCTTTGTTTCCTGCGTAGTTTCTCGGCTCTGGAAAAAGCTCGATGTTGGGTCTGAGTGCCAGATCCATGTAGTCTTGGGTAAATGGAGTCCCTCCGATAAACGGAATGGCGAGCAGATATGGAGTCGGTCGGTCCCAAAACCTTCTATGGATATTGCCCACGAAGCTCAAAAGGTCCCGCGGAATCTGAGCACCGTGAACTATCAGGGCCGCTGCTTGATTTAGGAACGCCTCGATCTTTGCAGAGGCACCACTAATCTCTACGATCCAAGTTCGGTCAGATGGCTTCGGATCGTTAAGAAGCTCTTCGACGTACTTGGACTTCTGAAGGAGTTCGATGATGTGAAGAATCAGCCGTTTGTAGTACTCGCCATAAGGCCCTAGTATCGGTCTTAACTGAAATTGACCTTCGAGTGTCTTAGACCGTTGGAGACTCGAAGCAAGACGACTCGTCCATATGTTGTCTTCAGCTGATGTCGCGGGAATTCGCTGACGAGCCATAAAGTCTCTTGCCCAAATCCTCGGCTTCGCTATCCATCAATTGAATTACTGAAGTTAGGAACTTCAGCGAGGTGTCGACTTCGTCCTTCCGCACACGTTCTCCTTCGCGAATCTCATGAACCAGCGACTCTAGCTTTGTCAAGCCGTCTTTCATCTCCTGGGGTCGGATGGGAGTTTCTTCAGACATTATTTTCTTGTAAACAATCAACACGTTGTAAGGCACTGGCTTCTTGTCTAAGAGTCGAAACTGAGTCTCAATCTCCACGACTTGTCCCAGAACTACTCACACCTGTTGCTAAACCACATAAGTCAGACCTCGAACCCAACGTATAAGGCCAAAGCGTAGCCCCGTCCATCATTGCTTTGAGAGTGGCTATTATGCATGCCGGTCCGTTGGTATATTACCATGTTCGCTTCAATCCGCAATCCAATTTTCACTTTCGCAAATCTGTGCGCGTTAAATAGTCTGAAGATTTTCACTCTCGAAATCACCCGCCGGTCTGTATAAACCCTAGACTTTGACCGACAATGTTCCTGGAACCATGGGACCTTGGCTTTCGCCAAGTGCCAATGATGGAGGTTTGAAATCTCGAGAGTCGGCTGTAACTCTAACTCCGTTACTATCCGTCAGGAGCAATGATCACCTTTGAAATTCTACGGCTGGTGCACAGTTTATTGCACAGCGGGTGCACAGGGGCGCAACATCGGCCGAGTACCGGCACCGGGGCAAAGAACCGCCTCGATGAGCTTGAAGCTCGCGACTACTCACAGCCTTTCCCTTGTTTTTATGAGTTCAGATACGGTCGCCAGAAATTTCAACATGCTTCAAGTTGGGGAAAAGGCGTCCCTCTGGGTCCGAGATGCGCTCCGGATCCAAACTTTCAAAGCTCAATCTCCTTGGAAAGGTTCTCGACATCGTCCGAGGATAAGCCCGCTATTCTGAGGGCGTCTCTGGCAACTTCTCGGCTAGGGCTGACGACTGTCACATTGGGCAAGACTCTCTTGATATGCCGGCTTGGTTTCGGGCTTGTCCGTCGGCGAACTCCTCCTCCTACGTCGAATAAACCCTTCCTATGGACCTGCCGTTCTTTGGCTTCCTTCTTCTTGCCTTTTCTCGACGTCCGACGCTTGCCACTCTCAGCGCGCTCTCCGCCTCGAGCATAGCCTTCGTCATACTCAGGTGGCGGTATGATAATCGGTTGAGGCGTCTTAGGTTGGCCAAGCGCTGAAGGCGGAAAGGATGGTTCTGCTCCTTTGAGTTGGTCAGTCCAAACGCGTTTGACAACCGCCTCGTTGAATTCACGCATTGCTCTAACGCTTTTGTCTAAACCTTCCTTCTTACCTTCAGGGTCGCGTCTAAATGCTTCCAAGAGGTATCGAAGTTCTGTGATGAGGGAGGCCGCGGCCACACGCATATCGCGGTACAACTTGCGGTCAGGGTCTTTCTTCGGTATCTCTTTACTGATTTTGCATATGAGGTACTGAAAATCGTCTAGGGCCATGGCAAGTGCGTCGGCGTCCACAAGTTTCGACACCCACCGCTCGAAGGAGGCTACAGAGAATTTCACGCCCGCGTACAGAATTTCTCCACCTTTGAGTGCCGTTGCCTGAGCTTGGTACTTCACCAGTTTCTCGCAGCCCCCACCTCCCAAAATTGATCTGAGATTTTCTACGAGTCCCATCGGAGAAGCACCAGGTTTCCATTAGTCTCGAATGGCAACGAGTATTAACGGTTCCCCGAATGACTCGAGGAATGAGAACCGTTACTCTTCACGCTCCGCAAGTGCTGAGGTACAGGAGAGTCCGAGAACTTCATCCCCACAACAACCGACCTAGCGCTCCAGATTCCAGTCACCACAGCGGACTTCTACGTCTCATTTGGGTCTAGACCGTTGCTCGTGTTTGTCGACGGCCGGGTCCATCTTCGGACAGCCCAGATGGTGAAGGATGAAGGACGAAGAATTACGCTCACTCATACGAAAGAAGGGATTCATGGTCCTCGAACTAAGCTACAACAGTTATTCGGACAAGAAAAGAGACGAGCTGTACCAAGAGATACGGAACTGCCTCTCCAAGTCAGCTCGCCAGATCTAGAGTTAGGATCTGCCCTCTTTTTTCAACGTCTCAAGAACTGAAGGATTGTCGAAGCGGCCAGCACTCCGGTAAGTATGACGAGAATC
>WNGI01004281.1_pt1 | contig 12743 bp, 11 predicted proteins | sample 5400621 | NCBI WGS metagenome assembly WNGI01 (sample SAMN13153374, study PRJNA577476) | soil metagenome | isolation source: 20 cm soil or saprolite under Garry oak tree replicate 1 | place: USA:California | collected 2016-06-15 | reverse complement strand
TCGCGCGACAGCCGTGGGTTCGCAAATAAAATTTCATTTCTGACCCGGTTTGTTAATGGGGAGCTGCACGTAAAACGAGCTTCCCTCGCCTTCCTTGCTGTTCACCCAAATCATTCCGCCGTGAAGATCCACGACGAGCTTGCAGAACGTGAGCCCGAGACCCGAGCTTCGCACACGAGGCGCGTGTGGACCGGCGACCTGCCCGAACTTTCTAAAAATCACCTCGTGATACTCCGGAGGAATTCCAGGCCCGGTGTCACTGACCGTGAAGAGAACTGCGTCCGGCACTTTGCGCGCACTCAACCCGAGATCGATTGGACTCGACGAATGCGTGACGGCGTTCTGAATGAGGTTGGAAAAAACTCTTTTGAGCAGCGCTTTGTCGGCCTCGAACAACGGAGTCTCATCGTCGACATTGAGCGATGCGCGCGTTCCTTCCTGGTGAAAACGGTGACTCCATTCGTGAAGGAGCTCAGCAAGAAGAGCGGCAGGCGCAACCTGCTCGTAGTTCAGACTGATTCCCGCCTCTTCGATGCGCGCAATCTCGAGAATGTCCTCGATCAGAGCGAGAAGGTCCTCCGATTTCCCTTCGGTATCGGCCACGGCTCGACGCTGCTGCTCGCTCAATTTTCCGAAGTCTCCATCGCCCAGCATCTCGAGCGTAGCGAGAACCGATGTCAGCGGCGTCTTCAAATCGTGCACGATCATTTTCATTAGATCGTCGCGAACTTTCTCGAGCTCACGGAGCTTGCGATAGCTGCTCTCGAGTGCGTCAGTGGCTGCTTTCAGTTTGAGAAGGCTCCGCACGCGCGCGCCGAGCACGAGCCGGTTGTGCGGCTTAGTAAGGAAATCGTCGCCGCCGGCTTCGATTCCCTTCACTCGATCTCCGGTGTCGTTCAACGCAGTGACGAAAATCACCGGGATTCGCGCTGTGCGCGGATCCCGCTTGATACGACGGCATACCTCGAACCCCGTCGACCGAGTGTCCACGCCGAGGTCTCCAGCCGGCATCGAGACGTCGAGGATACAGAGATCTGGATTGTGCTCGAAGCACGCAGCAATCGCCGACGGCCCGTCTTCAGCGGCAATCGTCCGATAGCCGAGTGTGTTTAGCTGGTCGAAGAGAAGCTCGACGTTAGCTGGTACGTCGTCGGCGACGAGGATCAGCGGTGCGGAATGCTGTCCCGGCTCGCTCATCGATGTCAGGGCCTAACGCGCAGGCCGAAACTCAGAGTGTACGCGCGTTCGCGAACGTCGCCAATCGTCGCCGAAGAATTCGGCGACCGCGATGCGTGCTGCAACGTCACATCAAAAGCTGCGCGATTGCGAGAGAACTGCGCGCCGAAACCCGCGGCGAATGCGAGCTCACGAACCTCGCTGTCGCCGGCAACAAAAGGCAATGTGCGGTATCGCGCGCCAAGACGAAGGAGAACAACACGCTCGAGAAGACGCGGACCCGTCGCTTCCAACCCCACTCCCGTGTCCCACGAGTCGACAGCGCGCGCGTCTTGCGACCCAAGACCGTTCATCGCAGACCAAAGATTCCGATCCACCTGCGCCGAGACGATTGCGCCTGGAATTCCGGAAAAGGAGATGGCTGCGCCATAGCGGTCGGGAATTTTTGCGGTCGCGACAACGGTGTCGCCGGAATGCGCGTGAAGATTTCCTCCCTTTCGTCCCGAAAGCGCGAGCGCGAAAACAGTCGACGGGTGAATCACCGCTCCGGCCGAAACCGCCAATCCCGTGTAGTCCAGACTCGAGAGTTGATTCACCGGAACGAAATGAACGCTGTCGGGAAATGTCTGATTGAAAAAGAGTCGGTTCTGTCCAGTGAAAACATGACCGCCAACGCCAAACTGAACGTATTGATTCGGGACCCAGCTCGCCGCGAGCCTCACGTCGTCGATTGCGCCGAGGCTCTTCACGTTCTCGGTGAGCGTGGTCTTGTCACCGCCGACGATTTCATCGCGCGTCGTGGTTGTCTGCCACGACCGATCGAGGAGCGTTGAGACACTCAGTGCAATTGTTGCGCGCGTCCCAATGGGTAGAGCCGCAATCGCGAGAGGGAATCGCGACGTCGTTGTCTTTTGCGTTGCGCTGCCGGTCCAGAGGCGGCGAAACTCCGGCTCGTATTGAAGATACAAGAGCGGCTGGTCGGAGGCTCCGATGGATGCCGGATTGATTGCGCTCTGCGGATCGAATTGCGCGAGCGCGCCTCCTGTCCCGAGTGCGCGAGAGCTGAATTCACCCGGTGGATAGCCGAAACCCTGAGTGCTCAATGTGCCTTGCGCCCCCGCTGAACCCGCGGTCGCAACAATTGCAATGCAGAACCAACGCGCGCTGATCACGGAAGGCCTCTCGATTTTCGTGTTGAGTAGCTAATGCGCAAGCGGGGCCTCAGCTCTGGTGCGGCTTCTATGGAGAAAAATAGAGCGCGCAGCGGGGCGGATCCTTCACTTCCACTTACAAGAACGACCGCGCGCGGCGTCTGATCGACCTTCTGCGTGCGCCAGAGATTAATGATTTGCGCAATCTCGAGGAGCTTTTGTCCACTGTCACCCGGGGCAGCCTTTAGCGTGTCGAGGGAAGTCTGCGCGGTGATCTGTGCCGCACGCGCAATATCGGTCACGGCTTTCGCCGCAAGCGACACATGAGCGATGATGCGAACGGTGTCCTTTGGATCGACGGACCGGTCCGGCCGCTGAGTCATGATGAGTGAGGCGCGAATTATCTCAGCGGTGTCAGCAATGAACGGTGGCACATTGAACCGCATGTAGATTCTGCGGGCCGGTAGCCCACCAACATCCAGTACTCCCGCCGGACTCGGCGGTGGGCCCTTCACTAGTGCGCTGTAATCCGAAAGATGCCTTGCTATGTCCGTTTGATTCTCCGGCGTCTTCGAGAGAGGGGAGAGCTGAATCGCCTTGATCGACGTATCAGGATCGACCCGGTAATAGAGCAGCTCGGAGAGCCCCGACTCTACTGAGAAAATCCGGAATTGGACTGAACCAGCGGCCGAGGTTGCCCGAAGTCCGACGCGCATCCGCCCACCAAGCCGTGAGAGAATCGCCGAAGGAGGTAGCTCGATCTTTACGGTGTCCTTGAGAGAATCCCTGGCGAATGTCTTGGACGTTATGAGTCGGTCGGGCGTGAACAGAGCTGTCACCGCTGAAATGAGCGAGTCGGGCGCGTCTGTATTTACGTCGTACGCCTCGATCGTAACGGCGCCGGGAAATTTTGCACCGACAGTATCGATGCGGAATTGAATGCGCGCGCTGTCGGCAATCGTAACAGCTGTGGACGTCGTATCGATCGGATTTTTTTGATAGCGCGCGGGGATCGAATCGAAGCGAATAATCGCGCGCGAATCGACAGTGTCGCCACGCGTCGCGACGAGCATTTCGGTTTCCGTTCCCTGCCCCGTCAGTGCGGAAACCGCTGTATCGAGAGTGACAGGATCGATCGTTACCGTCTCGATGCTTCCGGACTGATTGCTACAGAGCTCGGGGCAGCCAACGCTCGTGTCGAGATTTTCGGTACAGGCGGTCGCTGCGGCGATCATGAACAACACGCCGGCGAGACGCGGGCCGGCAGATCTTACTGGCACTACAACCTTCCACGTAGATGGTTCAGGTCGAATGCTTCCGGCAGAAGGTCGCTCAATTTCCACTGCGCCTGCTTTCCATTCCTGGCATAGCTCGTAACAAGAAGGTCCGGAGCAAATTCGCTCATTGTTTGCCGACACGACCCGCATGGTGGCGACGGCTCATCCGCTTCACTTGCAATTGCAATCTCGTCGAACGACACGAATCCCTGCGCAACAGCAGCGGCAACCGCCACTCTCTCAGCACAGAGTGCCTCTCCGTACGCCGCGTTTTCGACGTTGCACCCAGAGACGATCTCGCCGCTCGAAGCGAGCACCGCGGCTCCGACTCGAAAGCGCGAGTACGGTGCATACGCATTCTCCATTGCGGCGAAGGCGGCGTCCCTGAGGCGTCCGCCCTCGTTCCTGACGTCGCTCACTTTGCGGTCAGCTCGCTAAGGAACGACCGACCGGCGCCGCGATATGAGACACCGAGCCACTCCCCAATAGTTGCGCCCAGATCCGAAAATGTCGGCCGAATGCCGAGGTCGACGGGCAGAACGGCCAGCCCAAGGGCGAGAAGCGGAACGCGCTCGCGCGCGTGATCGGTTGAAGGAGTCGTTGGATCATTGCCGTGATCGGCAGTTATGAACAGCAGGTCGTCCTCTTTGAGCGGGGAGATAAGCGAGGGCAATGCCCTGTCGAACTCCTGGAGCGCTTCATAAAACCCGGGAGCATCGTTGCGGTGCCCGTACAACTGGTCGAAATCTACTAGGTTGGCAAAAAGGAGCCCACCCTCCGCCCCGCTGAGCCACTCTCGTATCAGCTCGATTCCCTCTGCGTTCGACACGGTGTGGCGTGACGCAATAGAGCGACCTGCAAACAAGTCGTCGATCTTTCCGACTCCGCTTCGGTCGATTCCTGCCGACGCGAGCGCATCGAGCAGTGTTTCAGATGGAGGGTCGACTGAAAAATCCCGCCTGTTCGTGGTGCGCTTGAATGATCCCTCGGCGCCGTCGAACGGGCGCGCAATCACTCGCGAGACGTCGTCAGGTGCGACCAGTATTCGCCGCGCAATTTCAGACGCTCGGTATAGCTCTTCGAGCGGAACGATCTCCTCATGCGCGGCAATCTGAAAAACCGAGTCGGCCGACGTGTAAACAATCCAGTTGCCAGTTCGCAGATGCTCGGCGGCGAACTCGTTGATCACTTCGGTTCCGCTCGCAACGACGTTTCCAATTACGCCTCGACCGGTCGCAGCCGCGAAACTCGCGATCACTCCTTCCGGAAATCCATTGGGGTAAGTCGGAAAAGCCTTCGCGAGATGGACACCCGCGATTTCCCAGTGACCGGTTGTGCTGTCTTTCCCAGCCGACGCAGGGTTCATCGAGCCCCACGCGCCGACAGGCCGATCGAGTCGACTTGTTCCCTCGAAGGGGGCAATGTTTCCAAGTCCGCACACATTCAAAGTCGGAAGATCAAATCCTCCGACCGCATGAGCGATGTGGCCAAGAGTGTCACTGCCCTGATCACCATACGCTGCGGAGTCAGGAGCTTCGCCGGCGCCAACACCATCGAGAACGATGATCGCCGCACGCCTCACTTCGGGCCTCCCGAGTAGTATCGGTCAAGTCGGCCGCGAAGTCCGGTGAGCACTTCGTAGTAGGACATTCCCGCGAGCGCACCCAACTCCGCCAACCCGATTTCTCCAACTCCGTCGACTTTACCGACAAGCGTAACAAAGTCGCCAACGTCGCTGCCTGACTCGGTGACGTCGAGCATGATCATGTCCATCGTAACGAGACCGACGACCGGCACACGCCGATCTGCGCCCAGCACGGACGCGCGATTGCCCAACGCACGCGGATAACCATCGCCGTAGCCAATTGGAATGGTCGCGATTCTCCGGCGCGACGGCGCACGCCACGTTGCGTCATAGCTCACGGTCTCTCCGGCTTCGATCCATCGAGTCTCTGCGATTCGAGCGTGAATGCTGACGACCGGCTCGGGATCGAGCTCGGGACCGGCTTCACTTCCGACGCCATAAAGAAAAACTCCTGGGCGAATTGCGTCCCATTCCGAATGACCGTGTCGAACTATCGCGGCGCTCGCATCGGTATGGAGGAATCTCGGGCGCGCGGGCAGAGCCGCGACTGCATCTCGGAAGCGCTGCTCCTGCTCATCCATCGACCCGTCATCGAGCTCGGCAGAATGGAAATGGGTGAAGGCGCCTCCGGGAGGATGCTTCGAAACCACGTCACGGATTGCGTCTATCTCGCGCCATTGAATTCCTGATCGCGACATTCCCGTATCTATCGAAAGCTGCCAGGCGCCGTCGCCGCGCGACCACTCTTCGATTTCTTCGGCGGTGCCGAGTACCGGTGTGAGTGATAACTCGTGCGCGTCAGCATATTCATCGCGCAACAGCGGTGTGAAGACGATTATCGGTCGCTCGATTCCGGCTTCGCGCAATTCTCGTCCTTCCGCGATTGTCGCAATTCCATATGCGAGCGGGTCGATAGATTCGAGCGCGCGCGCAACAGGAACTGCGCCGAGCCCGTAAGCGTCGGCCTTGACCATCGGGATGAGTGGCACGCCCGACCGCTTCCTCGCAGTGCGCGCATTACGAATCAATGCGTCGAGATCGACGTCAATCCAAGCGCGATCGACTCGCGAGCTCATTGGCGGCTGATTGTCGTGCTGTCTAGTATTCCAGTCACAGCGCGGAATTTAGCGGTGAGGAGCCGGCATGGACGAAAAGACGACACTCAACGACGCTCTCGAGCTAATGCGCGATTTGCGCAAGCGATGCGAGTGGGACAGAGCGCAGACGCACGAGTCGCTGCGACCCTATCTCATCGAAGAGGCATATGAGCTCGACGATGCGATCAGCTCGGGTACCGCGCCTCTTATTCGTGAAGAGCTTGGGGACTTGTTGCTGCAGGTTTTGTTTCATTCGGTGATCGCAGAAGAACGCGGCGAATTCAATGCGGCGGATGTCGCGGCGGGATTGATTGCAAAGATGCGCGCGCGACATCCTCATCTTTACGGCGACGGCGCGCGCGAGCCCTGGGAGCGCATGAAATCGAAGAGGCGCGAATCCATTGGTGATGGTCTCCCCGCTTCTTTGCCGCCGCTTCACCGAGCGCATCGCCTTCAGGATCGCGCTGCCGGCGTGGGATTCGATTGGCCTGACGTCGAGGGGCCTGCGGCGAAAGTGGAAGAAGAGTTGTCCGAGGTTCGCGAGCAGCTAAAAGGTCGACCAGCCATTCCGCCGGGCGCCGCTCCAACTCTCGATCGCGAGCACGAGTTGCTCGAGGCCGAGTTGGGCGATTTGCTTTTTGCGTGTGTGAATCTGTGTCGCAAAGCCGGAGTGCACGCGTCTCTCGCGCTCGACCGTGCGAATGCGAAATTCGAAATGAGAGTCAGGAAGATCGAGGAGATGTGCCGAGAGAGAGGAATTCCGATGCATGAGGCAGGGCTTGATGTGCTCGACTCTTTGTGGGACGAAGCAAAGCTGGCCGAAGAATCACTACGGACTTCGGACTAACTGCGGACTTCGGACCCACTGCGGGCTACGGACTAAGTGCGGGCGGTTTCTAGTCCGAAGTCCGCACTGATTTACGGTTTCAGCCGATGCATCATCCTCGGAAACGCGATCGCTTCTCTCAAGTGTGGGATGCCACAAATCCATGCGACCGTTCTCTCGAGTCCGAGTCCGAACCCAGCGTGCACGAACGTCCCATATTTTCTGAGATCGAGGTACCAGCTATACGCCTCGACCGGAAGGTTTTCTTCGTTGATGCGCGCGAGAAGCCGGTCGTAGTCGTCCTCGCGTTGTGATCCGCCGATGATTTCGCCGTAGCCCTCTGGCGCCAGGCAATCGTCGCACAGAACCGTCCGTGGATCCGCGGGATTCTCTTTCATGTAGAAAGCCTTCGCTTCCTTCGGATAGTTGTACACGAAGATCGGCCGATCATAGTCTTGCACCAACAGAGTCTCATCCTCAGCGCCGAGGTCATCGCCCCATTGTATCGAGCTGCCCCTTGACCGAAGCGTCGAGACCGCGTCCGAATAATTGACTCGCGGGAACGGCATCACGACCGTCTCCAATTTGCCCGTGTCGCGCTCGAGCAGCTCGAGCTCATGTCTGCGGTTCTCCAAACATCGGGCGACCAGGTAAGAAACGAATTCCTCCTGAAGGCGCATGTTGTCGTCTGAGTCGTTGAATGCAACTTCGGGCTCGCACATCCAGAACTCTGTCAGATGACGCCGAGTCTTGGATTTTTCGGCCCGAAACGTGGGCCCAAAGCAATAGATCTTTCCGAACGCGGCTGCTGCAGCCTCTCCGTATAGCTGCCCCGTCTGGGCAAGGTAGGCTGTGCCTTCGTCGAAGTATTCGGTCCCAAAAAGTCCACTGCGCTCGCCAATTGCAGCAGTGAGAATCGGTGTATCGACGAGAAGAAAGTCACGATCGTAAAAGAAATCGCGGATGCCCTGTTCGATTTCGTGGCGAACGGTGGCGATTGCGCGTTGGCGGTCGCTCCGGAGCCACAGATGGCGGTTGTCGAGTAGGAAGTCGATCCCGTGTCCTTTCGGCTGAATGGGATAGTCGCTCGGACTCGGACCGGTAATGAGGAGCTCGCTGAGGGCAAGCTCATAGCCGCCGGGTGCGCGAGCGTCAGGGCGTGCCTCGCCGGCGACCTCGATCGTCGTTTCTTGTGTGAGGAGCGCGAACCGTTCCCACGTCTCCGGGGCAACGCTAAGTTTCACCAGAACACATTGCAGTGACCCACTACCATCGCGCATGACGATAAAGGCAACTTTACCGGACGAGCGCAGGTGCGTAACCCAGCCTCTCACACGGACTTGCTGTCCGGCGTGGGTGCTGAGCTCGGCAATTCGTGCGTACGGGAGAGTCATTGGTATCGGATCAGGACGACAAGTGCGCGGCAAGCTAGACCACCCCTATAGGAGTGTCAACAGCGCATGACGCTGCGCGTACGACTCGCAATCGGGATCGTTTCGATCACGATCATTCTGCTGATTCCACTGCTGCTCGCGCTCCGATCTCTCGAGAGCGTGCATCAGACAACGCGCAGTCTGCGCGATCGCGAATTTGCAGGATCGTTACAGCTCGGACGATTTCGCAAGCTCACTGACGATATCAAACGCGGTGAAGATGCGCTCGCGCTTCTTCACACGCCCGCGACTCTTGCGCGAATGCGTGCCAACATCGCGGTGCTCGCCGCAACTGGTGATTCGCTCGATCGCTACAAGCTGAGCCCGCCCGGCGAAATGGGTACCGCGATTCTGTCGCTGCGCTCAGCTATCGATGCGGAGTACGCCGCGGCGTCAACAGACAACGGCAACGTTGCCGACGAAATCGCAGTGCAGCGAACTCGCCCTGCCCTGTCGACTCTCGACAAGCTGATCGCTCAAACGGAAGCTCGCCTCCGCGAAGAAACGCGCGACAAGGCGGAGAAAACCGCGGAAGAAACGGTCGACGCGCAACGCACTGCAGCGGGTTCGCTTGCGATTGCGCTTCTCATTGCAACGCTGATTGCAATCTGGCTCACCCGGTCCATCAGTCGCCCCGTGTACGATCTGGAAAAAGGAATGAGGGCAGTCGCCGACGGCGATTTCACGCATCGGCTACCTGCCGCCGAAAGGCGAAGAGACGAGTTCGGACGACTCGCCGAGAGTTATCAAAGAATGACGTCGCAGCTCGCAGAGCTCGACAAGCTCAAGGCCGAATTTGTTTCGGTCGCCTCGCATGAGCTCAAGACTCCGATCAATGTCATCGTGGGATATCTCGAGCTGTTACAGGAAAATATTTACGGCGAGCTCAATCCGAAACAGCGCGAGATCTGCGCGACACTCGGCAAACAGGCGCAGACGCTTACACGACTCGTGAAGAGACTGCTCGACATCAGTCGATTCGAAGCAGGCGGCGGCAAGCTCGAGCGCCGCCAGATCGATCTCGACCGATTCCTTCATCAGTTCGAGTCGTCGTTCCAGGTTCTGGCACTTCAGCGCGAGATCGCATTCCGTGTTGTGCGCGGCGACGACCTGCCGGCGCATGTTTTATGGGACGAAGACCGGATCAACGAAGTGCTCGGCAACCTTTTGTCGAACGCTTTCAAGTTCACGGATCGCGGCGGAACGGTGGAACTTGCTGTTGAAGGCGCGGATAACGAGGTGACGATTACGGTGCGTGATTCGGGCGCCGGAATCCCGCCGGAACAATTGCCGCACATCTTCGAGAAGTTCTATCAGGCGAACAATCAGGCGCAGTCTTCTTCCCGCGGCACGGGTCTCGGCTTGGCGATTGCAAGGGAGATCGTTGAAGCTCACGGGGGTACCATCTCGGTATCCAGCAGCATGGGCGTTGGGACGACGTTCACGATTACGCTTCCTGTAAGGGCGGTTGTAACGCGCAGAACGCCGTTCCGCCGGACACCGGTTGTGGAGGAAGTCGCTTGAAGCGAATGGTCTTCGTTGCAATCATGATTGTCGCTTCGGCGTGCGCGAAGCCGTCGGCATCCATCCCTCAGCCATTAGCGGCAGAATTCGCTTCGGCGATCGAAGCGGCGCGGCAAAAGGTCGACGGCGGCGATTATCCCGCCGCAGACAAGATTCTCGCCGATTATTCTTTGCGGCATCAAGGTACTCCCGAGGCTCGCGAGATTTCATTCTGGCGCGCGATGTACATCGTCGATCCCGCGAACAGAACTGCATCGATCGCGCAAGGCATCAGAGCGCTCGACATTTATCTCGCGACCGACGGCGCTATTTGGTATCGCCCGCAAGCCGAGGTATTACGCCGGACCGCGCTGGTGATTCAGCAAGTACGCCAGGCGCAGATGCCGAAACAGGTCACCGGAAAGGACACCGTGTTCATCTCGCGTGAAGAGGAAGTCGCAGCTTTGCGAGATCAATTAGCGAAGGCGAATGCCGAGCTCGATCGCATCAAGAAAAGGTTGGCTAATCCCGGCCGGTAGAGAGAGGCGCTCTTAACCAACCCGGAAGAGTTGCAATGCACGAGAGTATCGGGACGACAACACATGCCGAATCCCATTGTTCGTCGGGGATGTTAGCTCGGGATCCTTGCTGAGCAATTTCTCTGCTGCTTCCCTCGCCTGGAGGTTCAGCTCCTCATCTCGTATTGGATCCGCGATCTTGAACGTCGCGACGCCGCTCTGTTCTTCCCCGAAAAGATTTCCCATCCCCCGAATTTGCAAATCAGCGCGCGCAATCTCGAATCCATCCTCGGTGCGCGCAAAAATTCTGAGACGCTCGGCCGAGTCGGGACCGTAATCGCCGAGGAGAATGCAGTACGACGCTTCGGCCCCGCGACCGACGCGCCCGCGGAGCTGATGTAGCTGCGACAAACCAAATCTTTCCGGGTGCTCGATAAGCATCACCGTCGCATTCGACACGTCGATTCCAACTTCGATCACCGTTGTCGCAACGAGAACGTCAATCAACCCGTCGCGAAATGCGCGCATTGTCGCGTCGCGCTCGAGGGTGGGTACGCGTCCATGGATCAGGGCAACACGCTTTCCAGCGAACGGACCTTGTGACAAACGCTGATACATCGTTGTCGCAGCCTTGAGATCCAGTTTTTCCGATTCTTCGATTACCGGATAGACGATGTAGGCCTGACGTCCTTCGTCAGTTTCGCGGCGCACAAACTCGAGGACTTTGTCCCGCACTTTTTCAGGTCGCATGACAGTCGTTACCGGCTGTCGCCCCGCGGGTCGCTCGTCGAGCGTGCTCACATCCAGATCTCCGTACATCGTGAGCGCGAGCGACCGCGGAATTGGCGTCGCACTCATGAGAAGAACGTCTGGCGCTTCGCCTTTTCCGGCGAGTGCCGAGCGATGCTCGACTCCGAACCGATGCTGCTCGTCGATGATCGCGAGTCCGAGTTTTCCGAAAGAGGTGCTCTCCTGAATCAGCGCGTGCGTGCCGATTACGAACGCTGGCGCCGTCCCTCCGATGATCTTTGTCGCCTTCGCGCGATCGCGTGCCGTCATTCCCCCGGTGAGAAGCAGCGGACGAATCGAGAGTGGCTCGAGAAGCTCCGAGATCGTTCGGTGATGTTGCTCCGCGAGAAGCTCCGTAGGCGCCATCAGCGCGGCCTGATATCCATTCTCCATCGCGAGCAGCGCGGCGAACACTCCAACGATGGTCTTTCCACTTCCGACGTCGCCCTGAAGTAAGCGATGCATTTTTCTCGGGCTCACCATGTCGGCGAAGATTTCACGGAGCGCAGTGTTCTGGGCATGCGTGAGCTTGTACGGCAGATGGGTCTTCAGTGCGCTAGTCAGCTCGCGTTTGTTTTGAAATGCAATTCCCTTTCGCTTCTCTCGCGCTAGCGCATTTGCGCGACGATGCAGTAAGTGAACGAACAAGAATTCCTCGAATGCCAGCCGCGACCGGCCTTCCACCGCTTCGGCAATCGACGTCGGCCGATGAACTTTTCGTAGTGCTTGTGGAAGCAGAGGCACCGAAACCGCCCGCAACATTTCTGCTGGCAAATACTCCTTCACCCCGCGAAGAAGCGTGTCGAGATGCGCGTCGATGATGCTGCGAATGACCTTGAACGAAAGTCCTTCGGTCGCCGGATAAACCGAGAGCACTCGACCTTCCTTCAGGCTCTCTGAATCATTTCCGAGGTTGACGTACTCCCTCGGCTGCAGCTGGCGTCCGTGAAAGAATCGAACGCTCCCGGAGAGCAGAAGCATGTCGTCTTTGGAAATCGTGCGATCGAGAAATGGCTGGCCCGGCCACGATGCTTCGATTACTCCAGTGTCATCGCGAACCACCGCCTGAAAAATTCTCAGACCTTTGCGGGTCGGGATGATTCCCTTTGAAACGACACGTCCGATGATCGTCGCATCCATGCCTGGCTCGAGCGACGAAATTGGACTGACAGTGCTCGCATCTTCATAGCGATGCGGCACATGGAAAAGCAAATCGCGCGCGGTGACGATTCCGAGGCGGCGAAGCGATTCAGCACGCCGGGGGCCGACGCCTTTCAGATAGGTGACAGGCATGTCGAGGTAGATCTTGCCGGCTGGTGCCGCGCGCTCTGCCTCTGCCAACCGCTAGCCTCCCCCTCCCCCTCCGCCCTCCACCAGCTCACGCGCAA
>WNGI01004279.1_pt1 | contig 12746 bp, 8 predicted proteins | sample 5400621 | NCBI WGS metagenome assembly WNGI01 (sample SAMN13153374, study PRJNA577476) | soil metagenome | isolation source: 20 cm soil or saprolite under Garry oak tree replicate 1 | place: USA:California | collected 2016-06-15 | reverse complement strand
GTGCTTTCCGAAACCTTGGAATTAGTCTGAATGGCCAGGGAAATGTGCTTGGTGCCGTATGGGCGCTGACCGAGGCAGTTCGGGCCGACGCTGCCGATGGCCGCGCCGCCGCGACATTGACAAAACTCATAGCCTTGCATCCGTCTGTCGCAGTCCAATGTCCGTGGGTTACCCAGGTTTTAACCGCCGATTTTAGTGCCAATCCTGACGTTCCGTTAATGTAACTCTAGCGCATTGGTTCTCCGGACGTCAGCGCATATTTTCTACTGGGCCCGATCGCGTGTGGGCATTGCGTCGGTGGGCCGATGTATTTTTGTCGGCTCGTATTGAGCTCTTCCCTGACCTACGTTCTTCCGAATAAGTTTTAATTGCTCTGCCCCCGAGCCCAAGACTTCGTCTAAATTTTGTGTCGGTTAGCCAGCTAGCGTTGCGGCCAATTCGTAAGCGCCATCTTCACTGCAACCAACCTCAATAGCTGGCACGCATAGTTTGCAAAAGTTGTGTCCTTGGACGCCTCTACTTCGCGGCGGTAGACGATGGATCTTGATTACTCGGTGATCGAGATTGAGGGAAAACTCACACGCTAGATAGCCAACGCGGTTGACTTTCACAATTTTGAGTGACATAAGAAGTTTAAGTATATGGCTTAATATACCTAATATTCTTAATATGCTAGACCAAATAGATTTAAAAATACTTTATATTCTCCAAAATGACGGTCGGCGGCGGCTTGCCGATATCGCCGACGAGGTGGAACTGTCTGCGCCGGCAGTGATGGAGCGAGTCAAAAAGTTAGAAGCCAGCGGCGTAATTCGGGGTTATCAAGCTCTCCTGGATGGCAAAAAGGTCGGTAAAGATATCACCGCGTTTATAGGGGTTTCGATCGGCAATCAACGCGATATGGACAAGTTCGCGCATCAGATGGTTGACTATCCGGATGTTTTGGAGTGTCACCATGTTACCGGTGACGAAAGCTTCATCCTCAAAGTGAAATCCGCGAACACTAGCTCGTTGGAGAAGTTGCTTGGGGAGATTCGTTCCGTCGAGGGTGTAACCCGAACGGTTACGAGAGTTGTCCTATCCACCGCTAAGGAGGGACAGGCGCTGGAACTAAATTCTGAACTCGCGGGAGTGTCGTCTGTAAGAAAGAAATGACTTTTGCGAAGAAGAGTTGCGAGTCTGCAAATGACTCGATAAGGTGCCAGAACAGATCAACAAACGCGCACAGCCGTGCTGCAATCCAATAGCGGTTTGCGTTGTAATACAAAGGTGAAAATCATGAGTCTTTCCGGTTTACCGCCGAAGCAGGGCCTTTACGATCCGCAGTTTGAACACGACGCCTGCGGCGTTGGGTTCGTGGTCAATATCAAAGGTGAAAGGTCCCACGAGATCATCGAGCAAGCGCTTACAGTGCTGGAAAATCTCGATCACCGCGGCGCCTGCGGCTGTGAAGAAAACACCGGCGACGGCGCCGGCATTTTGCTGCAGATTCCTCATGCATTCTTAAAAGATGCCTGCGGCGGGTTCGGGTTTCAGCTGCCGGACCCGGGTGAATACGGCGTCGGCATGATTTTCTTGCCCGATCAAAGAGATCAGCGCCGGCGCTTCGAAAAGAAAATCGAAGAAATCATCGCCGACACCGGCCAGAAGCTTCTCGGCTGGCGCAAGGTGCCCACCGACAACATGTACCTCGGCGACACGGCCAAGGAGTTCGAGCCTTTTGTGAGGCAAGTGTTTATCGGCCGCGGCGAAGGTGTGAACGACGACCTGGCGTTCGAGCGCAAACTCTACGTAATTCGCCGGCGGGCGGAAAATGCGATCCGTTATGAGGGTCTCGCAGGCGGGGATTTTTTCTACGTTCCGAGCCTGTCCTGCCGCACGCTCATCTACAAAGGTATGCTGACGCCGCGCCAGGTAGCGACGTTTTATCCCGATCTTTCCGATCCCCTAATCGAAACCGCGATCGCCGTCGTTCATTCGCGTTTTAGCACCAACACTTTTCCAAGTTGGGGACGGGCGCATCCGTATCGCTATTTGATCCATAACGGCGAGATCAACACACTGCGCGGCAATGAAAATTGGATGTACGCCCGCCAGGGCATGCTCGCCTCCGACCTTTTCGGCGATGATCTAAAAAAAGTCTTCCCGATCATTCAAGAAGACGGCAGCGACTCGGCCAAGTTCGACAACTGCCTCGAGTTCCTGGCTCTAAGCGGGCGATCCTTGCCGCATGCGGTCATGATGATGATCCCGGAGCCCTGGGAAAATCATGAGAGCATGGATGAGAAGAAGCGGGCTTTCTACGATTATCATAGCAGTTTGATGGAGCCGTGGGATGGCCCCGCCTCGATCGCTTTTACCGACGGCACCGTGGTCGGCGCCGTACTCGACCGCAACGGTTTACGGCCGTCGCGTTACTACGTGACCAAGGACGATCTCGTCATCATGGCTTCCGAGGTGGGCGTGCTCGACGTGCCGCCGGAGCGGGTCTTGGAAAAGCGCCGCCTTCAGCCTGGCAGAATGTTTCTCGTCGACACCAGCGAAGGACGCATCATCAGCGACGAAGAAATCAAGCAGGAGATGGCAGCGGCCAAGCCTTACGGCAAATGGTTGAAAGAGAACATCGTGCGCTTTGCCGATTTGCCCGACGTCAAGGAAGAAGAGCCAAAGGCGAATCATCAAGCGACGCTTCAGCGCCTGCAAGCGTTCGGTTACAACTTCGAAGACCTGCGCGTCAACATCGGACCGATGGCGCAGAATAGTATCCAGCCCGTCGGTTCCATGGGCACGGACACGCCGCTGGCGGTTTTGTCCGACAAGCCGCAGTTGCTCTACAATTATTTCAAGGAACTGTTCGCTCAAGTTACCAATCCGCCGATCGATCCGATCCGCGAGGAATTGATCACCTCGACGACGTTGACCATCGGCAGTGAGGGTAATCTCGTCGACCCGAAGGCCGAAAGCTGCCGGCAGTTGAGACTGCCGGATCCGATTCTCAAGAATTCCGATATGGAAAAGCTCCGGCGTATCGATCAGCCGGGAATCAAATCGGCGACTTTGCCGATCTTGTTCAAGCCGAGCGAAGGCAAGGCAGGACTGGAGCGCGCATTAGGAAATCTGTTCAAGGCTGCCGACAAGGAGATTGCCGCGGGAACCACGATACTTATTCTTTCCGACAAGGGCGTCGATCGCAAGCTGGCGCCGATTCCGGCGCTGCTCGCAACCTCCGGCTTGCACCATCACTTGATCCGCACCGGCAAGCGCACACGGGTGGGTTTGGTTCTCGAGTCCGGCGAGCCGCGCGAGGTGCATCATTTCTGTCTGTTGCTCGGGTATGGCGCTCAGGCCATCAATCCCTATCTGGTTTACGAGTGTTTGAATGACATGATTGACGAAGGCTTGCTGCCAGGCACCTCTTATCACGACGCGGTCAAAGGCTATGACAAGGCGGTTTACAAGGGCGTGGTCAAAGTTATGGCCAAGATGGGCATCTCGACTATCAAGTCCTACTGCGGCGCGCAAATTTTTGAGGCCGTGGGTCTCGGCAAAGAATTGATCGACAAGTATTTCACCTGGACGCCGTCGCGCATAGGCGGCATGGGTTTGGTTGAGATCGCGCGCGAAGCGGAACAGCAGCATGCGCGCGCTTTTCCGACCTATCCGCTGAACGGCCATACGCTGGAGGTCTACGGTCAGTATCAATATCGCAAGGACGGCGAGTTGCATCTGTTCAATCCGCGGACGATCCATCTGCTCCAGAAAGCCACGCGCAACAACGACTATAAAACGTTCAAGGAGTATACCCGCCTGATCGACGATCAGTCCGAGCGCATGGCGACGATGCGCGGGTTGATGACTTTGAAATATGAGGCAAAGCCGATTCCGATCGAGGAAGTCGAGCCTGTGGACGAGATCGTCAAGCGGTTCAAGACCGGCGCCATGTCTTACGGCTCGATCAGCAAAGAGGCGCATGAAGCGCTGGCGATCGCGATGAACCGGATCGGCGGCAAGAGCAACACCGGCGAGGGCGGCGAAGATCCGGCGCGCTATACGCTCGAGCCCAACGGCGATTCGAAGAACAGCGCGATCAAGCAAGTGGCATCGGGGCGGTTCGGCGTGACGAGCTACTATTTGACGCAAGCCAGGGAACTGCAGATCAAGATGGCGCAGGGCGCCAAGCCGGGCGAAGGCGGCGAGCTGCCCGGACGAAAAGTCTATCCGTGGATCGCCAAGGTGCGCCATTCCACTCCAGGGGTGGGCTTGATCTCGCCGCCGCCGCATCACGACATCTACTCCATCGAAGACTTGGCGCAGTTGATTCACGATTTAAAGAACGCCAATCACCATGCGCGCATCAGCGTCAAGCTGGTTTCCGAGATCGGTGTTGGCACCATCGCCGCGGGAGTGGCCAAGGGCCACGCGGACGTGGTGTTGATCAGCGGCCATGATGGCGGCACCGGCGCATCGCCGCAAACAAGCATCAAACATGCCGGATTGCCTTGGGAGCTTGGCTTGGCGGAAACGCATCAGACGCTAGTCCTCAACAATCTGCGCAGCCGCATCGCCGTGGAGACCGACGGCCAGCTCAAGACCGGGCGCGACGTGGTGATCGCAGCATTACTTGGCGCGGAAGAGTTCGGTTTTGCGACTACGGCGTTGGTAACTCTCGGCTGCATCATGATGCGGGTTTGCCATCTTGACACTTGCCCGGTTGGCGTGGCCACGCAAAACCCCGAGCTGCGCGAGAAATTTGCCGGCGATCCCGCCCATGTGGTGAACTTCATGCACTTCATCGCGCAGGAAATGCGCGAGCATATGGCTGAGTTGGGCTTTCGCACGATCAACGAAATGGTCGGCCGCTCGGACCGGATCGAGATGCGCCGCGCCGTGGAACACTTGAAGGCGAAGGGGCTAGACTATTCAGCGATTCTCTACCAGCCAAAGGCTGGTCCCGAGGTCGGACGTTATTGCCAAATCCCACAAAATCACGGTTTGGAAAACGCCCTCGATAACCAAGTGCTGTTGGACCTTGCTTCGCCCGCTCTGGAACGAAGAGAAAAAGTGAAGGCAAAACTCGATATCCGTAACACTAATCGCGTTGTCGGGACGATCCTTGGCAGCGAGGTCACGCGGCGTTACGGCCCGCAAGGTTTGCCCGAGGACACGATCCATTTTCATTTCCAGGGATCGGCGGGGCAGAGCTTCGGAGCGTTCATTCCAGCGGGCTTGACGTTGGAGCTTGAAGGCGACGCCAACGATTATTTCGGAAAGGGACTTTCGGGCGGCAAGGTTGTACTTTACCCGCCTGAAGGCTCTACATTTGTCCCGGAAGAAAACATTATCGTTGGCAATGTCGCATTTTACGGCGCAACGGGCGGCGAGGCTTATATCCGCGGTATGGCGGGCGAACGTTTTGGCGTGCGCAACAGCGGTGTGCGGGCGGTGGTCGAAGGCGTCGGTGATCACGCATGCGAATACATGACCGGCGGACGCGTCGTGGTGATTGGAAAAACCGGCCGTAATTTCGCGGCCGGCATGTCCGGTGGTATTGCCTTCGTGTTGGATGAAGACGGTTCTTTCAAGAACCGCTGTAACTTCGAAACGGTCAGTCTCGAGCGCTTGGCCGAACGCGATTTGCAAGAGGTCGAAGAAATGCTTAAGCGGCATGCCGTCTACACCCGTAGCGCGCGCGCTTGGCAGCTCTTGGCGTTGTGGCAGGAGACTGCGCCCAAGTTCGTTAAGGTCATGCCCCGAGATTACCGGCGTGTGCTCGAAGCCATCGAGAAAGCCGAAGCGAAAGGTTTGGTTGGCGACGAGGCGTTGATGGCTGCATTTGAAGCTAACAAGAACGACGCAGCGCGGGTTAGCGGCAACTGAACACCGGCCGTTGCTGCACGGGTCATCGACAAGTTTAAGTTTCTTGTTTTGAGTTAGCTCAACTCGGCTCAAAATCAAATATTCGAAACTGAAAGCTTGGAAGTCTCGCGCCGGGCGCCGGGTAAGTGGATTGTATTGCTAAGAGAAGGGTAACCGATGGGTAAACCGACTGGCTTCATGGAATATGAGCGCGAGCTACCCCAGGACCGCTCGCCACTGGAACGGGTAAGGGACTGGAACGAGTTTCACGAACATTTCTCGGAAGAAAAGTTGCGCCATCAGGGTGCGCGCTGCATGGATTGTGGTATTCCGTTTTGCCATACCGGCCAATTGATCAGCGGCATGGCTTCCGGTTGTCCAGTTAACAATTTAATTCCCGAGTGGAACGATCTCGTCTATCGCGGCCTTTGGCAAGAAGCGCTCAAGCGCTTGCATAAGACGAATAACTTTCCGGAATTCACCGGCCGTGTATGCCCGGCGCCTTGTGAAGGCTCTTGCGTGCTCGGGCTAAACGAATTGCCGGTCACGATCAAAAACCTCGAGTGCGCGATTATCGATAACGGCTTCGTACAAGGGTGGGTGAATCCCGACCCGCCCGAAAAGCGCACGGGAAAGAAAGTTGCGGTTATCGGTTCGGGTCCGTCTGGACTGGCGTGCGCGGATCAACTCAATCGTGCCGGTCACTTGGTCACCGTCTACGAACGCGCCGACCGGATCGGTGGTCTGCTCATGTACGGCATTCCCAACATGAAGCTCGATAAGGCGATCGTGAGGCGTCGTATCGATTTAATGGCTGCCGATGGCGTCGAGTTCTTAACTAACGCTCATATCGGCGTAGATCTAGCGGCGGCGAAACTGAAGGATGATTTTGATGCGGTGGTCATTTGCACCGGCGCCACCAAGGCACGGGATTTACCGATTCCGGGGCGCGAGCTCAAGGGAATTCATATGGCCATGGAATTTCTTCTAGCCAACACAAAGAGTTTGCTCGACTCACAACACCAGGACGGCAAATTCATCTCGGCCAAAGACAAACACGTGATCGTGGTCGGCGGCGGTGATACCGGCACTGACTGTGTCGGCACGGCGATGCGGCACGGATGTAAGAGCTTGACCCAACTGGAAATCTTGCCGCGCCCGCCAGATACGCGCCAGTCCGACAATCCGTGGCCGGAATGGCCGAAGGTTTACAAGCTCGATTACGGCCAAGAAGAGGCCGCCGCGCGGTTTGGCGCGGACCCACGGGTTTATTTGACCACGGGTGATAAGTTTGTCGGCGATGAAACTGGCAAGGTTAAGGAACTTCATATTTACGACGTCGAGTGGACGCGGAACGACCAGGGCGCATTTATTCCAAAGCGCATTCCGGGTTCCGAAAGAGTTTTGCCAGCGGAATTGGTATTACTTGCGATGGGCTTCTTAGGACCTGAAGATGCCGTGCTGACGCAACTCGGCGTGGACCGCGATCCTCGGTCCAACGCCAGGGCAGAATATGGTCAGTTTGCCACGAACGTCCCGGGTATTTTCGCGGCGGGCGACTGTCGGCGCGGTCAAAGCCTGGTTGTTTGGGCGATCAACGAAGGGCGCGGAGCGGCGCGGGAGTGCGATCGCTTCCTTATGGGCGGAACGAATTTGCCGTAACGTCCTGCGTCGTCATCTCGAGACAGAACCTGCTCAGAACCGCAACCAACCCAATTCTGCGACCGACTAGTCACGTCTTCAGGCGCCGTGATTCAATCCAGAGTCCTAAATATTCCCTAACGCCCTCAAAGTTTCTCGCCTATTTTATTAAGTGGCGGTTTACTATTCGGCAACATAAGGAGGCCTGTCTGTTCTGACTTTGTCAACTATGTCAGCAGTGTCAACTTGGAGACCGATAAAGCGCCCAATTACGCCAAATTACGGTCATAGCTATTCGGTTTAAAGCATGGCACTGCCGTTGCGTAGTTAGCCTACGGAGGAATTAATTCCAGACGCGAAATCGTGATCAAATTTGACTCGCCTGAAAAGCCGAACTCTCCGCGAGGGGAGAGCGAAAAGCGCCGGGTCCAACGGCTGTCAGCACCAGCGCTGAAGCCAAGTCCGACTGCCGCGCTGCAGAAAGCCATAAGATTTAGCAAAACGGAGCACTGGGAGTCGCACCATGAAACAAAATACCGCTCAGCTCGCCGAATCAGTGGTTACCGCGGATCTTGATAAACTAGGCAAATCAAACGGCGTAGTCGGCGCTGATGTTCGAGGGTTCGCGAAGGAGCTACGCGCTTTGGGACAAGCGCTGGAGAAATTTAAGTTCTCCGCCTTCGATCTCGAGTTGCAAAACGGGATATACGTTGTTACCGGAAGAGCCGTAACGGCGGATCGTATAACGTTTTCGTTTTCTCGGTTCATGCGTGAATTGTTCCGGGGAGTGATGCCACGGACCACGCTTACGTACACCCAAGACCAGATGCACTTACGCTTTTCACCCGAGGAGATCGAGCGCTTTGATGTGCGTGGCCGAGTCAAGCGCCAAGACTCGAACAAGATGCCCGACCCCTATAGTATCTCGCAAATCTTGCGCGGCGCGGGTGCTTATCTGGACAATCGTGACGTTGCAACATTCTCTGGAATTTCCTTGCGCGGCAATTGGGTGACCGTGGCCTATCAGAGCCCCGAAGGCCGATTGGAGCAAGCCAAACAAGATTTAGAATACTTTTACAATTACTGGGTAAAGATGTATATGCGCCGCAGCAATCGCGCAAAATTGCCGGTCCCCAGCGAGCCGACGCTTTTCGTGACGTGGGAAGGAATCCAAAAGGCCCACAGGATCACGAACGTTCCGGGATAATTCCAAATATCGCTTATCCTATCATCCGCTATTCCATATTCCTGGCGCCCCGCAAAACCGCTCCTCCTGGACGTTTCTTAGCTTTGCATAGCGCTCCATTGTCCTTCCGGCGGAAGAGCCGCGGTGAAGTGACATTGTGTCTATCTGGATCGAGGCGCCCAGTACTTTCAGTTGACAATTTAAAAGTCCGGTTGTTATGTTCCGTAAGGCTTGGGAGCGTACGATCAATGCCTTGCGAACCGACTGCGCGAATGGTTCTGCCACATTAAGTTGCTCGCGCAATGACTTGTTAATTGGCAAAAGGTTCTCACTCGCGTCGTTGTCCCACGTCGTACATTCCGGGGTGCAAGGATTGCCATGGCTCAATATCCGATGAAATGGCCGAATAACGCTCGCGTTGCGTTTGTGCTTGGCATCGCGCTGGAGGCGTGGGACCGGACGAAGCCGACGCAGGGAGCCGCCCTGCAATCGCCGCTGCCCAAAGACGCGCTCTACAAATGGGACTGGTCCACGGAAACTTTCCGAGACTTTGGCCCGAAGATAGGCATGAAGCGTCTCCTCGATATCTGCGACAGGTACAATCTCAAAGTCAGTATTCCACTGAACGGTCTTACCTGCGTTTACTACCCGGAGCTGGTCAAGGACTGCCACGCGCGCGGACATGAATTGGTTGCCCATGGCTGGGAAATGGGCGAACGCCTCTATATGCTAACGCGCGAACAGGAGCGCGAAAATATTCTAAAGACTATAGATGCGATTGTGAAAGTCACTGGCGAACGTCCCACCGGTTGGTCATCACCCGGAGTGCGCCCGAGCGACAACACGGTCGAACTCCTGGTGGAAACCGGCTTGGAGTACCACTGCGATTTTCACGACGACGAGATGCCGTATCCAATCTGGGTGGGAGATAAATTGGTAGTCGAGTTTCCACACCAGTACACGATCAACGATCATCGAACCCAGGAAGAGGGAACGCGTCACGAATTCTTTGAGAAATTCAAAGACGAGTTCGACTACCGCTACAAGATTGGAGACGCGAACCCCACGATGATGAACGTGATCTCCCACGCTTACCTGAGCTCGCGTATTCCTTTGATCGATACTTTCGAGCAGATCGTCGCTTGTGCGACCAGTCATAAGGACGTTTGGCTGGCACGCCGCGGCGACGTGGCGGCATGGGCGCGCAAGCAGTTTCTGGCGAACAGATAGGTCCCGTCAGGGATCTCGATTAAGAGCCAGCCAGCGCTACTTGATCCAGAGATTATTCAGATCACCGATATTCGGCAGCAGGCCCAAGGAAATCCCCGACTGCAAAATTTTGTTTTGTGACTGGAAGAAACTCTCGCCCCATTTGTCGGCGAAGTTGGCTTTGTTCTGTTTTAGCCCCGCGGTGATCTCTTCCGGTGTGCTCAAATTGAATAGCTCTTTCGCTTTCGACTTGAAAAACTCTTCGTCCTGCCCAGCTTTGATCACTTGAATCGCATCCCCATAGGCGCTGCGAATAGCTTTAACCAGTGCCGGCTGTTTTTCCACCGTTTCCTTGAGCATGCCCACGGTCGATTTGAGCGGCGGCGCGCCAAAGATATTTTCGAGCTCGATATCGAAATCGGTGAGCACCCGATACTTGCCCGACATCACCAATCTCGTCGTGTGCGGCTCGAACATATTGATCGCCTCGACTTCGCCCCGTTCTAAAAGCGCGATCAGCGCGCCAGTTTCAGCCGGCACGTTTTGAAAATCTTTCTCGATGTTGAGTTTCTGCTCTTTGGCGATGACCGCGGAGAAAAAATAGGCACCGGTGACCCGCGCGAAATTGCCGATTTTTTTGCCCTTGAGATCGCCGAAGGATTTGTACGGCGCGTCCTTGCGCACGACCCAGGAGTTGCCGGACCAAATCTGCGGCGTGATCAGTCGGATATCCGTACCGCTTTTTACCAGGTTCACCGCGGTGCTCGGTTGCATGGAGCTCGCCGTGGTTCGGCCAAGCTTCACTGCATTCGCCGCTTCGGTGAAGTCCATCATCATGTTATTGATCTTAATGCCGTGCTTGGTGTCGAGTTTTTTATTCTCGATCAAGGCAGCGATATAGCCGGACTGGCCGGCGGCGCTGGTGGCGATGTTGATCGTTTGTAGAGCTTGCCCGGCTAACGCCGGACCGGCGAGGCATGACGGCACTAGAAAAATCAGCAAACGCAAAAAATCCCGTTTCGTTTTCATGATCCTTCATCCTCCTTCAGAGTCACTTTGGTTTCCAGCTCGGCGGCAAAATCATAAATCTCCGGTCCCCAATGGCGCGGTGAGTGCAGCGGATTGGTCACGTAGGCATCGAGACGCGCCGGCCGGTTGGTCAACGTGACGACGTAGTCGCTCATGTAGGCTGCTTCAGCGAGATTGTGCGTAACGAAAAGCACCGTGCGGTGTAGTTGCTCGCATAGGCGCCGGGTCGTCTGACGCAACTGGCGCGCGGTTAGCTCGTCTACGCTCGCGAAGGGCTCGTCCATCAGCACAATGTCCGACTCGACCGCCAAGGCGCGCGCCAAGCCGACGCGCTGGCGCTGACCACCAGAAAGATATAACGGAAATTGATTCACATATTCCTCGAGCCCCACGAGCTTCAAGTAATGCGCCACGCGAGAGTCCCATTCACTTCGGCCGATAGCTGCGCCTTTTAGCGCGAGACTAATGTTTTCCCCGATGGTTTTCCACGGCAGCAAGCGCGGGCTTTGAAAGACGTAACCGATGAGCGGACGTTCTTGAGCTCGCCCCTTGACGGTGAAGAGCAGGTCGCCGCGGTCGAGCGTTTCCAGACCGACTACTGAATTGAGCAACGTCGATTTACCGCATCCCGACGGCCCGATTAGAACCGTGACACAACCTTCGCGAGCCTCGAATGATAGCCGGTCGATCACTTTGAACGGCTCGCCATCCTCGCGGCGAAACCATTTCTCCGCGTCTTTGACTAATAGCTCCGCCATCTAGCGTCTCCAGACGTCGATCTTGGGACGCCATGCGGTAAGGCGCCGCTCCGCCAAATTGATTATGCCGTATTCGATCACGATCATGGCCACGACGAATGTGAGCGTCCAGGCGATGACACCTTCCATGTTGAAGACTTGATAAGCTTTCATGACCTGATAGCCAACGCCGTTGCTCGTGCCGAACATTTCGACGACCACGACGACTTTCCACGCGAGACCCAAGCCATAGCGAGTCGCGGCAAAAATATTCGGCACCAGTTGCGGCAGGATCACCTGGGAGATCTTCATCCACTTGGTAAAATGAAAGACGTGGCTCATGTCCATGAGCTCTTTATCGAGGGATTTTACTCCCGCCCAGATGTTGATGACCAGCATGGGAAAAATTGTAACCGTCACCGCGAAATAGGGTGAAAACTCGTTGATGCCGAAGAGCATGACGGCGATGAGCGCCCACATTAAGCCGGGGATGGTGAGACCGAGCACGACCAAGGGCTGGAAAAAGCGCTCGCCCATGACGACCGTGCCCATATAAATACCGACGCCGACGCTAAAGAACATCGCGATCACGGCGCCGACGAATACGCGCCGCAAGCTCTGATACATATGGAAAAAGAAAGTCCCGTCGGAAACCAACCGAATCGCTTCCCTAACGGTGCTCAGCGGACTCGGCAGCAGGCGTGGATAAATCAGATAGAGCGCCCACCAGGTGAGAATCACGCTCGCGACGGCAAGCAGCGGCGGTAAGAGGCGCGCGGTCAAGTCGCGCGCAGACGAGGCGGCAAAGGGCGGCAACGTCTCGACACCGGCGACTCCCGCGCTCTGCCGCGCCAGGGTTGCTTGATTGTTTTGTTCGAACGGCATCTAAAGCATTAGTGCTATAGAAAGCGAGTTCCTGTCAATCGTCCAGCAGTTGACCAATGCGAATTATCGTTGACTTGATCGTTCGGCTTTGATTACCTTCGGTTCGTCTGAATTTGACTGCTGGGGGAACGATCATGACAAACACGCAGAGCGCCTTTGCGCCGCGTCCGATCGACGAAGTGAAACGCGAGCTGCTCGAGCGC
>WNGI01004278.1_pt1 | contig 12746 bp, 12 predicted proteins | sample 5400621 | NCBI WGS metagenome assembly WNGI01 (sample SAMN13153374, study PRJNA577476) | soil metagenome | isolation source: 20 cm soil or saprolite under Garry oak tree replicate 1 | place: USA:California | collected 2016-06-15 | reverse complement strand
TTGCTGGCTGCGGATATCCGCACCTGGTTCCAAACGTTTCGTGAAGGTCGCGATGCCTAAGAAAATTCTGAGGTACCCGTCGCAATCCTCGTTCCAGCATCTCGACGAAGCCGAAGGGCAGTCCGGCAACTCAAGGTGCCCTCTGGCGCCCGGTCGGGGATGCACCCACGGCCCGATTGCGGTCAAACCCTAGTGCGAAGCCAATAAGCACTCCTCATTGCGGCTGGCCACGCCGTTAGTGGGGCAGCGACTCGCGCACGCAGCCGCACAACGGTTCGGCCCGGGCGTGATCCGCTGCTGGCCCAGGCGGATCAGTTTTACTCCGCCGCAGCGCATCAGGATTACTCTGGCGCTAGCCGCCGTCGGCGCCGCAAAGCTATTTGCTAACATCGCAGGCGCTTTTGAGGCATGCGTCGTCGGGCTACCCGTCGGGCTGTCGACGTGGCTGCCAACATATTCCGAAACGAACCCAATCAACGGGGGTTGATGTGGTCCCCGCTGGCGGAAGGGAGATTGTCGATGCACATGCAACCTTGCCCAATCATTCGTCGAGCGAGCGTCATTCTCATCACAGGTTCAATCGCGATAATGTCCGCGGTCGCGTGGGGACAGCAACCCGCGACACAGAATCCGCCAGCAATTGTGCCGCCGTCTCCGGCTTCGACGCCGGAACAAGAGCAATTGAGGCTCGTACCGGCCAAGCGGTATCCAGGCAAGGTCCATCTCCTGCCGGCGACGATGGAAACGACACAGTGGGGTTGGTTCAACAATGCGCAGCCCCCAGTGCTGCATGTCGACTCGGGCGATTCGATTGTCTTCGAGACGATGATGCATTCACATAATCAGGTGGTGCCGGGGACGACGATCGAACAGATCAAGAAACTCAGGACCGATTTCCCCGGACGAGGACCGCATACGTTGACCGGTCCGGTCTACATCGAGGGCGCGGAACCGGGCGACGTTCTCAAAGTACGGATCAACAAGATCGTGCCTCGCGCCTATGGCACCAACTTCAATGTGCCCGGCATGTTCGGCGAGTTTCCAGGCAAGTTTCCCGAGGGACAGGTCAAATACTTCTACCTCGATCTCGAACGCAAGATCGCCGAGTTCGCGCCCGGCATCGAAATTCCATTGGCGCCGTTCCCCGGCACCATTGGCGTCGCGCGTGCCGAGCCTGGCCAATACAGTTCGGTGCCCCCGGGGCGCTACGCAGGAAACCTTGACATCCGCGATTTGACGGAAGGCGCTGCGCTCTACGTTCCCGTCTTCGTCAAGGGCGCACTGCTGTGGACCGGCGATTCGCATGCTGCGCAAGGGAACGGTGAGATCAACCTGACCGCGCTCGAGACCGCGTACAAGGAAATGAACGTTACCGTCGAGGTCATCAAGAACATGCCGCTCGAGTGGCCCCGCATCGAAACGAAGGATGCGTGGATCACGGTCGGCATCGACCGGGACCTCAACAAGGCGCTCGAAATCCTGACGAGCGAAACGAGCCAATTACTGATGGAACATCGCAAGCTCGGCAAGGATGACGCGCAGAAAACGATGATGGCGTCGTGGGACTGCCGCGTCAGTCAGGTCGTCGACGTCAACAAGGGCCTGCATTGCTTCACTGCGAAGAACCCGAAGGTCGCCCGCAAGATCGAGACGTTGCCTGGGCGTGAGAACAGCACGTACCTTGTTACAGTAGGGCGAGATGCGGATCTCAACAAAGCGATGGACGACGCGTCCTGGGCCATGATCGAGCTGCTTCAGAGCGACAAGCGGCTGAGCCGACTCGACGCCTACGGCCTCGCCAGCATGGTGATGGATTGCCGTCTCGCTGCGCCTGTCGGATCGCAGAAAGCCGTCCACTGTCTCGTGCCCAAGAGCACCTGGGTAGCTTCGCGGTAGGCGCGGTTGTGCGAGCCGGGCTTCGTAGCCTGGTGATTGCAGCGGCGTTGTTGGCCGCTGCTTCTGCTTCGGCGGCCATTCGCGTGGTGGCGACGACAACGGATCTTGCGGCACTCACCGCCGCAGTTGGCGGCGACATCGTCATCGCGGAATCGATAGTGCCAGCCGGAGTCGACGCGGAGGCATTCGAGCCGCGTCCGGGCGATCTCGACAAGCTGCGACAGGCCGACCTCGTCGTGCGCATCGGACTTGGCTACGATTACTGGCTGGATGCGCTCGTCGCTCGAATCGGCGACAAGCGCATCATGCGCGGTGGCGATGCCTATGTGGACGCCTCCGCGGGTATTCCATTGCTGGAGATACGCGGTCAGAGTGTCGTGAACGAGGGAGGCCACTCCCACGGCGTAGGCAACCCGCACTACTGGCTCGATCCTGAGAACGCAATCATCATCACCGCGGGCATTGCGGAGGCACTCGTGCGTCGCGCGCCCGCGCATCGCGACCGCATCGTTGCCAACCGTGAACAGTTTCTAGCGGAGCTCCGAACGCGCCTACAAAAGTGGAGTGAAGCGCTAGCACCGTATGCAGGTGCAACGTTCATCGCCTATCACAACTCGTGGCCTTATTTCGCGCGCCGTTTTCGTCTCAATGTGGTTGGCTACATAGAGGCCAAGGAGGGCGTCGCACCGAGCCCCGCCCATCTCGCACGCCTGATTTCCCTCGGCCGTACGTCACAAGTGAAGGCGATTCTGCATGAGCCTTACGAGCCGGAGGAGGCTTCACGTTTCATTGCGCAAAAGCTCGGTGTTCCGATGTTGAGACTCGCAATATCTGTCGGCAGCTTGCCGGATACGCGCGACTACTTCGCATTGTTCGACTACAACGTCGCGAGCATTGCGAATGCGTTGAGGATGCAAAAACCATGAGCGGGATGAGCGAGGCGCTCACGTTCCTGGCGCTTCCCTTCGTTGCCTCGGTCGTCTTCGTTCTGATCCATGCGTACCTTGGCGTTCATGTGCTGCGCCGGAAAATTGTCTTTGCCGATCTCGCCATTGCTCAATTGTCAGCCCTCGGTGCCAGCGTTGCATTCGCTATCGGCTACGACGTTAAGAGTCCGGCGGGATTTGGCTACGCCTTCGTGTTCACGGCGATCGGTGCGGCGCTTCTGACACTGACCCGCAACCTCGCTCGTTCGGTGAGCCAGGAGGCCGTCGTCGGAATCCTTTATGTTGTCGCTACTGCCGCCACGATCTTGGTCGTCGATCGTTCGCCCCTCGGAGCGGAGCACGTAAAGAAGATCCTGATAGGCAGTATCGTCACCGTCGATGCCGCAGACATTGCAAAGTTCGCAGCGCTTTACGCTGTTATCGGTTTGCTGCATTGGTGGTTGCGCCGTCCGCTTCTGGCGCTGTCGACCGAGCGATCTCCGCACGGCCGGAGCCGGCTCGAAGTATGGAGCTGGGATTTCGGGTTCTTTCTGTCTTTCGGCATTGTGGTGGCGAGCTCGGTTACCACTGCCGGAGTGCTTCTCGTATTCAGCCTTCTGATCGTTCCCGCGGTCATCGGCTTCACTTTCTCCGATAAATTGTCGCTCGTGCTGATGATTGCATGGAGTGCCGGGATTGCAGCGAGCGCTGTGGGTCTCGCCGGCTCTTACGCGCTCGATCTGCCGACCGGCGCAGCGATGGTGACGGCGCTGGCGGGATTCCTCGTGCTTGCCAGTCTCGTCAAGATATTCATCGTCGTGGATCCCAGGCGGCGACGCGTTCGACTGCAGAGAGCGGCTCAAACCGCCGTCGTGGCAGGTTTCGTTTGCATCCTGGTATCGAGCATGTGGCTCATCATCAATCCATCGGGCGATCAGCCGCTCCTTGCACTTCTCGAGCGCGCAACTGGGCTCGGATCGGCGACCTTTCTAAGCTCGAGCGAGGGCGATATCTACGAAAGTGCCGCGCGGGACATTGTGCGGTTTCAGGGCGAAGTCGATCGACTCAACGCGATGGAGAAGACGGCGCGCTATCAGGGATCGCCACTGGCGGACGACGAGATTCGACGCATCGCGTCGTATCAGCAGAGCTTCAACGAAATGACTCGTGGCGAGCGATTCGTGCGGAACGTGCTGCAGACCAAGGCGCGAATGCGTGAGCGTTGGATCATCGGCTTACCGGCAGCGATCATCGCGCTCGCAGGACTTGGATTATCGATGCGCTGGTTCAGCAGCCGAACGCCGCTCTGAAGGCGTTACCGGCATCGATTTGCGCGAGAGGCGGGTTGCCATGAAATTCAGAACCAGTGGCCGAGTCGCACTGTCATGCCGGCCATCAATTGCCAGTCAGGCGCAGCGCGAGACAAACCCGCAGCTACCGCGACATCCAGAACCAACGCGCGGCTTACGTTGTAGTTCAATGACACGAGACCTTGCGCCTGCGCTGATGTTCCCCGCTGCACCAAGCCGGACAACTCGCCGGTGACACCGAATCGTTCGTTAAGCGGATGCGATGCAGCGACTGCCCATCCGCCCTGCCATGGTCCCTCTACCGCATCCACTGCACCGAGACGTGTGCCTGCGACATTGATATCGACATGGACACCCGGGTAATCGAAACTGGCAATGGTGTTGATTCCCCAGTCGGTGCTGCCAGTGCCGATCGGCGGACGTGCGGTCGGCAGTACGACGCCAAGCTGCGCTCCGAGCGCGAGGTTCTCATTGAAGGGCAATTTGTACTTGAGGGTCAACGTGGTGTCGCCACCGCTGCGCGCGGTGCTACCGTCATACGCGCGCTGCCACTGGTAGGCATCGGTCCCGATCAAAACTGCCCAGCTTTCGTTCCATGCCAACTTGAACGTGACCGGCGACGATTGGCTGCGCGCCGTATCGCCACCCTTGGCCCACGAAAGGCCGGCCTCGAGTTCGGGCCAACCCGGTGCCGGGAGATCGGCGGGCGTGGCGACGGAAGGGCGATAGGGCACGACCGGGGGTCCGTTGTCCTGTGCTCGCGCAACGGCGCTGCCTCCGCAACAAACGACGGTGGTCGCGACCACCAATCCGCAGTTGCGCAATCGCGGCGTCACGCTGCCTGTCGGTGATTCGAAAATGATTGAGAGCACGATGCGCTGCCGAGGTGCGCTTGCCGCAGCGCCGGTAATTTGACCTTACCAGAGAAACAACTGAAGGGGCTGCCCGCCTCAACGATCACAACGCTTAGCTCGTCAAGCAGGGCCGGTTTGGTGGCTTGTGATTATTTTGGTGTGTGGAGCACGACGCTGACTGGCTTGTCCTTTCCCGTGGTTGCCCAGGATTTCGCATCGAACGTGAACTCCGCGACCGCACACGTCGGCAGGTGAGCGATCTTGTTTGACAGGCGATGGGCGAGTTCGGTCAACTCGGGATTGTGGCCAAACAGCATCACGCTCTTCGGCTTTGCGCCAAGCTTGCGAATGACGTGCAGCACGTCGTCCGCGCCTGTGGCGTAAAGCTGCTCATCCACCACAATATCTGCAAGCCTGTAATCAAGCTTTTTGGCGATGATCTGTGCGGTCTCAAGCGCTCGCTTGGCCGGGCTTGAAAGGATTAAGTCGGGCGTCACCTCGCGCTTTGCCAAGCGCTCACCCATTTTTGGAGCGTCGCGTTTGCCGCGATCGTTCAATGGCCGGTCTTTGTCCGGCAACGCCGGTTCATTCCGACTCGACTTGGCGTGGCGAACGAGGAATAGTGTTTTCATGAGCATCGCAAACCGGTGAGCAATTCTGGTTCGCTCGTGGCGCTAACATTCACGGATCTTAGCTAAAGCATTGCTGCTGTGGCAAGGCAAGCGCGGATGCGCAGCAGATCGATGGCGGCCAACGTGATCATGAACAATCTTGCCTAAGGGCCGTGGAGTCATCGCCCACGCCTGCGCTGAACCCGCGCCTCGAGTGCGCGCAACAGTGCGTCGATCGCGAAACCGACGATCCCTATCGCGATCATGCCGCTCATCACGGTTGACGTGCTGATGTTCGCCTGACCGCGGACGAGCAGATAACCGATGCCGCTCGACGCAACGATCAGCTCTGCGCCGACGAGCGACTGCCATCCGAGCCCCGCGCTGATGCGCAATCCCGCCACGATCGACGGCACCGACGCGGGTAGCAATACTTCGGTGATCATTCGCCAATGGCTGGCGCCCAGCGTTTGCGCCGCCTCGATTAGCCGGGGCTCGACGTACTTGGCGCCCCGGTAGGCGTTGATGACGCATGGCGGAAAAGCGCCGCTGAAGATGATCAGCACCGGTCCGCCGATGCCGGTGCCGAACCACAACGCTGCGAACGGCACCCATGCGATCGGCGCGATGAAGCGGAGCGCGTCGAAGACTGGACTCACGATCGCGTCGAGCCAACGAAACCAGCCCATGATCAGTCCGAGCGGGATGCCGATCGCCACGGCGAGACCGAACCCTGCGGCGAAGCGCCCGAAGCTCGACGCGAGGTGCTGCTGCAGCGTGTACCCGCCGAAGGGCGTATGCGTGAGTTGCACGAATCTTTCGATCACCGTCAGCGGCGACGGCAGGAATTGCGGCGAGACGACCCCGCTCGCGGCGAATCCGGTCCACACGGCGAAGAACGTCGCGAAGCCCGCTGCCGAAAAAGCGAAGAAGCGCGAAAGCGGAAGCGGAGTGCTCATCTTGTGCTGGCCCGCATTGAATAGACGGCCCGAGCAACGTCGCGACGTCGCAAGCTGCCGCGCGTGAATCCCATCCGCCATGGCATCGCGCGGCGCTCAATGACGCCGAGGAGCGCGGTAAGTGCAGCGCCCGCAACGGCGACACCTGCCATCCCGACGACGATCATCGCCGGAAAGATGTCCAACGCCGATTGCGAAAGCACGTGTCCGAGTCCTGCGATGGCGCCGATCAATTCTGCCGCAACGAGCGTGGTCCAGCAGGCCTGCAGAGAAAGCCGCAGACCGGTAAAGATCATTGGCAGCGCGCCGGGAACAAGGACTTCGCGGATGAACATGTGTCGCGGCACGCCGAGCATTCGCGCCGCTTCGATCAAATGCGGCTCGATCGTCCGCACGCCGGCGTAGCTGTTTATGACGATGGGCACGAACGCGGCGAACCACATTACCAGGACCTTCGCGGCGTCGCCGAGGCCGAGCCATACAATCGCTAATGGAATCCACGCCAGCGGCGGAATTGGGCGAATCAGCAGAAACGCGGGGTTGACGAACGCCTCAACGGCACGGCTCCAGCCCATCGCAAGACCGAGCGGAACGCCGACAATGGCGGCGGCGCAAAAGCCGAGCAACACGAGCTTTGCGCTTTGCAACACGTGTGCCGGCAGCCGCGCGTCCGCGTACCCGACGATCGTGATCTGGCGTAGCGCATCCCACACTTCGGGAGGTGAAGGAAACCGACCGCCGCCGATCGTGTGAGTAACCGTGGTCAGCAGGTACCACGCGCCGAAGAGCGCGGCGAACGTCGCGACGCCGATCCAGATGCGCCGATCGTCGCGCGTGCGATCCATCGTTAGGGCCTGTTCACGCTATGGGCGCGAACGCACCCTAGTCGGTGCGGTTTGCGAATTCCTTCAGTTTTGGATCAGCGTCGACGATGCGCAGGTATTCGTCGGTCACGAACTTGTTCACGGCAGGCGCCTCCGCGAAGGTGCCGTTGGCTTTCATGAATTCGCCGATCTTGGTGAGCCAGCCGTCGACGTCCCCGCCGGAGCGCATGATCTTGAGCTGCTGCGCAAGGTCGAACGTCGGTCGCGTATCGAACTCCTTCTTCATCGATGCCGCGCTGATCGAGACGCCGCCTTGCTCATAGAACGTCTTCATCATCGCGATCGCTTCGGGCTGATGCGCGTTCATCCACTTCCAGGCGCGAAGATATACGGCGAGAAACTTGGCGACGTTCTGCGGCTGCTCTTTCGCGTAGTCGGCGCGCACAATGAGGGCGCCGGGCACAATCGCGCCCGCATCACGCCCGGAGCAGATGAGCTTCGCACCGGCCTTCTCCTCCATCGTGTAGATGTTCGGCGCCCACAAGCCGCCGAGATCAGCATTGCCGCTCGACATCGCCGAAATGATCTCGGCCTGACCCATGCTCTTGATCGTCACGTCGGACTTCTTCAGACCCCATTTCGCGAGGCACGACTGCACGGCGTAATCGCCGGTGGAATTTGCAGTGAGCACAACCGTCTGACCCTTGATCGATGCCGGATTCTTGACGAAACCGTCGGCTGTCCGGGCAGTGGCCAGTAGCGCGTTGCCAAACGATTCGTCGTTCGTGATGCCGATCGTCAGCAGGTTATAACGCGCCGCGCCGAGCACTGCGGGCACTGATCCCGTTCCACCGACGTCCCACGATTTCGCCGCAGAGGCTGCGATTTGCGGTACGCCGGCCGGGAAGGTGCTGAACACCGGTTTGAGCCCAAGCTCCGCGTACCAACCCTTCTCCGCCGCGATGTAGAAGGGCAGCGCCCAGTAGAGTGCGGGCTGATAGCTGATCTTGATCTCGGTCTGAGCGTTGCTGGCGGGCGCCGCGAAAACCACAACAAATGCTGCTGCGAATGCCGCAATCTGCTTCTTCATGTTATGCCTCCTCCGGTGGATGTTAGAGCCGCTTCGCATCGGGCTGCTGTTCGCTTCGCAGCAATCGCCAAATGCGCGTTCGCAAGTGCACGAATGACGCCTGGTCCATCAATTCCTCGCTGTGCTCGAAGCGGTCCCAGCGTTCGTTCGCACGTATCGGCGCAACGTCGATGACCTCACGGACGGTGCCGGGTCGCCGCGTCATGACGATGACGCGATCGGCGAGGTACACGGCCTCTTCGACCGCGTGCGTGACGAACAACACAGTCCTTGGATTCTTCTGCGAGAGCCTGATCAATTCTTCCTGCATGACCACGCGAGTCTGCGCGTCGAGCGCCCCGAACGGCTCGTCCATCAAAAGCACGTCCGGGTCGAGCACGTAACTGCGCGCGATCGCAACGCGTTGCTGCATGCCACCCGAAAGCTGATGCGGGTACGCTGATTCGTAGCCCTGCAGGCCCATGAACTCGATTTGACGCGTAATGCGTTCACGCCTCGATGCTGTATCAGCCCCTTTGCTGCGTAAGCCGAACTCGATGTTCTCGTAAACGGTCTTCCAAGGAAACAGCGCGAATTGCTGGAACACCACGGCACGGTCAGGTCCGGGTTGTGTAACCGGCCGCCCGCCGACGTCGACCCTGCCGGCAGTGGGAAATTCGAGCCCCGCAGCCATGCGCAGACACGTTGTCTTGCCGCATCCGGACGGGCCGACGATCGCGACAAATTCGCGATCGTTCACCGTGAAGCTGACGTTGTCGAGCGTAAGGAAATCCTTGCCGTCTCGCTCAAAGACACGCGTGACGTCGTCAAACACGATGTCGCTCATGCGCGTGTCACGGCCGAAGCGCGATCTTCGCAGCCGCACGCAAATCATTGGCGACGGATTTCATCCGGCGGAATAACCTCCGTCGACGAAGATCGTCTGCCCAGTCACATAATCGGACGCGTGACTCGCAAGGTACACCGCCGTGCCGGCAAGATCGTCGAACTCGCCGTTGCGCCCGATGAACGTGCGCTTCGCATGCAACTCCCATTTAGCCGGATCGTTGGCGACCGGCGCGGTGAGCGCCGTCGCGAAAAATCCCGGTGCGATCGAATTGGCGTTGACGCCGCTGCCCGACCACGCCTGCGCCTGTGCGCGCGTAAGCTGCGCGATGCCGCCTTTGGTCGCGCCGTATGCACCGCCATCGGGCAATGCACGAATTGATTGCAACGATGCGACGTTGATGATGCGCCCCCAGCCGCGGGCGATCATGGCCGGCGCCAGTCGTTGCGCCAGAAAGAACGGCGCATCGAGATTGATCGCGAACGTGCAGTCCCATTGATCGGCGGTGACTTCGAGCATCGGCTGTCGGAGATTGATGCCCGCCGCGTTGACAAGAATGTCGGGGGCACCGAACGCCGCCGGCGCGGCACGGGCACATTCGTCGAGCGCACTGCGATCCGCGAGGTCGCAAACAAGCGCGGTCGCCGCGGCGCCGTTGGACTCGATCTGTTCGCGCACCGCAGCGAGCTCATTCGAGCGCCGGGCCACCAGCACAATCCGTGCACCTGCGCCCGCGAGCGCGACGGCTATTGCCCGGCCGATACCGGAGCTCGCACCGGTCACGAGCGCTACATGTCCGGCGAGGTCGAACAGCGCGGGGACGTTCATCACTGCGCCGCGCATCGTGTCGTGAGTACGGCACGAGAATGACCGAGAGTCGGCTGCACGACACTCATGCAGCGACCGGCGCGCCTGTGTCGAACGTGTCGTCGGGGAAGTACTTGTCGAGTCTATCGTCAGCGGTGCGCGCGTGGGCCTCCATGCCTTCGAGGCGCGAGATCCTCGCGCTGATCTGCGCGATGCTGCGGGTCGCGTCGCGGTTCATCCGCTGCCAAGTAAGCGTCTTCATGAACTTGTGGACGGAGAGACCGCCGGAATAACGCGCGGCGCCTTTCGTCGGCAAAATATGGTTCGGACCCGACGCCTTGTCGCCAAACGCAACGGTCGTCTCCTCGCCGAGAAAGAGCGATCCGTAGCACGTCAGCCGTGCGAGCCACCAATCAAGATCCCGCGCATGAACTTCGAGGTGCTCAGGCGCATAGCGATCGGACACGGCCGCGGCCTCTTCTCGTGAGCTGCATACGACTACTTCACCATAATCACGCCACGCTGCAGCGGCTGCATCCCTGGCTGTCGGCGGCAGCCCGCCAATGAGGATCGGCACGCGCTGTATCACCTGTTCCGCAATGGAGCGCGACGTCGAGATCAGCCACGCCGGCGACTCGTGGCCATGCTCGGCCTGACCTACGAGATCGGACGCGACGATCGCCGCGTCGGCGCTGTCGTCTGCAATCACCGCTACCTCCGTGGGTCCGGCGAACACGTCAATCCCGACTCGTCCGAACAACAACCGCTTCGCCTCTGCGACGAACTTGTTGCCCGGACCGACAATGATGTCCGCGGGCTTGCCGGTAAACAAACCGTAAGCCATTGCAGCGATCGCCTGCACACCGCCGAGCGTCATGATGACATCGGCACCCGCAACCTTCATCGCGTAGAGCACGTGAGGGTGGATGCCTTCGCCCTTGTACGGCGTCGAGCACGCGACGACCGTTGGCACTCCCGCGGCCTTTGCTGTTGCGATGCTCATGTACGCGGATGCGATGTGCGCGTACCGGCCGGTCGGCACATAGCATCCCGCCACATTCACCGGCACCAGCCGCTGTCCGGCGACAAGGCCGGGATGAATCTCGACCGAGAACTCCCGCAACGACTGGCGTTGCACATCTGCGAATTTGCGCACCTGCTGCGCGGCAAACTCGATGTCGTGCTTGATCGATGTGGCGATGTTGTTCGTGCGGCGCTCGATCTCGTCCGGCCCAACGATGATGTCGCCGGTCCAGTGATCGAGCTTCTCCGCATACTCGCGCACCGCGATTTCGCCACCGCTGTCGATGGCGGCAAGCATGTCGCCCGCGACCTTCCGCGCAGCACCCGACTCGCTTTCCGGAGTCTTCGCCGCATTCTTGAGATACTCGAGGGACATTGAAAATGGCCGCGGAGGCTCCGCAACATGAAAGTCGTTTCTTTCTTGAGCGTATCGGGCCTACTTGCACGCGTCAATCACGCCGCATGCAAGTGGCATTCGCGACCCTAAACGCTTTGGGATCTCGGACGACGAACGTCAGTTGGGAGAACGGGCACGCTCGTATGCGCGCACGAGTTACCCGCTCATGAAACGTCTGATTGCAGTTGACCGTGCTGCATCGCAGCATACGTCGCCGCTTCTCAACGTCGAATTAGGATTGACTCCATGTTGGACCTCGGCACGCAGCGGTATCGGCTAGCGCACAGATTCGAATACGAGAGCGCCCCCGTCTGTGCGTTACGACACTTAGCTTCCACGCGCGCTGAAATTGCTCGAGGGGTTGACGAGTCTTTTCGTCAACCCCATGGAGATCGCAGATCGACAGGCCTTCGTCGCGCTCCCTAAACATCGAGCGACGCGATAACTCAGGGCTTGCCGTAGCGCAGCTTCGCCTCGCTGATACACGTACTCTTGGCCGAACCGCTCAACGCGTCGCACTTCTCGGCGGCGACCTTGTAGTCCGCATCGCGCTTGTCTGCGGCTGCTTGCCTGCGCGCGTCGGCCTCCTTCATGGCCACATCATCCCTGGTGTCGGCAGCGACACGATCGACTTTCGAGTCAGCCTTCACCTTCGTCAGCGTGGCGTCTGCTTCCTTTACGCAGACGTCCTTGGCATTGCCGGAAAGGTCGTCACACTTCTCCTTCGCGACGTTGTGAGTCGCTTCGGCACGTGCGATGCGCGCATCCTCGCGCGCCTTCGACGTGTTCTTGTACGCCGCTTCCGCGTCGGCCTTGGCGATTTTTTCCTTCCCGTTGGCTTCCGCTAGACAAATGTCCTTGGCGTTACCGCTACGTGTGCTGCAAGCATCCTTGTCGATCTTGTATTGCGTCTCTGCGTTCCGAACTGCCGTGTCGTAAGCCTCCTTGGATATCGGTACTGGAGGTGCAGCAGGCTGCGCGATGGCCGTTCGCGTGTCTCGTTGTGTTGCACAACCGCCAAGGCTCAGCGCAGCAGTCACGAATACAGCAATCATTAGCTTCGACATTTCGTTCCTCCTAGGAAACTAGGTGCGAGGAATGTGCTACTACGCAGCGCGGACGACAATCGGAGATTGGCTGGCTCGGACGTAGGACCACTCACCGCGCCATCACCCGGTTTGCCTGACGCAGGCATTCTTCCCTCCCAATATGCACGCGCAATC
>WNGI01004277.1_pt1 | contig 12746 bp, 12 predicted proteins | sample 5400621 | NCBI WGS metagenome assembly WNGI01 (sample SAMN13153374, study PRJNA577476) | soil metagenome | isolation source: 20 cm soil or saprolite under Garry oak tree replicate 1 | place: USA:California | collected 2016-06-15 | reverse complement strand
GGCGAGTGTCCCATCCCGCGCCAGGGCGGCCGCGGTGAGATCCAGGAGGCGTGAGGCAATGATGCTGCCGTGGCGCCACAGTTCCGTGATCGCGGCCAGGTCGAGCCGGTACTGGAAGAAGCGCGGGTTCGCGAGCGGCGCGGTCTCGGCATCCGCCGCCGCGACGCGCAGCCCTGCATCCGCATGGGCGAGAACGTTCAGGCCTTCCGCGTAGGCTGCCATCAGTCCGTACTCGATGCCGTTGTGGACCATTTTCACGAAGTGCCCCGCGCCATGCGGGCCGCAGTGCAGGTAGCCCAGGCTTGCGGCCGCGGCACCTGCGGCGGCGCTGCCCCGAGCGGCCCCTGTCGCCCCGCTTGCGCCCGCCGGCGCGGACGGCATCCTGCCACCCGGGGCGAGCGTCGCGAGCGCCGGCTCCAGCAGCGCGACCGCTTGCGCGTCGCCGCCGATCATCAGGCAGTAGCCCTGCTCGAACCCGAGCACGCCGCCGCTCGTGCCGACGTCGAGGTAGCGAATGCCCGCCGCCTCGAGCTCCCCGGCGCGGCGGATATCGTCGTGATAATTGGAATTGCCCCCGTCGATGAGCACGTCGCCCGGGGTGAGGAGCGGGCGCAGCTCTCCGATCACCGCATCCACGATCGCCGCCGGCACCATGATCCACACGGCCCGCGGCGGTGGCAGCAGCCGCACCAGCTCCTCGAGCGAGCGCGCCGCCTGCGCGCCGAATGCCGACATCGCCTGCACCGCCTCAGGCCTGGGATCGTAAGCCACGCACTCGTGGCCACCCTGCAGCAGGCGCCGCACCATGTTGGCGCCCATGCGCCCGAGCCCGATCATCCCGATCCGCATCGCCTCACTCCTGAATGCGTCAGTTTGGCACCCGCCGGATCTGCGCTCCGAGCTGCGCCAGCTTCTCCTCGATCGCCTCGTAGCCGCGATCGATGTGGTAGATGCGCTCGACGTCGGTGCGTCCCTCGGCGATGAGTCCGGCCAGCACCAGGCTCGCCGAGGCGCGCAGATCGGTCGCCATCACCGGCGCCGCGGTGAGCTTAGCTACGCCGTGAATGATGGCGGTGTTGCCTTCCAGGCGAATCTCCGCTCCCAGGCGGCGCATCTCCAGCATGTGCATGAAGCGGTTCTCGAAGATCGTCTCGGTGATGGTGCCGACGCCGGAGGCCACCGTGTTGAGCGCGGCGAACTGCGCCTGCATGTCGGTCGGGAACGCGGGGTACGGCGCGGTGCGCACGTCGACCGCCTTCAAGGCCCGCCCGCGCATGTCCACCTCGACCCAGTTCTCGCCCACACCCACCCTGGCGCCCGCCTCCTCGAGCTTCGCCAGCACCGCATCCAGGTGCTCGGGGCGCGTGCTCTTGATGCGCACGTGGCCGCGGGTGATCGCGCCCGCGACCAGATAGGTGCCGCTCTCGATGCGATCCGGCAGCACCTCGTAGGTCGTGCCGCGCAGCCGTTGCACGCCCTGTACGACGATCTTGTCGGTGCCCGCGCCGCGGATGTCGGCGCCCATCGCAATGAGGAAGTTGGCGAGGTCCACGACCTCGGGCTCGCGCGCGGCGTTCTCGATGATCGTCTCGCCCTCGGCGAGCGTCGCCGCCATCATCAGATTCTCGGTGCCGGTGACGGTCACGGTGTCGAGCACCAGCCGCGCCCCCTTCAGGCGTGCGGCGCGGGCGCGGATGTAGCCGCCTTCGATGGTGATATCCGCGCCCATCGCCTGCAGCCCCGCGACGTGGATGTTCACCGGGCGTGCGCCGATCGCGCAGCCCCCGGGCAACGACACGTCGGCGCGCCCGTACCGCGCCACTAGCGGTCCCAGCACCAGGATGGAGGCGCGCATGGTCTTCACGAGGTCGTAGGGCGCGAAGCACTCACGCACCGTCGAGCCGTCCACCTCGATGCGCATGCGCTCATCCACGGTGACGGTTGCGCCCATCCTGCCGAGCAGCTCCACCGTGGTGGTGACGTCCTTCAGGTGCGGCACGTTCGCGACCACCACCGGATCCTCCGCGAGCAGCGCGGCGGCGAGGATCGGCAGCGTGGCATTCTTGGCGCCGGAGATGCGCACTTCGCCCTCGAGGGGTACGCCTCCCTGGATCTGCAGCTTGTCCATGTCAGCTCTGCGCGGACTCTTCGGGCGTCAGTGCCTCGATCGACAGGGCGTGTATCTCACGGCCCATGAGCTCCCCCAGCGTGCGGTACACAAGCTGGTGGCGCGCCACGCTCCTCAGCTGCGCGAACTCGCGCGCCACGATGTGCGCGGCGAAATGGGTATTGTCATCCGACTGCACGCGCACCCGTGCTCCGGGGAGGCCTGCGCGGATCAGCCGCGCGATGTCTTCAGGGTTCATGGGCGGGATATTACATGGGCCCGCGCCGCGCGCGCCTATAATGAGGCGTATGGATTCGCACCCGGCCGCCGCGGCCACCCCTCACCCGATACCCGACGATGAGCAGCTGCTCGCCTCCGCGCGGCGCGCGCTCGCCATCGAGGCGCGCGCGGTCGAGGCGCTCACCGCAAGGCTCGGGGCCGCGTTCGCGCAGGCCTGCCGCGTGTGCCTCGCCTGCCACGGCCGCGTCGTGGTCACCGGCATGGGCAAATCGGGGCACGTCGCCGGCAAGATCGCCGCGACGCTCGCCAGTACCGGCACACCGGCCTTCTTTCTGCACCCCGCGGACGCCGGACACGGCGACCTTGGCATGATCACCCGCAGCGATGCGGTGCTGGCGCTGTCCAACTCCGGCGAGACCCCCGAGCTGGTGCTGCTGCTGCCGCACCTGAAGCGCCTCGCCGTGCCGCTCATCGTGATGAGCGGCAGGACCGATTCGACGCTCGGGCGCGCCGCGAGCGTGACGCTCGATGTCGGCGTGCCGGAGGAAGCCTGCCCGCTGAATCTCGCGCCCACCGCCAGCACCACCGCGACTCTCGCCATGGGCGATGCGCTCGCCGTCGCGGTGCTCGAGGCACGCGGCTTCACCCGCCAGGACTTCGCGCGCTCCCACCCCGGCGGCGCGCTCGGCAGAAAGCTGCTGCTGCACGTCGAGGATCTGATGCGCACCGGCGCGGCCGTCCCGCGCGTCGCCCCTCACGCCCTCTTGAGTGAGGGCCTGATCGAGATGTCGCGCAAGGGCCTGGGGATGACGGTGGTGGTCGATCGTGACGAGCGCATCCTCGGGGTGTTCACCGACGGGGACCTGCGCCGCGCGCTCGACCGGCAGATGGATGTGCACGCCACGGTGATGAGTGCGGTCATGACGGCGCACGCCCGGACCATCGGCCCGCGCGAGCTCGCGGCCGAAGCCGTGCACCTCATGGAGGTGCACCGGATCACGGCGCTGCCGGTCAGCGACGCGCACGGCCGCCTGGTCGGCGCGCTGAACGTGCACGATCTGCTGCGCGCCGGCGTCGTGTGAGGCGTCCGGCCCCCGCGCACATGCCGACCGCCATCCGCCTGCTGGTGCTGGACGTGGACGGCGTGCTCACCGACGGACGGCTGTACTTCGGCGCGCGCGGGGAGGCGCTCAAGGTGTTTCACGTGCACGACGGGCACGGCATCGCGCAATTGCATCGCGCCGGGGTGCAGGTCGCGGTGATCTCGGGCAGGCGCTCGCCCATGGTGGCCGCGCGCTGTCGCGAACTGGGCGTGCGCCACGTGCACCAGGGAGTGACCGACAAGCTGACCGCCCTGGCGCGCCTGTGCGCGCGCCTGGGTCTTAAGCCCGCGGCGTGCGCCTGTGTCGGCGATGACCTGCCGGACGTGCCGCTGATGCGCGCAGTCAGGCTCAGCTTCGCGGTCGCAGATGCGCACCGGGAGGTACGGCGCGCCGCCGATGTCGTGACCCGGCGTCGCGGCGGGCGCGGCGCGGTGCGCGAGGTGTGCGATCACCTGCTCGCGTTGCGGGCGCGCCAGGCGCGGGCGCGATGATCTATCGGCTGCTCGCGATCCTCGCGCTGGTGGCGCTGATCGTCGGTGTCGTGGTGCTCTCGGGACCGCAGCGCGAGAGCGCAGCGCCCGCGACCGTCGGGCCGCTGCACGACCCCGGTTATGCGGCCCGCAAGGCGCGCCTCATCCAGACCGGCGCCGACGGACACGCGCTGTACACACTCGACGCCGCGCAGATTCAACAGCAGCCGAACCAGGGAACGGTGGACCTGCAACAGGTGCAGCTCGGGTTCCGCGACACCAGCGGCACCCAATGGACCGCCCGCGCCGATCGCGGCCGGCTCACCCAGCAGAGCGGCGTGGTGCAGCTCGAGGGTGGCGTGCGGGTTGCCGGCGCACTGCCGGACAAGGGCGAGCCCGCCGAGATCTCCACCGAGCACCTCTCGTTCGACACCCAGTCGCAGATCGTCACGACGCGCGATCCGGTCACGCTGCTCGTGTCGGGACATCAGCTGCACGCACAGGGGCTGATCGCCAGGTTGAAGGAGCGTCACGTGCAGTTAGAATCGGCCGTGCATGGCTCGTTCCTGCCCTAAGCTGATGCTGCTGCTGGCCGCGGGGCTCGTCGGCTCCGCGGCCGCGGCGCCGACGCCGCCACCGGCGCTGCAGCCCGGCCAGCAGCCGATCAACCTGGACGCGGCCTCCACCGAGGTCGACGGCCGCACGAACACGCTGGTATTCAGCGATGTCGTCATCTCGCAGGGAGCTACCCGGGTGCAGGCGGATCGCGCGCACGCCACCGGACTGAACTTCGCCAACAGCCGGTGGACCTTCGACGGCAAGGTACGTATCGAGGCGGAGCAGCACGGCAACCTGCGCTCCGACCAGGCGATGGTCGAATTCAGGGACAACCACATTGCGCGCGCCACGGTCACCGGCACACCCGCCGAGTTCGAGCAGAGGCGCACCGACTCCGAGCAGATGGCGCGCGGTCACGCCGGTGAGATCGTCTACGACCTGAACGACGGGACCGTGCGGCTGACGAACGAGGCCTGGCTGACGGACGGGCAGACCGAGATCTCAGGTCCCCTGCTGGTGTACAACATCCGCGAGCAGCGCGTCCAGGCGGCCGCATCTCCCGGCACGGACCAGCGTGTGCACATCACCATCGCTCCGCGCGTGAAGCCGCCGCCGCCGGATGCCGGCAAGGGCGATCCTGCCAAACCGCATTCGACCGCGCAGCCATGAGTGCGCTGCAGGCTACGGGACTCGCCAAGAGCTACAAGTCCCGTCAGGTCGTGCGCGACCTGTCGCTCGAGCTCGCCCGCGGTGAGGTCGTGGGACTCCTCGGGCCCAATGGTGCCGGCAAGACCACCGCCTTCTACATGATCGTCGGGCTCGTGCCGTGCGACGCGGGCCGCATTCGCCTGGAGGACACCGACGTCACGCTGCTGCCGATGCACCGTCGGGCACAGCTCGGCCTCGGCTACCTGCCGCAGGAGGCCTCGGTGTTCCGCAAGCTGACGGTGGAAGACAACGTGATGGCGATTCTCGAGACCCGCCCGGACCTGGAGCGCGCCGCACGCCAGCAGCGCCTCGAGCAGCTGCTGGAGGAGCTGCGCATCGGCCACGTGCGCAGGACTCTCGGCTTGGCCCTCTCGGGCGGGGAGCGGCGGCGCGTCGAGATCGCCCGCGCGCTCGCGGCCGAGCCGCGGTTCATGCTCCTGGATGAGCCTTTTGCGGGCGTGGATCCGCTGTCCGTGCTGGACATCCAGCGCATCATCCGCGAGCTGACGCACCGCGGCATCGGCGTCCTGATCACTGACCATAATGTGCGCGAGACCCTGGGCGTCTGCGCCCGCGCCTACATCGTCAATCAGGGCACGGTCATTGCTTCCGGGAGTGCTGAAGAAGTCCTTGCCAACCCCCAAGTCCGTGAGGTGTACTTGGGCGAGTCGTTCCGGCTGTGAGCGCCCTGGATTGCTTAAAGCCAAATCCATTGTTTTTCAAATAGTTCCACCATGCTGAAACCCTCTCTGCAGCTGAAGCTGGGTCAACAACTGACCATGACTCCGCAGCTGCAGCAGGCAATCCGGCTCCTGCAGCTGCCGTCGCTCGAGCTCCAGGCGCACATCCGCGAGCTCCTGGAAACGAACGTGATGCTCGAGCCCGACGAGGCCGAGGGCACCGGCACGTTCGAGGTGGTGGTGACCGCCGCCGAGCAGCCCAAGCCCCCGGAGCGCGCCGCGGAGAGCACGGTCGAGGTGCTCGAGGAGGGGTGGGGCGATCAGAGCGTGGGGCCTGCCGAAACCCCCTGGAGCGGCGACGAGGACGAGCGCCAGCAGGAATACGCCGACGAGAGCGGCCAGTCGCTGCAGGATCACCTGCTGTGGCAGCTGGAGCTCGCGAGCCTGGCCCCCCGGGAGCTCGCGGTGGCACGCGCCATCGTCGATGCCATCAGCGACGACGGCTATCTCACCGAATCGCTCGCGGAAATCGCGCACACACTGCGCCCGGAGCTCGAGTGCTCGGCGGAGGAAGTGCACGGCGTGCTCGCCCGGGTACAGGCTCTCGACCCGCCGGGCGTCGGCGCGCGCTCGGTGGCCGAGTGCATCGAGTTGCAGCTGCGGCAGCTGGACCCGGCCACGCCCGGCTTCGGCACCGCGCTGCAGATCGCGCGCCAGCACCTCGAGCTGGTCGCGGGGCGCGAGCTGACGCTGCTGCGCCGCGAGCTGCGCGCCACCGAGGAGGAGCTCGACGCGGCGCTCGCGCTGGTGCGCTCCTGCCATCCGCGCCCCGGGGCGACCGTGAGCGCCGGCAGCGCGCAGTACGTGGTGCCGGATGTGTTCGTGCGCCGCACCGAGCACGGCTGGGGCGTGGAGATCAACCCGGCGACGCTGCCACGCGTGCGGCTCAATCAGGGCTACGCCAGCCTCATCGGGCGCAACGCCAGCCACGCGAGCATGCGCGCGCAGCTGCAGGAGGCGCGCTGGCTGCTCAAGAGCCTGGAGATCCGCCACGAAACCCTCATGAAAGTCGCCCGCTCCATCGTCGAGCGCCAGACGGCGTTCCTCGAGCAGGGCGAGGAGCACATGCGGCCGATGATCCTCAAGGACATCGCCGAAGCGGTCGCGATGCACGAGTCGACGGTTTCGCGCGTCACCTCCGGCAAGTACATGCACACACCGCGCGGGGTCTTCGAGCTGCGCTACTTCTTCTCGAGCCAGGTCGAAGGCGCCGACGGCTCCGGCACCTCCTCCACCGCCATCCGCGCCAAGATCCGCAAGCTCGTCAAGGAAGAGGACGCGGACGCCCCCTTGAGCGACGGGCGCATCGCGGAACTGCTCTCGGTGGAGGGCATTCCGGTGGCGCGTCGCACGGTCGCCAAGTATCGCGAAGCGATGGGCATCGCGGCCTCGAACGAGCGCCGGCGGGCGGGACTGAAACAGATGTAACAGGAGACGGACCATGCAGCTCAGCGTCACCGGTCACCACGTCGAAGTCACCCCGTCGTTGCGGGGTTATGTCGAGAAGAAGCTCGAGCGCATCGGCAGACACTTTGATCAGGTCATCGACGTGCACTGTGTGTTGACGGTAGAGAAGCTGCGACAGAAAGCCGAAGCCACGCTGCACGTGAGCGGCAGCGCCATCTACGCGGACGCCACCGAAGAAGACATGTACGCCGCCATCGATCTGCTGGCGGACAAGCTGGACCGCTGCATCAAGAAGCACAAGGAAAAGCGCACCGATCACCATGCCGCCGAGGGGCGCCGCGCGCTGCGGGTGTGAGGCCGCACCGGAGGCGCGCGCCCGCGGGACTTGCAGCGCCCGTCCCCGGTGGATAACCATTGAGGCGTGCGCATCATCATCCTCAGCGGGCTGTCCGGGTCCGGCAAGAGCGTGGCCCTGCACATGCTCGAGGACCTCGGCTTCTACTGCATCGACAATATCCCGGCGGCGCTGCTGAAGCCGTTCGTCTCCTACACGGTGCGCAGGCCCGAGACCACCTACGAGCGCACCGCCATCGGGCTCGACGCACGCAATACCGCGGCCGAGGTGGCCAGCGTTCCGCAGCTGGTCGATGAGCTCAGGCGCAGTGGGCTGCAGTGCGAGGTGATCTTCCTGGTCGCGGCCGAGGACGAGCTGCTGCGGCGCTTCGCGGAAACGCGCCGCAAGCATCCCATGAGCCGCAGCGACGTCGGCCTGCGCGAGGCGATGACCATGGAACGCTCGCTCCTCGAGCCGATCGCCTCGGTCGCCGACCTGCTGATCGACACCTCGCGCCTCAGCGTGCACGCGTTGCGCGACATCATCCACAAGCGCGTCGAGCAGCACAGCGCCGGACGCCTGTCGATCAGCTTCGAGTCATTCGGCTTCAAACACGGCATTCCGGGTGACGCCGACTTCGTGTTCGACGCGCGCGCACTGCCCAACCCCTACTGGGAGCCGGGCCTGCGCAACCTCACCGGCCGCGATGCCGAGGTCATCCGCTTTCTCGAGACCCACACCAACGTGGCGACGCTGGTGGCGGACATCGCGCAATTCGTGCGTGGCCGCGTGCCGGAGTATCAGGCGAGCAACCGTGGCTATCTCACGGTGGCGGTCGGATGCACCGGCGGGCAACACCGCTCGGTGTACATCGTCGACCGCCTGGCCGAGGGGTTCGCCGCCGAGTTCCGCAACGTCACGGCGCGCCACAGCGGCCTGCCGGGTGCCCAGCTCTTTCAGCCGCCCTCACCGGCGGAGACCGGGGAGAGCGCCTAGCTAAGCTAGAGCGGATTTCTCCAGGGCGCGGCTGCGCGCGGCTGCGGCACCGCCCTGCGGTTCAGGTCGCCTGCGCGACCCCGGCGGCGGTCATCACCTGCGGCAGCTTCTCGCCGCTCATGAACGCCGTGAGCGCCGAGCGCGCCTCCATGGCATCGCGGTAGCCGAGCTCGATCAGCGCACGCGTGTAGCCCGCCTCGAACATGAGGTAACTCGCCAGCTGGTAGCCGGATACGTCGCGCCCGCCGATCACCCGCAGCAGCACCCGCAGTCCCTGCGGCATTTCACGCACGTGGCGCGCCGCGATCTCGCGCGGATCGACACTCGGGGCCAGCATCAGCGTCTCGATCGGCCGTTCGCCGCGGGCGGCTTGCGGCGCGCTGTGCACCAGCGTGTTGATGCGTTCGAGTTGCTCGAGATCGCCGTAGATCTGGTCGGTGAACAGCGTGTCGAGCATGTAGCCGAAGATCTCGCCCGGCGTCGGCATGACGGTGTTCAGGCGGTCGACGGTCACGCCGGCGGCACGCCGCGCGCGCACGCCGATCACCAGCAGGCGATCGGCCCCCAGGTGGATCGCCGGGCTCAGGGGGTGGAGCTGGCGCATGGCGCCGTCGCCAAAGTACTCCTCACCGATCTTGATGGGCGGAAACAGCAGCGGGATGGCGGCGCTCGCCATCAGGTGATCGACCGTCAGCTCGGTGCGGCACCCCAGGCGCTGCACGCGTGCCCAGTCGTCGATGGAGTCTATGCCGTCGTAGAAGGCGACCGAGCGGCCGGTGGCGTAGCTGGTGGAGCACAACGCCAACGCCCGCAGGTGCCCGCGCGCGATGCTGCGGCGGACGCCGGCGCAATCGACGTGCACGCCCAGCAGTTCGCGCAGCGGCGTGTTGTCGAGCATCGATCTGGGCGGCGACAGCACCAGTCCCCCGGAGACCAGGGCCAGCACCCAGTGCGCGCCGGCGCGCATCATGTGCCGCATATCCACGTGAAAGACCTGGCTCGAGCGGAAGTTCGCCCACACCTGCTCCAGTCCCGCGACCGCGCGCCGCCAGTGATGCGCTTCGGCGGCCAGCACGCCCGCCGCCACCGCGCCCGCGGAGGTGCCGACGATGATCTGGAACGGATTGCGCGCCCGCGGCAACAGCTCGGCGAGCGCCCGCAGCACACCCACCTGGTACGCCGAGCGCGCGCCGCCGCCCGTCAGCACCAGCCCGACGGTCGGGCGGTAGTCGGGTCTGGGCGCAGATTCGCCGGAGTCATTCATAGGTGAGTACACCCCGCGGCTATTATGAAACCGCGGGCGCCGGCCCCTGTGTGATGGAAGTCGCAGCGGCGCAGCCGTGCCCAACTCCAACACCGCGCAACCGGTGTTTGAGCCCGCTGCTGGCGAGAACCAGTTCCGCGATCCTCAGCGCAAACATCCGTTGACCCACGAGCTCGCGCGCGCGCCGCTGAAGCGCTGATCACTCATACGGGCCAAGTCTAACCGCCGACGCCTGAACATGCGCGGAACCGCCAGCCGCAGAGAGCCGCTCAGTTCGGCGTCAGGGTCAGCGTGTGCTCGGCGGGTCCCGGGAGGAACGGCAGCGGCCTACCAAGCGCCCACTGCGTGAAGCCCGCGCGGTAATACGGCGACAGCGGATGCCCGCTCTGGCCGCCCGGCAGGTGCAGGTAACCCTGCTCCTCGTGGCCGGGGGAGACGGCAAAGCGCTCGGAGGCGCCGAAGATCGCCCCGTCCTGCACCCGCGGCATGTCGTGGTCGCCCGGCAGTTCCAGGGTCGGCATGTCGAGGAATGAGGCGAGCCACGGCAGGGCGCCCGACAGCGGATGACGGATTCGCACCAGGCTGTGCGCACCCCAGGTGCAGTGCGCGAGCTGCCGGCAGCTCGCGCCAAGCTCGGCGATCGTGGCGTCGACCTGCGCACGCAGGAACTGCGGCCAGCCGGGATAGGTCTTCGCCAGCAGATGCAGCGGCTGCGCGGTGACGAGCTGCCACAGCGGACCTTCGAACTGCGCCGGCGGCGCCGCGCCCTGCTCGGCCTCGAGGCCCAGCCCCGCGAGCAGCATGTCCCACACCGCCTGCCGGGTGCGCTCGTGATAGGCACGCACCAGGCGGTAGCCCACCGAGTCGACGCTCGCGCGGGCGTTCCAGCCCTGGATGAGTCGCCGGAAGTCGGCGCGGCGCGGGTGATCGCGCAGTGCGTCGGTATCGAGCACGCTCAGCAGCAGCGTGCGCCAGCGTGCCAGGAACACGGCGCGGTCGTCGAGCTGGATGCGCAGCATGTCCGCGGGCGTGATGTTGGCCTGCAAGGCCAGCAGATCATCGCGGATCTGGCCGGCCCGCGCCCCGAGATCGTATTCGGCACCGAGCGCCGCCACGTCCCCGCCGATGAGTTGCAGCTGATGATCGTCGGAGGCCACGCGCGCATTGGCGGTCCAGATGCGCCCCAGCGGCGGATCCACGATCCGCGGGTGATCCGCGGCGGTGGTCCAGGGCACGCCGCCGCGGGCGCGCGTCGGTCCGGTGTCCTCGGGGATGCGGCCATAGATGGTCCAGCCGATGTGGCCCTGGGCGTCGCCGATCACCACGTTCTGGTGGGGGATGCCCACGGCGGGGGCGAGCGCCAGCGCCTCGGCGACCGAGGTGGCGCGCTCGAGTGCCATGAGACCTAAGTTGGTCGCCGCCGGCTGTTGCGCCAGCCAGGAGCCGAACCAACAGCTGTGCTGCGCCTCATCGGCGCGCAGCAACACGCCCGCGGGAGCGGATTTCACCTCCAGCACCACCGGGGCCTCGTCGTGCACCCGGATCTCCTCGCGCACCACCGACAGCGCCACCGGGCCGGACGGCGTCGTCAGCTCATGCTGCCCCACCGCGGTGCACGGCACCCGGGTGACATCCAGCCAGGTGCCGTAACTGTTGGTAAAGCCCCAGGCTACGTGTCCGTTCGACCCGGCGACCAGCAGCGGCGCCCCGGGCAGCGTGAGGCCGTTCAGGTCGAGTTCGTCTCCGGCAGCACCGGAGGGGGTCCTGAGGCGTGCGTGATACCAGACCGGCGGCACCCGCAGCCCCAGGTGCATATCGTTGGCGATGAGCGCCGCGCCCGTCGTGGTCAGGCGGCCCGCGACCGCCCAGCTGTTGCTGCCGGCTGCCGGCGCGCGTGGGACGCTCCCGGGCGCGGTCGCCGCCGCGCGGCCGTTGCGCACATCGAGCACCTCCGCGGCCGGCACCGGAGGCTGCGCCGCGGTCATCGCGCCCCCGGATGAAGGCACCACCGGCGCATCCCAGTTGGTTCCGGCCGGATAGAGGAAGTTGAGGCCGCACTTCCAGAGCGCGCCGCACTGCGCGCCGCCGAGCCGCGCGTTGATTTCCTGCCGCAGCATCTCGCGCCGCAGGCCACTCGCCTGCAGATCCCACCACATGGCGTGCTCGATGAGGATCGTGTCCTCCGGGCGCCACGGGAGCGGGGGCTGCCCCAGCACCCAGTACTCCCACGGCCGTGCGGCGAGATCTGCGAGCCCGGCGTTCACGCCGCGCGCGTACGCCTCGAGCACCGCGCGCTCCGCGGCGGTTGCCTGCGCGATGACCTCGCGGGCGACAGCCCGAAACCTGAACAGGCGGGCCCTGCGGTCCTGCTCGAGCGCCACCGTGCCGAACAGCTCCGCCAGCTCCCCGGCGGCGAGCCGGCGCGAGAGATCCATCTGGAAATAGCGGTCCTGCGCGTGCACGAAACCGGTGGCGTAGGCGAGGTCCGGGCGATCGGCCGCCTCGATGGTGGGCACGCCGCGTGAATCGCGCGCGATGCGCACGGCGCTCGTGAGGCCTACTTCAGCGAGCGCACCGTCCAGGCGCGGGAGCGAGGCGCGCAACAACCCCATGGCGAGGGCGAGCGCCGCGAGCAGGAGCAGCGCGGCGGCGGCGCCGGTGTACTTCAGCGTCCGCATGCGCGCGCGCTTTCAGTCCAGCGTGACCTTCAGGATCTGCATGGAGTTGGTGCCGCCCTGTACGCCCGACAGTTCGCCCTTGGTGAGAATCACCAGGTCGCGCTTCTTGACCAGTTGCAGCTCCAGCAGCCGCGTGAACAG
>WNGI01009578.1_pt1 | contig 12749 bp, 15 predicted proteins | sample 5400621 | NCBI WGS metagenome assembly WNGI01 (sample SAMN13153374, study PRJNA577476) | soil metagenome | isolation source: 20 cm soil or saprolite under Garry oak tree replicate 1 | place: USA:California | collected 2016-06-15 | reverse complement strand
GCCGTGCGCGCGGGCGTCCTCAACGTGGCCGATCTGCCGCGCGAGCCGGTCGCGGTGCTCGGGTCGAGCTCCTCGGCGCGCATCGCGGCGATGGTCAAGGACGTCGTCAAGGAAACGCTCGACGGCGGCCTCGCCGAGATCCGCATGAGCGAGAGCGTGCTCGACGCGACACTCGCCATGCGCAGCTTCCTGTTCGACGCCGTCTACGAAAACAGGGAGGCGACCGCGGAGTTCAAGAAGGCCACGGGCATCCTCGGCGGTCTGTGGGAGAAGGTCCGCGAGCGGCCGGATGAATTCCTCGACCGCCGCATCATCGACTCGGACGGCCTCGACGTCGCCACGCGCGATTTCCTTGCCGGGATGACCGACCGTTTCGCCGTCACCCTCTACGAGCAGCTCTTCATTCCCAAGCCGTGGATCGGGCCGATGGCCTGGGATCAGCTATAATCGAGGGTCTGTCTTTCGCTGAAATTTCGCGACAGTACGGGCAGGCAGCGCAGCCCATGAAGCTCGATCTCACCAGGTATCGCCAGCCGATCAACCACTTTGCCCGGACGTTCCAGCCGGAGGAGGTGGGCGGCGAAGCGGACACGTATGAGATCGTGGCGCCGGTCGAGCTCGAGTTCGACATCCACAAGGACAAGGACAAGTTCCGCCTCGTGGGACGCGTGCGCACGGAGCTGGAGCTGACGTGCAGCCGGTGCGTCGAGCCGTACCTGTTTCCGATCGACGCGCAGTTCGACCAGCGGTATCTGCCCTCGTCCGCGGCGTCGGGCGCGACCGAGACCGAAGTCGGGGAAGGCGATCTGGAGACGAGCTATTACGCGGACGACCAGATCGATTTGAACGAGCTGATGCGCGAGCAGTTCTACCTCACGCTGCCGATGAAGCCGCTCTGCCGCGAGGACTGCAAGGGCCTCTGCCCGCAGTGCGGGACGAACCTGAATACAGGGACCTGTGACTGCGCGCCGGTGTGGGAGGATCCACGGCTCGCGGCGCTGAAAGCGATCAGGAGCAAGACCAGTTAGAGGACGACGATGCCGAATCCGAAACGCCGACACTCGAAGACACGCACCGCCAAGCGCCGCACGCACGACACGCTGCGCGCCGCCGCGACCAACCTGTGCCCGCAGTGCCACGAGCCGAAGTCTCCGCACCGCATCTGCCCGCATTGCGGGTACTACGCGGGACGCCAGGTTCGCGCGGTCGAAGAGGAGTAACGAATCACAAATCACCAATGATTCACGTCGCCGTTGACGCGATGGGCGGCGATCATGCGCCGTCGGCAATCGTGGACGGCGCTGTCGCTGCCGCGTCCCAGCTCGACATCCAGATTTCCCTCGTCGGCACGCCCGCCGCGATCGAACAGGCGCTCGATCGCCGCGGCCAGCCGCGCCAGGCCGCCCTCACCATCATCGATGCGCCCGACGTCATCGGGATGACCGATGTGCCTTCGTCGGTCCGCCGCAGGCCACGCGCATCCATTCGCGTTGCCGCCGAACTCGTCGCCCGCGGCGAGGCGCAGGCGCTCTTCAGCGCCGGCCACACCGGCGCGACCCTCGTCTCCGCTCACGCGGCGTTCGGCATGATCACCGGCGTCGATCGGCCGGCGCTGGCGGCGACCATTCCGACGCGCGGCAAGCCGGCGGTACTGCTCGATGCGGGGGCCAACGCCGAGTGCCGGCCGCAGCATCTCCTGCAATTCGCCATCATGGGCGGCGTCTACGCGAAGGTGGCGTTCGGCGCGGAGCGCCCGCGCATCGGCCTGCTGTCGATCGGCGAGGAAGAGACCAAGGGCAACGAGCTGACGCGCGAGGCACACCGGCTGCTGAAGGCCGCTGCGATCAACTTCATCGGCAACGTCGAAGGACGTGACATCTACAGCGGCGTCGCGGACGTCATCGTCTGCGATGGCTTCACCGGGAACGTCGTGCTCAAGACGAGCGAAGGGCTCGTCGAGATGCTGACGGAGCATGCGGTGCTCACGCTCCCACACAGCGTGGACTACGCGGACTACGGCGGCGCCCCGCTGCTCGGCGTGGCCGGCCTGGCGATTGTCGGCCATGGCCGTTCGTCGGCGAAGGCGGTGACCAACGCCATCGCGATGGCGCACCGGTTCGTGTCGGACCACTTCATTGAGCGCGTCGAGCGGGAGATTGCCGCCGCGCACGTGACACACCATTGATCGCCTTCGTCTTTCCAGGACAGGGAGCGCAGAAAGTTGGCATGGGTCGCGCGCTGGCGGATGCGTATCCGGAGGCGCGCGCCGCGTTTGACGAGGCGGAAGCGGCGCTGCCGGGACTCACCAGCATCATCTTCGACGGCCCGGACGAGGAGCTCGTGCTGACGCAGAACGCGCAGCCGGCGATTCTCACCGTCAGTATCGCCGCGCAGCGTGTCCTCGCCGCACGCGGCATCGAGCCGGCGTACGTGGCCGGCCACAGCCTGGGCGAATACTCCGCCAACGTCGCGGCCGGAACGATGGCATTCGGAGACGCGGTGAAGGGGGCGAGGTCGTCAGCCCGGCGAACATCAACGGCGCGGGACAGGTCGTCATCGCGGGGGCCACGGAGGCCGTCAGGCGCGCGGGCGAGCGCGCGAAAGCGCTCGGCGCCAGGCGTGTGATTCCGCTGGCCGTCAGCGCGCCATTCCATTGCGCACTGCTGAAGCCGGCGGAGGATCGGCTCGAACCGGATTTGCGCGCGCTGCGCGTGCACAACCCGCGCGTGCCCGTCGTGGCCAACGTCGATGCGGAGCCGAAGCGCGACGCCATCTCGGCGATCGACGCGCTCGTCAAGCAGGTATCCGCGCCCGTGCGCTGGGAGCAGGTCGTCCGCCGCCTTGCGTCGGAAGGCGTCACCAACTATGTTGAGGTGGGCCCCGGCACCGTGCTCAGCGGTCTTGTAAAAAAAATTGATCGGAACGCGACGGTCTTCAATTTCGCGCAGCCCGACGATCTTGCTGCGCTCGAACAAGGCTTGGCCAAGTGGAAAAGTTAAGAAGTGGAAAAGTGGAACCACTTTTCCACTTTCATCATGCTTGATCTCACCGGCAAGGTGGCGGTTGTCACCGGCGCGTCGCGCGGGATCGGCCGGGGTATCGCGACGCTGCTCGCCTGCCGCGGCGCGCACGTCGTGGCCGCGGCGCGCGGCGAGAACGCGGCCGGCACGGTCGCCGAGATTCAGGCAGCCGGCGGCAAAGCGGAGGCGGTGCCGCTCGAGGTGACGGACGCGGCGTCGATCGAGGCGATGGTCGCGGGCGTGCTCGACCGTCATGGCCGCATCGACATCCTCGTGAACAACGCCGGCATCACCCGCGATCAGCTGATGCTGCGCATGAAGCGCGATGACTGGGATGAAGTGATTGCCACCAACCTCACGTCGGCGTTCGCGGTCGTGCAGGCCTCGCTCAGGCCGATGATCAAGCAGCGCGGCGGGCGCATCATCAGCATCAGCTCCGTGGTCGGGCAGTCGGGCAACGCCGGGCAGGCGAACTACGCGGCATCGAAAGCGGGGCTCATCGGGTTCAGCAAGGCGCTGGCGCGCGAGGTCGCGTCGCGTCACATCACGGTCAACGTCGTGGCGCCGGGACTCATCGAAACCGACATGACGAAGGCGATTACGGACAAGGCGCAGCACGACTGGGTGTCGCAGATTCCGCTCGGACGACTCGGCACGACCGCTGATGTCGCCGCGGCGGTTTGTTTCCTTGCCTCGGATGAGGCGTCGTATATTACAGGTCAGGTCCTTGCCGTCAACGGCGGCATGTACATGTAGACCGCAGGAGGCGAAATGGCAGTCGCAGACAAGGTGAAGAGCATCATCGTGGAGCAGCTTGGCGTCGATGAAGAGGAAGTGACGGCCGATGCCTCGTTCGTCGACGACCTCGGCGCCGACTCGCTCGACACGGTGGAGCTCGTGATGGCGTTCGAGGAGGAGTTCGGGATCGAGATTCCGGACGAGGACGCCGAGAAGATCACCCGCGTCAAGGAAGCCGTCGACTACATCGAGGCGCACGCGAAATCCAAAAAATAACAGCGCGTAAGAAGTAGAGCGAGAGAGGGGCCCCGGAGGGATCGTGAACAGGCGTGTCGTCGTAACCGGCATCGGACTGGTATCGGCGCTCGGGATCGGCACCCACGAGACGTGGGCGGCGGTGCTCGCCGGAACGAACGGCGTGACGCGCATCACGAAGTTCGACGTCTCCGGCTATGCCACGCAGATCGCCGCGGAGGTGAAGGGATTCGATCCGCTCGCGTTCGTCGAGAAGAAGGACGTCAAGAAGATGGACCTCTTCATCCAGTACGCGATTGCCGCGGCGCAGTTCGCGATGGATGACAGCAGACTCGAGATCACCGACAGCAACGCCCCCAATATCGGCGTCTACATCGGGTCCGGCATCGGCGGATTCATCACCATCGAGCGCGAGCACGAGGCGCTGCTCAGCGGCGGACCGCGCAAGGTTTCGCCCTTCTTCATTCCGTCAGCCATCATCAATCTCGCCTCCGGCCAGGTGTCGATTCGTTTTGGCGCGAAGGGGCCGAACTCGGCGACGTGCACGGCCTGCTCGGCATCCGCCCACGCCATCGGCGACGCCTACGAAATCATCAAACGGTGCGACGCGGACGCGATGATCGCCGGCGGCAGCGAGGCGGCCATCTGCCCGATGAGCGTCGCCGGCTTCGGCCAGCTGCGCGCGCTCTCGACGCGCAACGACGAGCCCGCGCGCGCCAGCCGCCCGTTCGACAAGGACCGCGACGGCTTCATCATCGGCGAGGGCGCGGGCGTGGTGATTCTCGAGGAGCTGGAGCACGCCCGGCGGCGCGGCGCGAAGATCTACGCCGAGGTCGTCGGCTACGGCATGTCGTCCGACGCGTATCACATGACCGCGCCCTCCGAGGACGGCGACGGCGCGCGGCGGGTCATGGCGATGGCCATCCGCAAGGCGGGCATTTCGCCGGACGAGGTCGATTACATCAACGCTCACGGCACTTCGACGCCCTACAACGACAGGCTCGAAACGCTCGCCATCCACAACTGCTTCGGCGACCACGCGCGCAAGCTGGCCATTTCCTCGACCAAGTCGATGACGGGGCACCTGCTCGGCGGGGCCGGCGGCCTCGAAGCCGGCATCACGGCGCTCTCCGTGCACGAGCAGGTTGTGGCGCCGACGATCAATCTCGACGATCCGGATCCGGAGTGCGATCTGGACTACGTGCCGCACCAGAGCCGGAAGATGGAGATTACCTACGCGCTGTCGAACTCGTTCGGGTTCGGCGGCACCAATGCCGCGCTGTTGTTCAAACGATATGAGGCTTAAGGCTCAAGGCTCAGGGCTCAAGGGGCTCAAGCCTCACGGCCTTGGGCCCCCGACGCCTCGAGCCTTCAGCCCTGAGCCATGAAAATCGCCGTCTGCATCAAGCAGGTCCCCACGCGCGAGTGGCAGCCACGCCTGAACGATCAGAAAACCTGGATTCGCGAAGCCGATGTCAGCTACGAGATGAACGAGCCCGACGCCTACGCTCTCGAAGAGTCGCTGCGGCTCCGGGAGAAGCACGGCGGGGAAGTGGTCGTCTGTTCGGCGGGGCCGGCGCGCGTGCAGACGGTCATCCGTGAAGCGCTCGCGCGCGGTGCCGACCGCGCCATTCACGTCGAGCACGACAGCCTTGGAGCGGCGGACGCGTTCGTCATCGCGGAGGCGCTGGCCGCCGCGATGCGGGACGAGAAGTTCGACCTCGTGCTCACCGGCCTGCAGTCCGACGATCAGGGACACGGCCAGACGGGCGTCATCCTCGCCGAACGGCTCGGCATACCCTCGTCCACGATCATCATGGAGGTGCAGATCGAAGGCAGCTCGCTGCGCGTCAAGCGCGAGCTCGAGGGCGGCTGGTTCCAGTGGATTGCGATGCCGCTGCCCGCGCTCCTCACGATCCAGAGCGGCATCAACCAGCTGCGCTACGCGACACTGAAGGGGATCATGGCCGCCAAGAAGAAAGAGATGAAGAAGGCGGCGCTGCCTGACGGCCTGCAGCCGTCGCAACAGGTCGTCGGCCTGGCGGTGCCGACGCGCAGCAAGCAGACGCAGATGATTACCGGGTCAGCCGCGGATGCCGCCAGGGAGCTCGTGCGCCGGCTGCGGGACGAAGCGAGGGCGCTGTGATTCTCGTCGTCGCCGAACAACACGAAGGCAAACTGAATCGCGCGACCTGGGAGGCAATCGCAGCTGCGCAGCAGCTAGCAGGCACTGCGCAGCAGCTAGCAGGCACTGCGCAGCAGCTAGCAGGCACTGCTCAGCAGCTCGCCGGCGGCATGCCGATCAGCGTCGCCGTGCTCGGCGCATCGACGGGCGGCCTCGGCCAGGAGCTTGCGGCGGCGGCAGTGGCCGAAGTGCTCGTCGCCGAGAACGCGGCGCTCGAGCCGTACACGCCTGACGCGTACGCGGCTGCCGTGAGTGCCTTCATCGACTCCGCGAAGCCGGCGTTCGTGCTGCTGCCGCACACGTATCAGACGCGTGACTTCGCCCCACTGCTTGCCGCGCGCATCCGCAAGCCGCTGGTCACCGACGTCACCGGCATCAACGGGACCGGCGCCGATGCGACGTTCACGCGGCCGATGTTTCAGGGGAAACTCGCCGCGCAGGTGAAACCGCACGGCGGTTCGCCCGCAATCATCACCGTTCAGATCGGCGCATTTCGCGCGGACGCCGTGCAGAAGGGCGGCTCCGCGCCGGTCAAGAAAGTGGACGTGCAGATCGACCCGTCGGCGATCCGCCAGAAACCCGAGGCGCCGTTCCGCGAAGCAAAGCAGGCCGTCGACCTTGGCCAGGCCGAGCGCATCGTCTCCGTCGGCCGCGGCATCAAGTCGCAGGAGAACATCGCGCTCGCCGAAAAGCTCGCCAGGGCAATGGGCGCCGAGATTGCCGCCTCGCGGCCGATCTGCGATAACGGCTGGCTGCCGATGGAGCGGCAGATTGGCAGCTCCGGCCAGACGGTGGCGCCGAAGCTGTACGTTGCGCTCGGCATCTCCGGCGCGATCCAGCACCTGGTCGGCATGAAGGGGTCGCGCACGATCGTCGCGATCAACAAGGACGCCGAAGCGCCGATCTTCGAAGTGGCCGACTACGGCATCGTCGGCGATCTGTTCGAGATCGCGCCGGCGCTGATCACCGAGCTCGAAAAACCCTAGTGGCAGACGTACAGCGTGAAACGTTAGAGGTCGATGTCCTGATCGTCGGCGGCGGTCCCGCGGGATTGTCGGCGGCGCTGCGGCTTTCACAGCTTCAGCAGGAAAAAGGCGGCGAGCCGCTTTCGATCGCCGTCCTCGAGAAGGCGCGTGAGGCGGGCGCGCACATGCTTTCCGGCGCCGTGCTCGATCCCTCGACGCTTCGCGACCTGATTCCCGATTTCAAGGAGAAGGGCGCGCCGCTGGCCGCGGAAGTGCACGACGAGGACGTGTACTTCTTCACCGAGTCGTCGAAGCTTGCATTCCCGATCATCCCGCCGCCGCTCCGCAACCACGGCAACTACGTCATCTCGCTCAACCAGTTCGTCCGCTGGCTGACGGGCCAGGTCGAGGCGGCGGGCGTCGATTTCTTCACCGGCTTCGCGGGGCAGGACATCCTCATGGATGGTGCGAGGGTGCGAGGGGTGCGGACTGGCGACCGCGGCATCGACAAGCACGGGCAGTCCAAGCCGACCTTCGAGCCGGGCGTCGACATCCTCGCGAAGGTCACCATCTTCTGCGACGGCGTGCGTGGCAACCTGACGAAGGAGCTGCACCGCCGCCTGCAGCTCGGCGGACGTGAGCATCCGCCGCAGTTTGCAATCGGGCTGAAAGAGCTGTGGGAGGTCCCGCGCGACCGGTTGAAGCCGGGCACGGTCATCCACACGCTCGGCTACCCGCTGAAGCACGAGGAGTTCGGCGGTGCGTTCATCTACGCGATGCCGGAGGGGCAGCTCTCCATCGGCTTTGTCGTCGGCCTCGACTACAAGGACCCGCTTTTCGATCCGCACATGGCGTTCAACCGCTTCAAGCAGCATCCGTTCATGACCAGCCTGCTCGAGGGCGGCCAGATGATCCGCTACGGGGCGAAGGCGCTCCCCGAAGGCGGGTGGAACACGATTCCGCGCGTCTACATGGACGGCGCGCTGATCGCCGGTGACGCCGGCAACTTCCTGAACTCGATGCGCCTCAAGGGCATTCACCTCGCGATGCGGACGGGGATGCTGGCGGCGGAGACCGCGTTCGATGCCGTGCGTGCGGGCGACACCTCCGCGGCGGTGCTGAAGGCGTACAAGGATCGCATCGATCGCAGCGCCGTTCGTGACGAGCTGTACCCGGTCCGCAACGTTCATCAGGCGTTCGGTTACGGGCTGCTGCCGGGAATGGCGTTCGCGGGACTCGCCGTCGCGACGCATGGATGGCTGCCGGAAGACCTGCATGGGCACCCGGGTCATGACCGGATGAAGATGCTCTCGTGGTACTACGGCACGCGGGACGTGCCGATCGACAAGCCGAGCAACGCGACAGCCGTCGATCGCAAGCTGACGTTCGACAAGGTGACCAACGTCCACTTCTCGGGGACCTCGCACGACGAGGATCAACCGTCACACCTGCTCGTGCACACCGAGATCTGCAGCTCGATTTGCGGACCCGAGTACGGCCATCCCTGCACGCGCTTCTGTCCGGCGAACGTCTACGAGATTACGCACGAGGCCGACGGCACGCCTCGTCTCCAGATCAACGCCTCGAACTGCGTGCACTGCAAGACGTGCGACATCATGGACCCGTATCAGGTCATCACGTGGGTGCCACCTGAAGGGGGTGGCCCGCAGTACAACGGCATGTGAGCGACTGGCGCACCTCGTTCAGGAAGCGCGCGCAGATCGCGACGATCGCGGGCCTGGGATATCCGCTGATCAACGCGCTTGGCCACACGCTGCGGTGGAAGGTCGAAGGCCTCCATCACTACGACGCCGTCGTCAACTCCGGCCGTCAGCCCGTAATGGCGTTCTGGCACGGCCGCATCCTTCCGGCCACCTTCTACTTCCGCCGCCGCGGCATCGTCGTCATCACCAGCGACAATTTCGACGGGGAGTGGATTGCGCGCATCATCCAGCGGTTTGGCTTCGGCACGGCGCGCGGTTCGTCCTCGCGCGGAGGGCTGAAGGCGATGTTGCAGCTGGTGCGCGACATGGAGCACGGCAAGCCGGCCGGGTTCACGCTCGACGGCCCTCGCGGACCCGCGCGGGTGGCGCAGCCGGGCGCCATCTGGCTGGCGCGTGCGACCCGCAATCCGGTGCTGCCGTTTCATCTCGAGGCGTCATCTCACTGGACAGCCAATAGCTGGGACCACACGCAGATCCCGAAACCGTTCAGCACGGTGGCGCTGGTGGTGGGTGAGCCGCTCGAAGTGCCGAGCGACGTGAACGATGAACAACTCGAATCGCTGCGGAAAGAATTAGAGCGACGCCTTGGAGCTCTCGAGATGCGCGCCGCCACGCTCCTGTAATGCGCTGGAACCTGTCGCTTCAGCTCTTCGAACCAGTTCTCGATGATGTGAATTTGGCTCGCCGATGCTGTTTCTTCCAATGCCTGGATCATCAAAAAGCGCTGGCCATCATTTGAGACGTCGTAGTTTGCTTCCCAGGGCAGATTCTCATACCGGCCATCGAAAAGAACGCGTGGTTTGCTTGCGCTGAACGCCGGCTGCGTCGCGACATCCACAGTCATCATCTTGTCGCCGCTGCGATAGAACAGTTCCTTGCTGCTGCGCGACCAGGCGGCCTCCGCGCCGCCGTCCGTCGAAATCCGCCACTTGCCGCCAGGACCAGGAAAAGCCTGGACGTAGACTTCAGACCGGCCGGACTCGTTGGATTCGTAGGTTAGTCCATGCCGCCGTCATGGCCGACGTCGTGGAGCGCGCAGATGTTCGGATGTTCCAGCTGCGATATGGTGCGGGCCTCGCGATCGAAGCGATCGCGGAAGACGGGGTCGGAGACGAACTGCGCCGGAAGGACTTTGATGGCGACGACACGATCGAGACGCATGTCGCGCGCCTTGTAGACCTCTCCCATACCGCCGGCGCCGAGCGGCGAGACGATCTCGTACGGACCAAGCCGGCTTCGCGCTGCGAGCATTTGTCGGAGCGTGCAGATTCTGCCATGAAATCGCAGGGCACGCAGTGAGGTTGTTGCGTACTTCAAGCGACGCAATGGCTCGCGCGCACGGAAAAGATTGATGTTCTCGTTGCGGCACGACGTTCGCTCGTTCCGTCTACAATGAGCCGATGTCCGGGAGAGACGAGGTGAAGCCGGCAGCTCCGGGCGTGAAGCTCACGTACGAGGACTTGCTGTTGTTTCCTGACGACGACGGGAAGCGGCACGAGCTCATTGACGGGGAGCATTACGTGACGCCGCCGCCGAACATCAAGCACCAGACGATTGTCTTTAATCTGGGCGGAATGATCTGGAGTTACCTCCAGCAGCACCGTGTGGGACGCGCGTTCAATGTGCCGGTCGACATCGTGTTTTCCAACTTTGATGTTGTCGAACCGGATCTGCAGTTCATCTCGCGTGCGCGGCAGGAGATTCTCACGAAACAGAACGTGCGCGGCGCCCCCGATCTCGTCGTCGAAGTCGGATCGCCGAGAACGCGAAAACGTGATGAGACTATCAAACGGCGACTCTACGAACGGTTCGGCGTCGCTGAATACTGGGTCATCGACCCGGAACTCGATACGATCACAGTGTATCGGCGCGCCGACGAACGCTACGTGCGCGCGGCCGAACTCTCGCTCGAGAACGGTGATGTACTGACCACGCCGCTCCTGCCAGGCCTCGAGATGCCACTCTCGAAGATCTTTGAACAGTAATCTCACGATTTTCACATCCGATCGCTTCGCCGATCATCTGAATCCGCCGGGTCATCCCGAGCGTCTCGAGCGCGCGGAGGTGATGCAGGTTGTCGCGTCGGAATTCCGTCAGCGGGGAGGCGACGTCCGGGAGCCGCGCGCCGCTACCGAGGCAGAGCTCGCGCGAGTGCACGATCGCGAATACATCTCGCTCATTTCGGAGACCGCCGGCCGCGCGACCGCGCTCGACGCCGACACCTTCACCTCACCGGATTCATACGAGGTCGCACTGCTGGCAGCCGGCGCGGCGATTGGATGTGTCGATCACGTCCTCGACGGATCCGGCCGCCGGGCGCTGGCGATGGTGCGGCCGCCGGGTTGCCGCGGCACATGCGCGCGCCCGTGGTCTGTCGCGCGTCGCCATCGTCGACTACGACGTGCATCACGGCAACGGCACGCAGTGGAGCTTCTACGACGACCCGTCGGTGCTGTTCATCTCGTCGCATCAGTTCCCGTACTACCCGGGCACGGGTGCCGCCAGCGAAACGGGTGCCGGCCCGGGTGCAGGGTTCACCGTCAATCTGCCGATGGTGGCCGGCGGCACCGACGCGGACTACGAGCTCGCGTTCAACACGATTGGGTTTCCCGTCCTGCGCCAGTTCAAGCCGGAGCTGATCCTCATCTCGGCGGGCTTCGATGCGCTCGAAGACGATCCGCTCGGCGGCATGCGCGTCAGCGCGGAAGGCTTCGCGCGTCTGACGGCGGTTCTCTGCGCCATCGCGAACGAGTGCTGCGATGGACGCATCATAGCGATCACTGAAGGCGGCTACGACCTGGGCGGGCTTGCGAGCTGCCTGCGCGCGGTCATTCCAGTTCTCGACGATCGTGACGGCCGCCTCGAGCCGGTCCCCACGCACGACGCGCCACAGGTGATCACTGCGCCACGAGGACGCGCCACCGTGGACGCCGTGCTGCCGCAGGTCCGCAAGTTCTGGCAGCTATAATCGAAAAATGACGGCGGGTCCGCCTCCTCATGGCGCCGGTGCTCGGCGGGACCCGCCCCACGTACGTAGGCCGGGTTCCGCGATGCGAGATGGCGCCAGCGCATCGCGGACCCGGCATGACTCATGACTGACTATCGTCCGCAAGAGCTGGACAGGAAGTGGCAGCAGCGCTGGGCGTCTACCCGCGCGTTCGAGGTGACGGAGAATCCGTCGAAGCCGAAGTACTACTGCCTCGAGATGTTCGCGTACCCGTCTGGGCACGCGCACGTCGGGCACGTCCGCAACTACATCATCGGCGACGTCATGGCGCGCACCAAGCGGATGCGCGGCTACAACGTGCTGCATCCGTTCGGCTGGGATGCCTTCGGGCTGCCGGCCGAGAACGCCGCCATCAAGAGCGGCGTCCATCCCGAGGACTCCACGCGCGCGAACATCGCGCATATGAAAGGGCAGCTCCAGCGCCTCGGCATCAGTTACGCATGGGAGCGCGAGCTGGCCACCTGCGATCCCGAGTACTACAAGTGGAACCAGTGGCTGTTCATCCGGATGTTCGAGCGCGACCTCGCCTACCGCCGGCGCTCGTCGGTGAACTGGTGTCCGAAGGATCGGACCGTTCTCGCCAACGAGCAGGTCGTTGACGGCGGCTGCTGGCGCTGCGGCACGCCCGTCGAAACGCGCGACCTGGAGCAGTGGTTCTTCCGCATCACCGCCTACGCCGACGAGTTGCTCGATGCGACCGTCGAATTGAAGCAGTGGCCCGAGAAGGTTCTGACGATGCAACAGAACTGGATTGGCAGGTCGGAAGGGGCGCGCGTGAAGTTTCCGATGGAGGACGGGTCTACCGACATCGATGTCTTCACGACTCGCATCGACACGATCTTCGGCGCGACGTTC
>WNGI01006367.1_pt1 | contig 12750 bp, 13 predicted proteins | sample 5400621 | NCBI WGS metagenome assembly WNGI01 (sample SAMN13153374, study PRJNA577476) | soil metagenome | isolation source: 20 cm soil or saprolite under Garry oak tree replicate 1 | place: USA:California | collected 2016-06-15 | reverse complement strand
CTCTGCCGTGAACTTCGCCTGAAGGGCAGAAAGCATGCCGTCACTTCGCTCCGATGACCGGCCCCTTTCCCCATGTGTCGCGCAGGGGCACGATCAGGTTGAACACGGGCGCGCCGTCCTTCGAGTCCTTGGGATCGACGAAGTAGTACCCCTTGCGCTCGAACTGGTAACGCTCCGTCGTCTTCGCCGCCGCCAGCGCCGGTTCGACGCGCGCGCCGTCGACCACCTCCAGCGAGTGCGGGTTGAGTTGGGCGCGAAAGTCCGCGTCGCCCGCGCCCGGGTTCGCGACGTTGAAGAGCCGGTCGTACAGGCGCAGCGTCGCCGGTTTCGAGAGGGACGCCGAGACCCAATGGATGGTGCCGCCCACTTTGCGCCCGTCGCCCGGATTCGCCGAGCGAGTTCCGGGATCGATGGTGGCGCGCAGCTCTTTCACCTCGCCCGTCCTCGAGTCCTTGGTGACGCCGGTGCAGCGCAGGACGTAGGCGTGGCGGAGGCGCACTTCCTTCCCGGGCGACAGCCGCTTCCAGCCTTTCGCGGGCACCTCCATGAAGTCGTCGCGCTCGATGAACAGCTCGCGGGTGAAGGGAAGCCTGCGCGAGCCGGCCGTGGGCGCATCCGCCAGGAACGGCGCCTCGATCTCGTCGACCTTGCCTTCCTCCCAGTTCTCGACCGTGACCTTCAGGGGCCGGTGCACGCAGAGCGCCCTCTTGACGGAAACGTTGAGCAACTCGCGCAGCGTGTTTTCCAGCAGCTCCACCTCGACGGTACTGTCGGCCTTGGCTACGCCGATCCGGTCGCAGAAGAGACGGATCGCTTCGGGCGTGTAACCGCGCCGCCGCAGCCCGGCGATGGTCGGCATGCGGGGGTCGTCCCATCCGGAGACGAGGCCCTCGGTCACCAGCGCCCCGAGAAGTCGCTTGCTCATCACCGTGTACGTGAGGTTGAGGCGCGCGAACTCGATCTGCCGCGGCTTGTGGGGCACCCGGATCTGCTCCAGGTACCAATCGTAGAGCGGCCGGTGGGCCTCGAACTCGAGGGTACAGAGCGAATGAGTGACGCCCTCGATGGCATCGGACTGTCCGTGGGCCCAATCGTAGGTCGGGTAGATGCACCACTTGTCGCCGGTGCGGTCGTGGTGCTCGCGGCGGATCCGGTACATCACGGGATCGCGCAGGTTGAGGTTGGGCGAGCCCATGTCGATCTTCGCGCGCAACGTGCGCGCGCCGTCGGGAAACTCCGCCTTTCGCATGCGCCGGAAGAGGTCGAGGTTCTCCTCGGGCGAGCGGTCGCGGAACGGCGAGGGCGTCCCCGGCGCGGTCAAAGTGCCGCGGGTCCGCCGCACCTCGTCGGCGCTCTGGTCGTCGACGAAGGCCTTCCCTTCGCGCACGAGCTTTTCGGCCCAGTCGTAGAGGCGATCGAAGTAGTCGGCGGCGTGATACGAGTGCTCGCCCCAATCGAAGCCGAGCCAGCGGACGTCCTCTTTGATCGACTCGACGAACTCCTGCTCCTCCTTGGCCGGGTTGGTGTCGTCCATCCGGAGATGGCAACGGCCTCCGTAGTCACGCGCGATGCCGAAGTTGAGGCAAACCGACTTGGCGTGGCCGATGTGGAGGTAGCCGTTCGGCTCCGGCGGAAAACGCGTGACCACCAGCGAGTGCTTCCCGGCGGCAAGATCGGCGTCGATGATCTGGCGGATGAAGTTGGTCGGACGCGTCTCGTCCATCGCGTGGCGGCTCCCGCTGTCCCTGCTCGAGACGGGCGGGCAACCTAGCAGATCAGTGAGGTTGGCTGGGGCGGTAGGAATCGAACCTACAAATGGCGGGGTCAGAGCCCGCTGCCTTACCGTTTGGCGACGCCCCAAGAGACGGCCACGTTTGCTTAGACCGGTCGCAGCAGCGGGTCAAGCGATCGGTGACGGGTGGTTGGACGGCGCGCCGGTCATTGATGGCCCGGCGCGCGCGCCAGGTCTTGTCAGTTACCGCCGGCCGTGGGCTTGAACAGATCGAGGTCGATCATGCCGCCCATGAATGTTGTCGCTTCCGATGACGATGGGCCCCGCCAGCAAGGCGCCGAACTCGACGATGCCGTCGAAGTTCGCCTCGGTGTGGATCCAGTGATTGGTCGCAAGCTTCACCGCTTCCATCGACCCCGTCCAGCCGGTCATGGGCGCCGGCCGGCCGCGCGGCACCACCGTGCCGCCGTAGATCGGCACGCCCTTCCCGTGCACGCGATCGATGACATCTTGCAGTCCGGCCTTGAGCTGCTCGAAGGTGGCGTTGCCGGTGATGTCGTTGGTGCCTTCGTAGAAGATCACCGCGTGCAGCCCGGAGCGGTTGAGGACGTCGTTCTGCAGGCGGAGCACGGCTGCGGGGCCATTGCCGCCGGGGAGCACGACCCGGTTGCCCGCGATCGATTCGTTCGCCACCGCGGGCGCGAAGCGGCCGTATCGGGCCTGAAGCCGGGTCGCCAGGACGTCGGGCCAGCGATTGTATTGGTCGGCAGGAATGTTGCCCGTCGCCGGGTCACGGGTGCTGCAGCGCCCATCGGTGATGGAGTCGCCCAGCGTCACGATGGTGCCCGACGCGGTGGCGGACTTCACGTCGATCGCGGCGACGTAATAGAAGGGATAGTTGCCGCTGTTCTGCGGCACGGGCGAGAAGCCGGCGCCCGAAGCGCTGGCGCCGCTTCCATAGGCGCCGATGAAGTTCGTGGTCAGGCCGAGCTGGTGGCCGCTGATCTCGACGGCGCTGACGACGTCCAGGCTGACCACGAGGCGGTTGAACGCCTCGACCTTGAACGTCACCGGGTCGCTCCACGCGCTGGCGCCCACCGCCAGCGTCAGGCTCGCGTTGCCATTGAACGTCAGCTGGCGATTCGTTCCAGGCACCAGCGCAGCGCCCGAGGCCAGTCCGCCGATGAAGGCGCCGGAGAAGGTCACCGCGGTCTGGGCTTGCGTGTTCTCGAGGCGTACGCGGATCGCCTCGCCCGAGATGGTGGGTCGCACCACCATGCGCAAGGTGCTGTGGGAGACATCCGGTGCGAAGTTGGCCCCCGAAAACGCAGGGCCCATGCGGTGGCCGATCGAGATCGACCAGGCCGTGAACCAGTTGTTCTGGTTGCTGTCGCCGTTTCGTGCAGGCAACGCCGTGGAGGCGAAGAACACGACCAACGCAGCGAGGGTTCCGACTCTGTACAGCGTCCGCCGCATCGGGATCTCCTTGTGGGGGTGCAGGGGCCGGGGACGCTACCGAAGGGCCTCCGGTAGAGTCAATTTGATTGCGCATGAGAGGGCCGGCGCTACGTCTGGGATCGCGTCGCTTCCGCCCAGCGGGTCGGGCGCAGGCCGGGCCGCCAGCCGAACCTCGCCTGGAGCGGATCGGCCCGGCCTTCGACCACGTCGGCGATCAGGGATCCCAGCACCGGCGCGAACTTGAACGCATGACCGCTGTCGCCGGTTGCGACGACGACGCCGGGCCGATCCGGATCGCGGGCGATCCAGAAGTGGCCGTCCCGTGAATCGCAGTAGAGACAGATCCGCGTGTAGACGATGGGAGCGTCCTTCAGCAGGGGGAAAGTGGCTGCCAGGAACTCGCGAAGCTGTCGCGTCTCTTCCTCCGTGACGAACCTCCCGGCCGACTCGGGATGCATGGGCCGTCCCACACCGTGCCGGGCAATCTTGACCACTCCGTTCTCCGGATGAGCCGGGAAGCCGTAATAGCCGGTGGTCTGGATCTCCGCGCAGAAGACCGGGAAGCGCTCCGGCAGGAAGGCCTCGCGATCGTGGGGCGCCAGATGGAAGACGGGATGTCCGGTCGAGCGAAATTCCGCCGCGAGCCAGGGAAGCGCGTGTGGCGTCCAGGCGCCGAGAGCGAGGACGACTCGATCCGCTGCCATCTTCTCGCCGGCGGTGGACATGATTCCGATCCCGGTGTCGAGCAACCGCGCGAAGGCGACACCCTCGCGCAGCTCCACGCCAAGCCGCTGCGCTTCCTTGACGAGGCGCGCGATGGCCTTCCCGCTTTCGACGTAGCCGCCTTCGCGATCGTACGTTCCGTGGCCGTACCGCTCTGCGTTCCAGGCAGGGAATCGGGCCCGCACCGCTGCGCCATCGAGCAGCTCAGGCTGGTGGCCGCGGCGTGACACGAGCTCGAAGCTGTCCTGCTCCAGCGTTCCGTGCGCGAGCGGGGTCTGTCGCAGCAGCAACAGACCCGTCTCGTGGTAAGGCGTTCCCAGATCGCGGTTCCACCTGCGCCAACCCTCGATCGCCCGCTCCGCCAGCGTCGTATAGGGCTCGTCGTCGCCGTACTCCAGGCGCACCACCTTGCTGATGTCGGTGGAAGCGGCCAGCGGGTGTGGAAGCGGCCCTGGATCGACCAACGCGACGGCATGGCCGCGCTTGCGCAGCTCGATGGCAGCGGTGAGGCCGAACACGCCGGCGCCGGCAACGACGACGCGGTCCATGCCCGGCATTTAGGTACCGCGATCCTGCCGCGACCGCTGCACCACCTTCTGGACGGTGTCCCAGGTGCGCGTGGTGACCTCTTTGCCGAACGTCCTCTCGATGAGCCCCATGAACACCGCTCCTCGCGGGCTCGGAACGTAGACGGTGAAGACTTCGCCGTCTTCGATGCGCAGGATGCGGGCGCCGTCGAGCTCGAGTGGCAAGCGGAGCCTGCCGCGCGGCTTCCCGCGCACGAACGTGACCACTCGCTGCGCGCCGGACTCGAGCCGGAAGCGTTGGTACGGATCGGAGGTGAGCATTTTCTGGAGCGCGTCGATCCGCCGCACGATGGTGAGAAAAGGGCTTCCGAGGTGTTTCTTCATCGCCGTCTCGGCCTTGCGCTCGAGCGCCGCTTCCGGCGCCGCCCGCGCGCTGAAGACCACGTTGCCGCTCGAACGCACCGTCCTCACGTCGGTGAAACCGGCCGCCTCGAATGCCTTCTTCAGCTCCGGCATCTTCGCGTTCATCGGGCCCACTCCGCGAAGGAACGCCGCGTAGTTCATCTTTTGCTTCCTCCCGTCTAGCGGCACGAGTAACGAGGCGCGTCCAATCCGAGGTGCTTGATCAGCGTATCGAAGTTCGACGCGTTTGCCTGCGGGCAGATCGTCGTCGCCCCCTTTCGCGGCGAGGTCGCCGCGAAAGACAAATCCCATGGGTGCATTGTAATATGCAGTCCTCGGTGTAACCGAGCTTGGGGGGGCCCATGCGACTGTGGCCATGGAGCATCGCCCTTGCCGCCATTGCGGCAGGGTGCGGCGGAGGTGCCGGCGGCAATGGCAACGCGTGCACGATCACTGCAATCAACGTCACCGCGAACCCGGGGTCCGTAGCGACCGGCCAGACGTCCACGTTGACGGCCGTGGTCAACTCGGCGGGATCTTGTTCCAACGCGATAGCCTGGAGCGCGGTTCCGGCGGGCGGCACCCTGACTCCGAGTGGCCTGACCGCGACCTTCAGCTCGACCACTCCCGCCACCTATACCGTCACCGCCAGGAGCAACGACGACTCGAGCAGGTCGGCGTCGGCGACGGTCGCGGTTGCGCAGGCCGCGCAATGCGGCACGGCGAACGGGACCGTGGTCACTCACTCCACCAACATCAATGCGAGCGAGACCTGGGGTGGCGGAGGAACCGTTCATTCGGTACCGAACACGATTGCCATCAGCGCGCCTGCGACGGTGACCATCCAGCCCTGCGCCATCGTCGTTCTGGGGCAGAACGCCTCGATCAACGTGCGAGGCGACACGACCGGGACCCGGACCGCGACGCTGCTCGCCGCGGGGACCGACGACACCACGGGCCTCGTCTTCTTCCAACGCGCCGATGCCGCGAAACCCTGGGGCGTCCTGCTGGGGATCAACGAGAGGTCGCTCATCGAGCTGCACCACGCGATCGTCCGCGGCGGGGGCAACATGGGTGGGCAGTACCGCAACGCCGCGGTGGTCCTGCTGGGTCCGGGGTACTCGTCGGTGCCGGCCGGGGTACTGAAGGTCGACCATGCGGTGGTCGTCGATCCTCAAGGGGCCGGCATCTACCTCGACAGCAACGCTGCCTTCAGCGCGGACTCGCACGATCTGGGCGTCGTGGGCGCAACCGATCACCCGCTCGTCATGACGATGATGGCCGTCGGCAGCATTCCGACCTTCGAGGCGGACAGCAACGCGCGCGACGATGCCCTGGTGATCGGCCCCAATGCGAACGTCTTCGCCAACATGACCATCCACAAGCGCTTGCCGATCCGGATCCGGACGGCGTCGCTGCAGGTCGCGGGACCGATCAACGACACGACGCCGGTGACCCTGACCATCGAGCCGGGCGTGCAGTTGCGCTTCGAGCCGTTGACGTTGCAGCCTGGAGCGCTTGTGCAGTTCGGCGGCAACGGACAGTCAATCAACAAGGTGGGAGTGCTCGTCGCCCTGGGGACTGCCGCCGACCCGATCGTGTTCACGTCCGGCGCCGCGACACCGGCGCCGGGCGACTGGAAAGGTCTCTGGCTCGATACCTCTCCGGGCTCGCGGCTCGATCACGTAATCATCGAGTACGCGGGAGGATCGAACGGAATCAGCTCCGCCAACTGCAGGCCGACCGGCACCCAGGACGACGCCGCGCTGACCATCGGAGACTTCGACATCCAGTACATGCCGCCCGCGAACCTGATCACGAACAGCACCATTCGCTACAGCGCGGGGTTCGCTATCGACGCCATCTGGTGGAACTCCACTTTCGCACCCGATCTGACCGGCCAAGGCAATACTTTCCCGAACAACACCGGATGCAATCAGACACTCAATACTCTGACTGCGACTCCCTGTACGACGCACGGCTGCCAGCCACAATGAACGCTGCCGCAATTGCGCTACTGTCGCGACATGCAGCGCTCCGTTGCCGTCGTGGGAACCGGCGCTGATTGAGCAAAGGCTCAGTGCGCAGGATCGGCGATGGCGACTTTGTTCACGCCGCTGCAGGCCAGGTACAGCCGGCCGTCCGGCGTCGAAACCATGTTGCGCACCACTCCGCCGCCCGAGGGAATGGGCGAGGTGGCAAACTGGTGCGTGCGGGGATCGAAGCGCACCAGCGTGTTGGGCGTCACGCCGGATTCGCTGTACCAGACGCTTCCGTCCGGAACGACGGCGATTCCGTACGGGCGCGAGGAAGGACCGCCCGGCGACGACCATTCCTCGACCTTGCCGGTCGTCAGATCGAGCCGGCCGAGAAATCCTCGCGCGTAATCGCTGTAATAGACGCTGCCATCGGCCGCGAGCGCCAGCCGGCGGGGTCGGGCGCCGTCCGGCAGCGGGTACTCGCGGATGGCCATGGTTTGCGGATCGATGGTCGCGAGCTTGTTCGAGCCGAACTCGCAGAAGACCGGCGTCCCTTGCGCGGTGATGACCATGCCGTACGGCTTCGACTCGCGGGTCGGGACCTGGCGCAGCTCCATCTTGCCGCTCCCTGGGTCGAGCCGTCCGACGGCGTTTGCCTGTTGCATCGTGAACCAGATCCGGCCGCGTGAATCGATCGCGGGCGTATGCGGATCCGCGTGCGCGAGCGAGACCGGGAACTCGGCGACCTTTCCGTTCTTCGGGTCAAGCTTTCCCACGTACGCCTTGTAGTTGGCGGTGAACCAGATGTTGCCCTCGCGGTCGGCGGTCAGCCCGTGCGGGCCAGAGTCTGCGGTCGGCAGCGGATATTCGCGGATCTGACCGGTCTTTGGATCGAGCTTGCCCAGCTTGTTCGCCTTCTGCTCCGTGAACCAGAGCGAGCCGTCCGGCGCTACGGCCGGATCATGCGGACGCGCATCCGGTGTCGGCAGATCGAACTCGCGGACGGAGACGGGTGCCGCCGCGAGAAGCGCAACAACTGCGGCACCGAAGAATGGATGAGCCATCTCATCACCTCACTGAAGCAACAGCTTGGGCTTGGCACGACGCGGCTGCGGCCGCAAGCTGCGCGGGCGAGGAGGCACGGCATGGAACAGAGAAGGCGTCGGGATCTGCTCTTGGCCGGCATCGCGCTGGCAGCGTTTCCCGCGAGCGCCGACGGCAAGAAGGCCAACGCGGACCAGGAGGTATCGCCGGGGGAGGACCTGATGCGCGAGCACGGCGTCCTCAACCGCGTCCTGCTCGTCTACGACGAGAGCGTGCGCCGTCTGGTGAGCGGGGAAGATGCGCGCCTCGACCTGCTCGCCGCTGCGGCCGGGCTCATCCGCCGCTTCATCGAGGGGTATCACGAGAAGCTGGAGGAGGCGCAGCTGTTCCCGCGCTTCGAAAAGGCGGGTAAGCTCGTGGACCTGGTGTCCGTCCTCCGCCTCCAGCACGCAGCCGGCCGGGTGCTGACCGGCGACGTCCTCAAGCTCGCCGTGCCCGCGACGGCCGCCAATTCCGCCGACCGCGCCCGTCTCGCGGATGCGCTGCGCAAGTTCGTCCGGATGTATCGGCCCCACGAGGCGCGCGAGGACACCGTGCTCTTTCCCGCGTTTCACGACCTGGTCGGTCAGAAAGAATACGGACGGCTGGGCGAGCAATTCGAAGCGAAGGAGCACGAGTTGCTCGGGGAGAACGGTTTCGAGAAGGCCGTCGCCGAGGTGGCGGAGCTGGAAAAAGGCCTCGGCATTTTTGATCTTGCGAAGTTTACCCCTCGATGAACGACGGCGACCGCCCGCGGGCGCATGTCTCGGAATGCGCAATGATCGTCACTGCCCTGTCCCGTGCATTGCGCGCCTCCGCGCTGAGGAACATCTTCAGGGCTCGAGGGTGCTCATGACGCGGAGAATGGTCGCCTTGCTGCTGATTGCTTGCGGCGGCTGCGGCGGATCGGCCGACTCCACCGGTTCGCCGGCCTCGGTACCCGTCGATTTCACGCGGTACGGCGCGTACTATCTCTGGCCCTGCGGACCGAATCGGCCAACGCAGCCGGCGCCCTGCGACGGTCTGGTGCGCAAGTACGTCGCTGCGCTCGCAGACGCGCCCATCTGCGACCCTCACGCCGATTCGTGCGTCCGGCGACCCGTCGGCGGGCTTGGTCCGGGGGACGCCATCGTCTGCAACTGCACGAAGTCCGTCAACGCTGGGAACACACAAGCAGCTGACGCCGTGCTCACGGATTTTTATGCAGCTGGCTGCACCATCATGTGCTGTCCGTGTCCGTCGCCGCCGCCCCCGTAGCACGAGGGGAAAGCTAGAGCCCCTTCGTCCGGAGCCAGTCGAGGCTGTACTGCGCCAGCTCGCGCCAGCCGCTGTCGATGGTGAGGGAATGTCCGCGGCCGGTGAACTCCTTGATCTCGGTGATGGCAGGCGACGCACGATACGCTTTGAGGGTGCTCTTCACCATCACCGGCGGGACCGTGTTGTCCTTCTCGCCCGAGATCAGCAAGAGCGGGCCACGATCCGCGTTTGCGACGTTCACCCGCGTGGCTGAGTTCGGATTGAAGTTTGCCGTCGCTGCCTGGAACAGGGGCCGCCCGGGGGCTGGCATCGCGTACCGGTCGTACAACTCCTTCGCCTCCTGCTCCGGCAGAGCATTGGTGAAGCCGAACCGGAACTGGTGCTCCGTCAGCGAAACCGCGCGCTTGAAGTTGAGCGGGTTGCTCAGGACCGGGAACGACGAGCGAAGCGCGGAGAGGGGAAGCTCGGGAACGCCCTTGATTGGCGCGGGGTCGATCGCGACTCCCGCGACAGCCAGGTTCCGGCCGAGCAGGTTCTGCACGAGGAGGCCACCGAAGGAGTGACCGATGAGGATGGGCTGCGTCGGCAGCGCCTTGAGCTGCCCGGCGATGTGATCGGCGATTTCGGTCACGCCATAACCGGCTACGGCGCTAGCATTCTTCCGCGTCGCCTCGGTGGTATCGGAATCCCCCGGCCAGCTCGCCGCCGACGCCTCGTAACCATTTTCACGGAAGAATTGCACCCAATTCTTCCACGATTCCGCGTGCAGCCACAGGCCATGAACGAAGACGACGAGCGTGCTCTTTGCCGGCGACATGGGACGCTCCTTTCGATGCCATCGTGGAGCGCTCCTATCGCTTCGGTGCGGAGAACGGAAGAGGACGGCCGGGCCGGCGATTCAGAGCCGGTTCGCTACGCGCCGCAGCACGCCCGCGGGATCCTTGGAGATCACCCCTCAATGGCAAGGGATCAGCCGGACCAACCCGGGGGTTTCGGCGAGGCGGAGCAGATGATTGCGCACGCGGCGCCGATCGCGGAGCGCAAACCAGCGCGCCAGCATCGTCACCCGCGGGCCGCCCGTCGAGCCCAGCAGGCGCAGGAGCAAGCCGTCGAGACCGGGCAGGTGCGGCAGGTTCATGACGGTATCGCCGAAGAAGCAGAGCGAGGAGCGCCCTCCGCTGCTGGCGAGCAGCACCGGGTCGTCGAGCTTCGTGCCCTCGATCGGTACGACGGAGACGTTCCGGTCACGCGGCGCGTCTTCCCATCCGCCGTCCACCGGAACCTTCTCCTCCACGCGGTGACGCGATCCGGCCCCGGTGAGAATCCGCAGCTCGGGATAACGCAGCTTGAAGGCCGCGATGTCGAGGCGGTGCAACGAGTTCGGCACAAGGAGGCAGGCAGGTTCGCCAAACGTCTCGATCTTGCGCATCGCCTCTTCGCGCAGCGGCATGGCATTGAGAAAGAGGAGCCGTCCGTCGGTCGTGCGCGCGATGCACATCCGCCGCGGCACGTGCCCCCGCGGAAGAACGCCTTCCACGGCCCAGAGGTTGGCCTCGAGCTTCTCGATGGGGCCATGGGGGAGGACCGTCCAGGGGCGCTCGGTCGCGGCGATGAACTTTCGCAGATCGCCGTGCAACCCGTTTGAGAGCGGCACGGGCATTGACGCGCGCCTAGCGGACGAAGTGGCCACGAGCGGGTTCCTGGCTGGAGTTGGGGGCGGCGGCGACGATGGAATGCCGGCGACGTGCTTCGCCCAACCGGATCGCAGCGACCGCGAAACCGATGAACCAGGCCATCATCACTCCGACCGTGAAACCCCATGCGCGCATCCTGTTCATGCCATTCCTCCTCGTCCGTCCCCCACTGAGCAGGCCGCGTGCCAGAGCAAACCGGCCCGATTCCAGTCGAAGACGGGGAGGAGAACGGCGGTGCGGACGTAGCGCCAGCGTGGCGCTACATGGATCGTGATTGCGAGGTCCGATCCAGGGAGGGAGGCCGGCCAAACTTGATCGTCGCGTATCCGGTGAGCAGACCCACCAGGCTGCCGGGAAGGATGATCTCCAGGTAGTACTTCCCACCCATCTGGGCGATGAAGAAGGCGAGCAGGGCGCCGATGAAGGTGCCGAACGCGAGCGTCCAGCCCAGGCTCTGCACCTTGCGCGCGAAGAGACCGATGATCGCGCCGGCCACGAGGCCCTTGAACGTCGAACCCACCACGATCCCGAGCATCTGGGAGCGCGCTTCGGGAGTGAACCAGGCGGTGAGGCCGTCGAGAATGCCGAGCACGCCGCCAACCAAGACTCCCACTGCGATGCGGTTCATTTTCAGCTCCGGGTGATCCAGGACGCGAATTTGCGGCCTTTGCTCTTCCCTTGTCCGCCGTGGCGGATTCCTTTCACCGTCCCATGAAGAGGAAGATCAGCGCGCGTCCCGCGAGATACGCCACGACGATACCGATCGCGATCCGGTGCCGCTTCGCCGCTCGCACCGCACGATCGAGGAATGTTTCCCGATACGCGGACACCGCGGCGCCGTCGAGGAAGCGCGTGACATCCTGCGTGAAGGAGGGGACATCCGGGTATCGATCGGCCTGCCCCTGGGCGGTCGCCTTCGCGATGATGCCTCGCAGGGCCGCCGGCGCGGGGTCTGCGGCCATCCACCGCAGCAGTGCGCCGAGCGAGTAGACGTCGGTGCGCGCATCCACGCGGGCGCCGCCTCCGGACTGCTGCTCCGGGGACATGAAGCCCGCCGTCCCCAGGACTGCGCTCTTTCCGGTGTCGCGCACCGGCGCAAGGTCACTGTCTTCCAGCACCTTGGCGAGTCCCCAATCGAGCACCAGCACCTCGCCGAAGGCGCCCACCATCACATTCTCAGGCTTCAGATCGCGGTGCAGCACGCCTTGCGCGTGCGCGAAGGCCACGGCTTCCGCGATCCGCAGGAAGAGGCGCAGACGCTCGGCCAGTGGGAGCGGCCGAGCCAGGGCGCGGTCGAGCCGGTCTCCCTGCACCCACTTCATCGTGTAGAAGGGGCGGCCGTCGGGGAGCAAGCCCACGTCGTGGACCGGAACGATCCCGGGATGCTCGAGCCGCGCCAGGACCTGCGCTTCGCGGCGCAGGCGGGCTTCGATGCCGGCGTCCTGCACGTCGATCACCTTGAGCGCGACCCGCCGCTTCAGCTCCGTGTCGTCCACGACGTAGACGGTGCCCATGCCGCCGGTGCCAGCGACACCGGCGAGGCGGTATCTCGTCCTCGAGAGATCCGGCTCGCGCACCGCCGCGCGCAGCCGTGAGAGCGCGCTGTCGCCGAGTCGCGTCACGATGCGTCCTCGCCCAGGAGCGCGCGGGCCTCCTCGAGGAATTCCTCCTCGCTGGCGGTCAGCTCGCGCAGGACGTCGAGCACGACATGCCGCAGCTCGCGCCGGACGCGGAACAGGCGATTGGTCACGTCCGTCACCGCGATGCCGAATCGCTGCGCCAGCTCGGCGTACGTCGGACGGGCATCGCCGAGGTCGTACTGCTCGAGCAGGGTGTAGTGATCCGATTTTCCCGCCGTCGCGCAGGCGTCCCGCAGACGCCGCAGCGCGGTGGCG
>WNGI01023625.1_pt1 | contig 12752 bp, 12 predicted proteins | sample 5400621 | NCBI WGS metagenome assembly WNGI01 (sample SAMN13153374, study PRJNA577476) | soil metagenome | isolation source: 20 cm soil or saprolite under Garry oak tree replicate 1 | place: USA:California | collected 2016-06-15 | reverse complement strand
TCAGGTAATCTGCGTTGCGTTCCTCTTGCCCGGGTATCGGCGCGATCAAAACCATCGGCAGTCCAACCGCGAGGCATTCCGACACCGTGAGTCCGCCCGGTTTGGTAACCGCGAGATCCGCACACGCCATCACCCGTTCGATGGCGCTGGTGAATCCGAGTGCAAACAATCGGCCGCCGCTCCGGGCAACGAGGCTGCGATAATTCGCCAGCAACTGTTGGTTTTTGCCGGCAAGCGCGACAATCTGAAAGTCTCCCGGTAACCCGAGCAATCGTTCGATAAGCGTCTCGCCACCGGCGATTCCTGCGCCGCCGGTCATCAGTAGCAAAGTTGTCCGGTCCGGCGCGATGCCGAGTTCCTCCGCGCAAGCCTTGCGATCAAGATGTTGTGCGAACACCGGCATGATCGGGATACCGGTAACGTGCACGCTATTCTTGGGAATACCGCGCGCCGCCATGCGAAAGGCGATTTCGTCGCTCGCCGCGAAGTAACCGCGCATACCCGCCTGCACCCATAGGCGGTGCAGGTCGAAATCTGTGACTTGCACCCAAACCGGCGGAACGGCGCGCCCGCGTCTGATCTCGTGGGCAAGCAGCTCCGCCGGGAGAAAATGAGTGCAAACGATGTGATCGGGATCGAAAAGCCGAATCGCGTCGCGCAGCTTGCGCGTGTTCAGTCTTTCGATGGCGCGGCGGATTTGTGCGAACAGCGCATCACGCGGCATCTTGTCCGTCGCGTGGTACAGATACGCCCACACCGACGGATGGCGCTCGACGATCTCGATGTAATAGTTCGCGTACAGCGCGCGGAAACTCTTTGGCACCAGAGTCATCACGTCAACATGCTTGACTTCTACGCCCGTGAGTTCCGCCTGCGTGCGCAACGCCTCCGCCGCGCGGCCGTGACCCGCGCCGGCGGAAACGCTCAACAGGAGTATGCGTTGAGATCGAGGCACGAAATGTTTGGATCGACGCTATCTGGACTCCATCGGCAACAAAAAGTAGACGGCGCTCGGTCACATCATGAAACCGCCTACAAGCCGAAAAACTACGGCGCCACTATTTCTTTTTTTTACGCGGGTATAATTCATACCTGGTGATCATCCGTCAACGGACCATGGCGGTTTCCTGTCCCGGATGGAGAATCAACTTTTGCACGCGCCAATTCAATACTTCGGCGACATAGAGCTCGTTTTCCGAAGGGCAGGCCATCTCGTGAATCCAGCCGAATTGCTTAAGCTGCTTGCCGGCCTCGCCGAGCACTCCAAGAATCTTGCCATCGAGAGTCAATTTGTAAACGCGGCCAGGATACGCGTCAGCGCTGTAAAGCACCTACCGCGGTCCCGGCGTTATACAGATCGCCCACGGCGCTCCTGGCGCCTGTGTGCCTTTAACGTCTTCCGGCGGCTTATTGCCGATGGCAGCCCGCGCGGTGTTGCGATCGAACGGCACGTCGATCTTAAATTCTCGCAAGAATTTACCGTCGCCGTCAAAGACCTGAATTCTTCCGTTGCCGCGATCGCCGACGTAGATATTCCCTTGGGCATCGGCCGCGATCGAATGCGGTGTGTTGAACTCACCCGGCTTGTCGCCGCGCTCGCCCCAGGACTTCAGCCAATTGCCGTTCTTGTCGACTTTAGCGATGCGCGAGTTGACGTAGCCATCGCTGATGTAGGCATTTCCGGCCGGGTCCCAAGCGACATCGGTGGGCTGGCGGAAACGGCCGTCGTCGTGTTTGGGTGGCGGTCCTGTACGCTTGTGCGGCACGGCTTCGTCGGAGGCTTCCTGCTTGCGCCCAAAGACCATATCGACACGGCCGTCGGGCGTAAACTTGACCACCATGTCGGACCCTTTGTCCGTAGCCCAGATGTTGTCCTGCTTATCGATCCTGACCGTGTGCGCGAAGGCGAAGGCGTAAAGGTTTTTGCCGATCTCGCGCACAAAACCCCCGTCCGGCGCGAACTCCAAAAGCTGCGAAGCCGCCGCGCCGAACGCCGGACCGGTCGTGTTGCCGCGCGAATAAACAAACAGATGCTTTTTGGAGTTCACGGCAACGCCCGCCACCTCACCGAAGTACATGTTTTGCGGCAGGCGCACGGCATTGGCAACCGACTCATAGCGAATCACCGGCACCGATTGCGCGAAAACCGGCGCCGTCAGCAGCAACCCTGCAAAACATAACCATCGTTTCATAGAAACCTCCTTTTAGAAAATTTAAGATCACTCAATGGTGATCACCTCTCACTTCGGCTTAAACGCTATCCGCCTGCCGTTCTTTGCCGGCACCAAGGTCTTATCGAGCCAGCGCGCGATCACGGCGCCGATCTCTTTGTTATTTTTTTCCAGCATCATCACGTGACTATTGCCGCGAATGTTGAGATCCGCGAGCTTGATGAAGGTCGGTTTGACGCCGGCCTGTTCCAGATACTTCACCGTGCAGTGATCATAGGGCGCGTGATAGGACGCTTCAGCGGTGAGAACAAGAATGGGAATCTTCTGCAGGTTCGGCAGTTGCCGGGCCGGCGCGGCTTGCAGCCAGCATTTGACCAGTCCAGGGCTGTCGGCTTTTTCCTCTTCGACGAAAGTCAGCTCCGACGCACTCGCGACTGGGGGGGAGTACTTGAGCGGCACGGACGTAATCCCATAGGTCAGCGCGAGTCTGCCCGTCTTAAAATAATCCGGCGCGCCGATGAATTCGACATTATAAGCCGGAGGTCCATTGGGTTCGATTGCAAGAATCGCTTTGATTAGTTCCGGCCGCGCGTCAGCCACTGGCCAACCGAAAGCACCCGCCTGCGAATGCACGAGCAGGATCGAACTGCCGATCTTGTCGACGAGCGCAATCAGCGCTTCGCTGTTGATAAACTGTTGCTTGGTGAAATCGCGAATCGCCGGCAATTGGCTCGATATCAATTGCTGCACGGCGGGATCGTCCGGCTCTGGGCGACGTAGCGTTGCTGCGAATTTTGGCTATCGACCAAATCGACCGGGCCATAGGTTCGTTCCAAGTGCGTCGAGCGACCCTTGCCAACCTGGTCGATCACATACACCGCGTAGCCCTGCCGGACAAAATATTGCGCCCAGCCCTCGCGCCCATCCGGTGTGCCCGTGTAATTTGTTCCTGACATCGTACCGCCGTGTACCATGATGATCGGGTAAGGGTGAGTCTTGCGCGCGGGGATGCGGTATTCGACGTACATCTGCCCGGCCATGTACTGCCTGCCGTTGACCACGGTCGGTTTGCCACCGACGTAAAAGAAGCCGTCGCGCGCGAGGGTCAAGGGCGGATTCTCCGCCGCCCGTGCCGACGATGCCGCTCCGAAAACGACTAGAATAACGACGATCAATAACACACCGAATGACATAGATGCCTCCTTGATCTGGGCGTTTTGATCATCACGACTGTCCCCGTCTGATGTGCGCTGGTCTAACTCGATCACCGCTAGTTGGCAAGACAAGAAGCTTTGCCGTCAGAGCAACGGTCAGTACAGATGATTGCTGATGAGATTCTCGATGACACAATCAGTGAAAGTCGTCGCGCGGCCGCTGATCAAGAGCGATTGAGATCGATGCGGGCGTTGAGATCCAACAGCCAAAGGCGCGGTCTTACGCATAGCATGCGACGAAACTGCTCGCCGGATTGAATGCGCTACGACACTACCCCGATTCAGGGTTTTTTCTCCGTGGGTACGGTGCCCCCCCACAGCTCTTTCATGAAGCCGCTCTTTTCGAGATTCTCAACAAAGGTGTTATCGAAAATCTCATTCGCCTTTCGCCGGATCGTAATACCGTCTTCCCGAGCCAATTCAAGAGTGTCGGCAACCAACTTAGCCGGCACGATCATGCGCCGGTTGATGAGGTTTTTAGCATAAGCTTCGTAGGCCGATCGCAAAGTGTCGCGGTCCGTCATCCGTAAAGTTTTACCTACTGAAGCCATCGCCAGGTCCGGATTCTTTTCGACGAAGTATACCGACTCCGCCAGCGCCGCCACCATTTTTTGCACCACCGCGGGCCGCTCTTTCCAGGTTTTGCCGCTCGCGAAAAGCGAGCTATAGATAAACGGCAAGCCGAGATCGTTGAGATTATAAATGACGTTGAAGCCGTCCTTCTTGCCGCGGGCATCGAGCGGCGGCTGAATCAGTGTCGCCTGAAACATGTCTTGCACAAGCGCCGTGTAGCGCTCCGTCGGCGTGCCGCCGACGGTGGCGAGCGTAACTTCCTTTTCGCTTAGATTGTGCTTTTTGAGGAATTCCTTGGCAAGGCGATAAGGAAAATCTCCTGGCCGAGTCACGCCGATACTTTTTCCCCTGAGATCCGCGGGACGCTTGATGTCTTTGCGCGCCAGCACCACGTACGGCAGCCCTATCAGCGGGGAAGCGACCAGCTTTGCGTCCACTCCCGTGCCGATGCGCACGATGTTCGCGTCGGCATTGCAGTAGAGAAAATTGATCTCATCCGACGCCAGGCCCGCCATCGCCACGGCGCCGCCGCGCACGACGATGTGCTCGGCGTTGATGCCGTATTTATCGAAGAGCCGATTGTCCAGCGCCGCATAGAGATGAATAAAGCCGCCCGTGATCGCGCACGCGCCGATGCGCACTTTCACGACCGGCTCACCGGCTTTGGCGAGGTACGGATTGGCGAGCACGACGTCCATGTTTGTACCATCAAAGAAAACACCGACGGTTAAAAACATGATGAGCGCCGCGCCAACATGTGGTCCATTCATCGCCAAACTCCTACAATCGCTCGTAAACCTAGCGCCTATATACGAGAGCCAAAGGGACTCGGTCAATACCGGGAACTCAAAAAACGGACGGGCGGACCTTTAAATATTCGTTGAGAGATAGGTTTACCGAATTATCTACCGAGCCGAACGCAAATAGCGACCGCCACCCTCAGCTGCTCATAAATCTCCGCGAAATGAAGCATTGCAGTTTCATGGACGCCCTATCAGCAGGTTCGACGCTAGATTCGGATCTAACACTTTGCGCGCCGTCTCCACTCCCGCGACCGCCAATCCGTTAGCGCTCAAAATCCCGAGTTGGACTAGCACGGAAGCTTGGTCCCAGTAGATATGTTCGTGCGTCAACTTCCCTTCGCGAAAATGGACAATGGCCACCAGAGGAATTTCGACTCGCTTGCCCGTCGGCGCCACACCGGGCAACATCCAGTCCATCTCCATCGTGTGCGTAAAACGAAAAATCATCTCGTCTACCAGCCGGTCAGCGCCGATTGTTCGCGACACCGGGACGATCTCCGTGTCCGGCGGCTCTGCGGAATAAAGCGCCGGGAATAGAACTCCCGCAATGCGCTATGTCCGACGCCTCCCGTCATTACGGGAACGTGATTGACATAAGCGTCCGGCGCCATCGTGCGCAGCGTCGCCTCGGTGTCGCGCGCCGCGAACTCATCTCGCACATGCTCTTCCCAGAGGTCGTTCAGCGTCTGCTGCTCGGCGGCCAGAATAGTTCCTGCTTTGGGGTTGTCGCTCATTTTCGAAATCCTTTCAAAGTGAATGCTCTATTTTAGAGCGGACGCGAACCGTCAAGCAACGTTGCAAGCACGGCAATCACGGCGCAGGTGACGGCATCGGCGGCCGGCTTCTATACCGCTCATCGATTGAAATCAGTAATCGGTCACGAAGTACGGAGGTGCAGCGTAGTTCCTCGGTCAATTGCTCGCTTAGTTCCGCCCGGCCATGAAACGCCGCGGGGGTATTTTGAAATAGCGCTATGCGCCATCGCTCTTGCTTTTTAGTCGCGATCAGCGACTGGATCGCATTGACTGCCGGGTTGATGTCCAACTTTCCGCGCGGCACCATCCCGGCGACCGCGCGAAGCAGCGCGACGCCGGGGACGAGCAAACGCACATCCCGAACGATCGCGACGTAAGTAGCTGTCGGATGGATGATCGGCAAAAATTTGCCCGAGCACGGACTCGATCTGTCGCGGTCCATCCATCTGACTGCCATCGAAGCCAACGATGTTGCCGTTCTCGGCGAAGAGGTCGGCCATCTTGCGCGCATCTTTATCGTTCCATGCTTGCAACAATTGCTGGTAAATTGACCGAACCTGAGCTACATCGCCGCTTTCGGATTTGTCCATATAAGTTTGGGGAGAATTCATAAGTACCTCCATTTCTCGTCCGCGCGCTACTCGCAATGCCTGAAGATATCCTGCTCAACAAAGACTCAATGCGAATTGGCATTGGCAATGCTCCGGTCAGAGTAGAGTTTATCGATCGCACAGCATAATTGTCCAGATCGATTAGGCTTGGGGAACCCGATCGCGAGAAACACTGATTAAATCCTAGACCGTCAGGCAAAGAGCGCCGTCTCGATTGTCGCAACAAAATTGACCGCGGCGTGTAGCGCCAATCCAATGATTAAGAAAAACGCCAACATGACTCATGCCTGATTGGGCTCCGAGATGGTCGGCAAATATAGGTTCCGCCCTGTCGCTACGGTTTTTCGTTACATCTCTGATTTAGTCTGGCTTTACCGCGCGTGTCGAAGAATTCTGCTAACCGTCGCACTTCGCGCGCAGAATACACAAGGACGTGACCGCTAGACCACGGCTGTCGAAAGCTTCAGGGGTTCGGAAACGATGAAGCGAATCGGCTGATCCATTCCAGCGCCGCTTCCTCCGAGGTAAGCTCTCGTCCTTCCCCTTGCGCGACCTCGCGCCGGTAATTCTCGATGTGACAGATCTGTTCCACCATGCGAACTCGAAATGCCTCTTCGGAGTCGAGAAATTGGACGCCGACGGTATATTGGCCGCCTTCGTTTTGGCACCAGGCCACGCGTGCTGCCGGCACTTCGAACGCGGGTTTCAGATACGGGAAGCGCAACGCGATGATGGTCTCCGGCTCGATGGCTGCATCCGACGAGAAGGCGAGACCGCCAAAGCTGACGTTCTTGACGCTTCGCCGTATGTAGCCATCGTCGGGAGCACTGAAGCCAAGACTATGCCCGCGATGACACCATACGCGATATACCAGTTCTGCGCTCGCGCTGTTCCGCTCGCGACTTCCTGGTCCTCGACGTAAACGCGATACCCGCCTCGCAGGACAGAGAAGGGTCGTGTCGACTCGACACGACCGTGCCTCACGGCTCCGGCCTCTAGGATCTGAAACGGCACGATCGTCCGAAATCCCTCTATGTGGCTAGGCGATCGGAATGACGCGGCGCCATCGACGTGAACCAAGAACGCTACACTGAACCACAACAGTCTCGGCGTAGCATAGCTCTGAACCTCGATCGCGTGTCCGTTCCAAGTGTGGGTAGCCATATAAGACCTAAAGTTGTGCCGTCGCCGCGGGACCCTGTGAGAACAACCCATTTTACCAGAGCTGGGTAATCGGTCCAGTCAAATCCAAGCGATGGTTGCCGTGAAATGGCTTTAGCGTCTTGATTTCATGAGCATGAGCGACAGCAGCCTGGGCGGCTTGTCCCGGTCGTCTTCGTGCCACCATTCATTCAAACTCTCGAGCGTCAAGCTGTTCGTGTTCGCCGCATGAATGTAATCGGACAGGTGGTGGACAAAAGCTGGGATTTCCGTCCGCCCTTGCTGATCCTGAAATTGGGCTTGCGTCCCTTGATATTGCCGGAACGGATGCAACTCGCAAATGAAGAAGCGGCCTCCGTGGATCAAAGTCCGAAACGCTTCTGCAAAGACGAATGGCAGATCGGCAATGTGCTCAAGTACGAGATTGCAGACGATCAGATCGATGGATTGATTTTTACATGGCCACGGCGCGGATATGTCCGCGACGCCGAATATCACGTTGCCCGAGGGGAGTTCTTACCGGTATCGCCGGCAAGCTCCAGGATGGATTGGCAGCGTAGATTGGCCAGAGTCTGCCGCGTGACCGCTTCATCCAGGTCGCGTGTCAGGTTTCGATCTAGATCGTAGGTGGCCGACCACCGGTTATACGCATCTTGGATGCTCACAACCGTTTCCTTTTTTGTCTCAAATGTTTCACGGATCACCTCAGCGAAGCGCAAGCGTCCAGCTGTAGATCAGCACGCCAACTGCGACACTCCCGCAGGCCCACTGGATACGTAAACCCGGTGGATGAGGCGCCATGTACGCGGCGGCGATTCCCAGAACCGCACCAACCAAAAGACCGCAGAGATGAGCCCAGACATCGACGCGCGCACCACCAGTTCCTAGCATCCCAAGCAGGGCGAGAGTTGCGGCAATGGATAGCCAGGCGCGGCGCCTGCTCGACGCGCTGCGCCGGTGCTTAGCCGTGCTCAAACCTCCGATCAGGCCGACGGCACCAAAAACCGCTGTCGAGGCTCCGATTGCAAGATGCGGTGAGCCGTGTAAAAACGCGTTGGCAAGATTCCCGCTGGCGCCGGCCAGCAGCACCAGAGCGCAACCTAGTCCCAAACCCAACAGGCTACATGCCATGCCGAAGAATATGGCAGCCGCTGCCGCATTACTCGCAGCGTGGCCAAGATCAGCATGCAGGGTCAGAGCAGTCACCGTACGCCAAAGCTCGCCGTGAAGGATCCGATCAGCATCCGCGCCGCCGCGCTCAAACCAAGAGACGGTCGGCAGCCAGACCGTAGTCACGCAAAACATGCTTAGAATAAATATTCCCGAAGCGATACTTCCCGTTAGCGGACTTGCAGAACTTCCCGGCTCATCTCGGTCGGCGAGTTTAACTGCGTTCTCACTGTCGTAGGCCAAAAGAGCGATGCGCGCCCGGTCTACTTGTGCTTGCGGTACGCTAAGAACAACGCCGCCGCCGCTCGAACGCATGCTCGGCGATAGACCCTGAGCGAGAAGCACAAGCTCCCACTCCCGCGCCAAGCTGTGATCAGAGGTCGCGCGCAAACGGATTTCGGAATCCTGGTTCATAAAATCGCACTGTCATGTATGAATCGGCATTGACTTGGCGAACAGCAGCACATTCGGCCGGCGAGCCAAAGGCGATACCTCAATTGGCATCTATTGCTCCACTCTTTGTCATTAACCTTTCCCGCTACTTCCCTCGACTACAGTTTTTTCGTCTTCTCTCCGATGGCTCATTCTTTGCGTTTCAGAAAAGTCAGTGCACCAGCCCGGCCCCGCAAACTGCGCACCAGCACTGAGGAGCGACGATCATGGATATAGAATTGCTTATAGCAGAACCCACGGACGATGGAATTATCGAGGACCTATCGAAGACAAACATCCGCGAGGGAGAGAAAAGGCTGATGCTCGCGCTCCTGGAAAATGCCATTGAAGATTTTCAGAAATATGCGCTCGCCAACGATACGGTGGAAAAAGAATTGTTCCAGGAAGCCGAAGTGTGGTTTTTGGCCGTCGACAATGACTCGTTATTTTCGTTCGAGAATATCTGTGAATATTTACAGGTAGACTCCAACTATCTGCGCCAAGGGCTCCTGCGTTGGAAGACAGCACAGCGCAAAGGTCATCCTAGTCAATCAGCCGCCAGTTTGAAAATCCGGATTGGTGACAAATAGCATCAAAGCAAACCCACCGTGATGCGCCATATTTCATCGAACGGACGCCGCTCAACGAGAATCATGTCGTCAAGGTTAAGCCATTAGACCAGCTTATCGCCTTGCGAAATGTAACCTACCGCACTTTCACACTCGCCAATAAGGTCGGTGCGAAGTGCAAACACGTCTTCCGCGACGCATTTTCCGTTACGGCAGGCGAGCGCCATATCGATCGGTTTGAGATCGAGGCCGGAGGGTTGGACTTGGTGGAGATATTCGACGGCGCGGTCGCTGGAGTCGACGGTGAGGTTGTCCCAGGTGTAGATCAGGCGCGCGGCGTAGAGAATGGCGCGGATGTAGGGTTTGCGGTCTTTGGGTTCGAGAGTTTTAAGACGGCTAAGCTCCGGCAATCTGGATTTCCAACTTCGCTCGATGCTATCGAGCTGTTCCTGATGAATCTCGTTTTTAGTTGGACGGCGGAAAGTGGGCTTGAAGGCGTGAAGCAACGGAACGCCGTGATCCAGCAGATCGAGACGGTCGATCATCGGCAAGCGACCCCAGAGAAAATCCGGATTACCCCAAAACACTGAAAGTTTCTTACCGTAGTCGCCGTCCAAAGCTTTCGCATCGGCAATCAGCTCGCTCATTTGATTCGGCGGCTCGTTGCAATTGAGGAGGAGTCCGACGTCGATATCGCTGTAGATGTTACTGAAGCCGCCGTGGGCGAGGCTACCGAGCTTATAGGCTTCGACGAGGGATGCACCGAGTCGAGATTTGAAATGCTCAGCGACTCGTACAACATACTTTTCGATGTCGTTCATGGGTCTGAGAATTCGATCTGGTTGGGAATTACTCGCGCCAAGGCGCTCAGTTCGGAATCGTTTTTCCTTCGCCCCTTTGCGTCTTTGCGCGATATATTCCGATTCTTTTGGTTGTGGCCTCGCCGCGCTAGCCGATTCTTGGCGGATCGGCTAGGTCGATTATATGTATCGACAATTACTGGAGCCCGTAGAGTCGGCGCGGGTTGTGGACTAGGATCTTTTCCGCGAACGGCTCGGGGATGTCCTCGCGCTTTTGCAATGCCTCGACGAGCCTTTCCTCTGCCGATGGATCGTTGTGGCCGTAGTCGGAGCCGATCACAATGTTGTCTTCGCCGATGGATTTGGCGAGGTATGGGATGTCTTCGTCCGCTTCGCAGGCGATGAACAGATTGTAGTCGCGGAATAGTTCGGGGCTGTTTTTGAACTTGGGCCGGTCTTTGAATAGCCGGCGCAGGATGTGGATCATGAACGGCGCCCAGCCGGCGGAGGCTTCGATGAAGCCGATGCGCAAACCGGGAAACTTTTCGGGAATCCGGTTCGCGATGAGATCGCGGAAGGCGAAGATCGGCAGCGCGCGCCCATGGGCGAAGGTGTGATTGCGCGCATGCTCGAAGTACGGCAGCATCCATGGCGCGCCGGAGCCGGTGTGGATGCAGATCGCCATGTCGAGCTGGGCGGCTTGCTCGTAAACCGGGTGAAAGTAAGGATGGTCGATGGTCTTGTCGCCTTCGATGCCGCGGAAGAAAATGCCCACGCCGCCCAATTCTTTAGCTCGCTTCATTTCTTTTAGCGACTCAGGGATAGAACGCAGCGGCAACACCGCGACGAACTTCAACCGCCCGTTCGATTTTGCGCAAGCATCGCCGAGCCATGAGTTGTAGGCCTTGGACAACGCCGTGTCTAGTTCCGGATCGTCGGTAATGTAAACAAAAAACAGCGTCGGGTAGATCACCTGAACATCGACACCGAGCCGGTCCATATCCTTAACCCGCGCGCCCACGTCGGCAACTTCGCGGCTGGCTATAGCGATATCGCCGCGCACTTTTTCCGCCTTCTGGGCCGACGGCGTAACCAGTCGATAACTGCCTTTGCCCGCCGGCTTGGGAAAGATATTACCGTCGATCAGCCACAGCGCGTTGCGATCGCCGAACCAAGTGTCGTCCGGCAAGCCGACCAAAACCGGCCGTCGTGGCGCCATTCTGTCGTCAATCAATTTCCACATCGCCTCCGGTTCGGCGATATGAGTGTCGGCGTCGACTACACCTTGCATGTTCCTCTCCTTCTCCCGCGAACGATATTTCCTCTAGCGATATACAATGGCGCAATCGAGCAATGCAATCCTTTGCGCCAACTACCGGTGGAAGTGATCGATCCTGTTTCCATCCGCGATCCTCTGTTCTCAATCTTCCATCTCGAGCCATGTCAATCCCTAGACATTTCACCTACCTTGCAGTAAGTGGAAGATAAATTAAAACGGTAGGAGCAGATATGGGAACAACACTAATTACCGGATTAGGTCTGGTCGGCACTTCGTACGCGCAGCACGCGATCAAACGGGGCGAGAGTGTGGTCTTCTACGATGTCGCGCCGCGCAAAGACTTTTTGGCGCACAAGTTGGGCAGCGCCAACGTTACTGTGGTGCAACGCGACGTGCGCGACTTGCCGTCGTTGATCGAGACGATTCAGAAATACAAATGCGACACGGTCATTCACACTGCGGGATTGATCGGCGGCAAAGTCGCCAATCCGATCTATTCCGGTTTGCAGATCAACGTCATGGGCACGATCAACGTCGCCGAAGCCGTGCGTTTGACCGGCGTCAAGCGCCTCGTGCAGATCAGCACTTTCGGCATTTACGACCGGCGCCAGGGCGAACCAAATCCAATCGATGAAAACTTCCGCCGCGGACCCGGTGAGGCCTACGGCAACTCCAAAGTCGCCAAGGAATTGATGGTCGAGGCGTACCAGCGCATGTTCGGTTTCGAGTTGATCGTCTTGCGCCTTGCCAATGTCTACGGTGTCGGCCACTTCGCCGGCGGCTCAGGCGGCGGCGAGATGGTGCAGAACATGCTGCAGACCGGTATCAAAGGCGGTGTGGTGAAAATCGCCCAGGAAGTCGCGCGCGACTTCGAGTACGTTTACTACAAAGACTTGGGCCGCGCTCTCGATAAAGCGGTCACGACGCCATTGAAAGAACCGGTAACACTCAACATCGGCACCGGCGTGGTGATCAAGTTCGACGACCTCGTCGCCACGGCAGAAAAACTACTGCCGAAGCTCCAGGTCGAAATCATTCCGGGCCAACGTCCGCGCTCAGCCAAACAACCGATGGTGATCGAGAAGGCCAAGCAGGTGCTCGGCTGGAGCCCCGAATTCGGCATCGAAGCCGGCTTCAAAGATTACATCGAAGAGCTCAAAGCACTGGGATGATTAAGGAAGATTCACCGCAGAGAAGCTGCGCATGCCAAGAAA
>WNGI01004274.1_pt1 | contig 12754 bp, 12 predicted proteins | sample 5400621 | NCBI WGS metagenome assembly WNGI01 (sample SAMN13153374, study PRJNA577476) | soil metagenome | isolation source: 20 cm soil or saprolite under Garry oak tree replicate 1 | place: USA:California | collected 2016-06-15 | reverse complement strand
CTCGTCGAGCTTGTGGCTGATGAAGATCACGCTCGTGCCTTCAGAACGAAGGCGCCGGAAGACCTCGAAGATCTCGCGCGTCTCCTGTGGCGTGAGCACCGCGGTCGGCTCGTCCAGCACGAGGATCCGCGCGTTGCGATAGATCGCCTTCAGGATCTCGACCCGCTGCTGCTGGCCGACCGACAGCTGGTCGATCCGCGCGAAAGGCTCGACGTCGAAGCCGAGCTTTTCGGCGAAGAGCTTGATCTGCTTCGCGGCTTCGCCCAGATCGAGAATTTGCCCCGCGCGGACGACCTCGTTGCCGAGGACGACGTTCTCCGCCACCGAGAGGACCGGGACGAGCATGAAGTGCTGGTGCACCATGCCTATCCCGCGAGCGATCGCGTCGGCGGGATCGCGGATGGTGACAGGCTGGCCGTCGATGCGGATTTCGCCGGCGTCCGGCGGGACCAGTCCGTAGAGGATGTTCATGAGCGTCGACTTACCGGCGCCGTTCTCGCCGAGCAACGCATGGATCTCGCCGCGGCGCAGGTCGAGATCGATCGCATCGTTCGCGAGGGTCCCCGTCGGGAACCGTTTCGTGATCCCGCGCATCTCGAGGACTGACGGTTGGTCGCTCATGCGCTCCTCACGCGACGAGCGGGCCGACCGCTGGGGCCGGCCCGCTCGATTTCGACTCGCTCTACATGCGCGCTAGGGGATCGGCTTGAGCTTCCCGGATGCCATGTCCGTGGTCGCCTGCTTGAGCTTGTCCTCGAGCCCCGCCGGAACGGGGTTGAGGTTGCGGATCATGGATGCGCCGACGCCGCCGTTCGTGGCGTCGTTGACGAAGTTTCCGGTCTGCTTGCCCTTGTCTTTGAAGCGCTTGATCCCGTCCCGTACCGCGATCTGCAGATGCTTTTCGGCACTCGTGATGATGCAGGCCTGGGAATCGGGAAGGGAGAGGTACTGATCGACGTCTACGCCGATGCCATAGATCTTCGCGCTGCACGCGGCGCGAAGCGCGCCGGCGCCGGTCAGGCCGGCCACCTGGAAGATGACGTCGACGCCCTGGCCGATCATCGTCTTCGCGGAGGCCTCGCCCTTGTCAGGCGCGTTGAAGTCCTCGACATAGTTGATGGAAACGGTGACGCCCGCCTTCGTGGCCTTCACCGCGTTCTCGTAGCCCTTGATGTAGTTCACGACCGGAGGAACGTCCGACCGCCCGCCGACGGCCCCGACCTTGTTCGACTTGGTGATCGTCGCGGCGACGATCCCGGCCAGATAACCGGCCTGCGCCTCGTTGAAGATCAGGCCCTGATAGTTGGCAGGTGCCGGGTCGGCGACGAACTGGTCGACGCCGAAGAACTGGATGTTGGGATTCGCCTTCGCCGCCGCGAGCGTGTCGGTCCCGATGAGGAAGCCGACCGTCACGATGACGTCGTACTTCTGATCGACGAAGCTCTGGATGTTCTGCTTGTAGTCCGCGATGTCCTTGGTGACGATGTTCTTGGCGGTGCCGCCGACCGCGGAGGCGCCGTCCTGAACGCCCTTCCATGAGAACTCGTTGAACGACTTGTCTTCGAGCTGGCCAATGTCGGTGACCATGCCGATCTTCAACCCGCCGCCGAGAAGCCCGCCGCCACCACAACCGGCGACAACGAGCCCGACGGCGAGACCGAGCGCGAGTAGACGCTTCATTCCCTCGTCCGACCTCCCTCAATTGGTCGCGCAGCCGCGCGACGCGGCGATTCTAGGTCAGGCCAGCACGCTCCACAGAACGTAAGCGAGGAAGACAACGTAGAGGCTTCCCCCGAGCATCAGGGAGGAGAGCGGCAGCGCGTTCTCGCGCGCGCGCAGGCGGAGCTGCACGTAGATGAGCAGGCCGGAGAGGAGCGCAAACACGGCGGCGACGGTGCCGAACTGCCCGAGCTGCCACGGCGTGAGAAGGACGCCGATCGTGACCGGGAAGGTCGACTGGAAGACCATCGCGCCGGTCACGTTGCCGAGGGCGATGACGTCCTTGCTGTCGCGCGTCCAGATGAGCGAGTTCGCCGCCTCGGGAAGCTCTGTTGCGAGTGGCGCGAGGATGAGCGCGACGAGCAGCGTGTTGAAATGCATCGCGTGTGAGAAGTCCTCGACGAAGTCGGCGAAGAAGCGTGCGCCCAGCACGATCGCAGCGAACGCGACGATCGTTTGCGTCAGGACGAGCCATAGCGGCGGCGTCGGGTCGCGAAACGTAACGCCGATCCGCCGGAGGAGCGACGTGAAGGTCAGCTGGTCGAACACCTCGCGTTGCTCCAGCTCCTCCTCGATGTCCTCGGCGGTCCGTCGCGGCGTGCGCAGCACCAGAAAGAGGTAGAGGAAGTACGCGGGGATGAAGACCCAGCCGAGGTACCCCTTGAGGAAGTGCAGGTTCGCCGGCAGGAGGGCCAGCCCCAGAGCGATCGCGTAGAGCACAAGGAAGAAGGAGAGGTCGCGGAGCGCATGCGGGGCGTCGACGTGCAATGTCGCGCGCTTGCGCTTCTTCCGCAGCACGAACGCGGTGATGCCGATGAGGAGAAGAACGAGCGTGCCGAGCATGAATGGCGCACCGAGGATCGCGCCGACCCCGATCTCGTCCGAGTCGGCGCTGGAGGTGAACAGGATCGCGACGACCGGGATCAGCGTTTCGGGCGTCGCCGTGCCGATCGCCGCGAGGATGCTGCCGGTGGCGCCCTCGCTGATGCGCAGCTTGAGCCCGAGCCATTCGACGCCGTTCGTGAAGACCTCGGCCCCTACGAGGATGAGGATGAACGCGGCCACGATCAGCGCGATGTCGATCATGCTCATGGCGCCCCGACCTCTAGGGGTGAGCGGTCGCCGCGGGCGGCGCCGCGCCGCGACGGCGCGCGCGGATGGTGCGGATCAGCGGTATGGCGACGAGGACGACCGCGAGAAGGATGAGCACGGTCGAGAGGCCGCTGTTGAAGAAGTAGAGCGGGCTGCCGTGGCCCGCGATGAGCGCCTTGCGAAGCTCGCGTTCCGTCGAGTCGCCGAGCACGAGCGCGACAACAAGCGGCGCGAGCGGGTATTTCATCTTCCGCAGCCAATACCCGATGACGCCGAACACCACGGTGATGAAGACGTCGAGCATGCTGTTGTTGAGCGAATACGAGCCGATGATCGAGATCACGACGATGAACGGCGTGATGATGGCGTACGGCACACGCATGATCATCGCGAGGAGCGGCACCGCGAGGAGGCAGAGGATGAACGTCAGCAGGTGCCCGAGATAGATGCTCGCGATGAGGCCCCAGACGAAGTCGGGATGCTGGATGAACAACACCGGGCCGGGCTGGAGACCCCAGATGAAGAGGCCGGCCATGATCACGGCCGAGGTCGGGGAGCCCGGGATCCCGAGCGTGATCATCGGGACGAGCGAAGCAACGCCGGCGGAGTCGGCCGCAGCCTGCGGCGCCATGATCCCGGAGATCTCACCCTTTCCGAAGTTCTCCTTGTTCTTCGAGTACTGCCGTGCAAGGCCGTAGCCCAGGAACGACGCGGCGGTCGCGCCGTGGCCGGGTAGCACGCCGAAGAAGAATCCGATGATCGCGTTCGAGAGCACCAGGCGAAGACGCTTGCGGAGCTCGCGGACCGCTTCGAAGACGTCCCGCAGACCGAGTCGTGCGGAGATGTTCTCGACGAATCCGATCCCCTGCTCCTCGGCCGAGGCGAGGATCTCGCCAATGCCGAACAGTCCGATGGTGACGGGCACGAAGCTGATGCCCGAAAGAAGGGCGGTCTGGCCGAAGTTGAGCCGCTGCTCGCCGGTGATCGTGTCGAACCCGACCGCCGCGAGAAGAAGGCCGAGGGCAAGCATCGCGAGACTCTTCATCGGCGCTTCGGCGCCGAGGCCGATGAGCGTGGCGAATGAGAGCACGAAGACCGCGAAGAGCTCGGCCGGCCCGAACTCGAGCGCCTTCAAGGCGATCGGGAGCGCGAAGAACGTGAAGAGAATCGTCGACACGAGCGCGCCGAGGAACGACGAGACAAAGGAGCTCGCGAGAGCGAGTCCCGGCTTGCCGAGGCGCTTGGCGAGAGGGAACCCGTCGAAGAGCAGGACGACCGCCCAGGGCTCGCCCGGGATGTTGAAGAGGATCGAGGTGATGACCCCTCCGAAGAGCGCGCCCCAGTAGATCCCGGCGAGGAAGATGATGGCCGTCGTCGCGTCCGACCCCGGGAGCGAGCCGTGGGCGATGAAGACCGTGATCGGGAGCAGGATCGCGACACCGCTCGTCCCGCCGAGCCCCGGCAGCACTCCGATGACCAGGCCGAGCACGACCGCCACGAACAGCATCGCGACGTTGATCGGCTGCAGCGCAGTCGCGAAGCCGCCGGCGAGCTGCCCGAAGACCTCCATCTAAAAGGGGAGGAGTCCAGACGAGTAGAGGAAGCTCTTCGGCAGCGACACGCGGAACCCGATCTCGAACACGGCGAAGATCACGATCGGGAAGGCCACCATGATCGCCGCGACCCACCAGATCTTGTAGCGGCCGAGCCACCACGCGAACAGACCCATGTAGAGGGCCGTCGCCAGGTAGAACCCGAACTGCGGAATGATCCGGTAGGTGAAGTCCGCCGTCCTGAACCCGATCCCTCCGATGAGGAGCGCGTAGACGACCATCGGCAGCGCGAGCTTGAGCACGGCGAACAAGCTGCGCGCTCCCTCGAACGCGCCTTCGGTCCCCTGCGGCGTGGTCAGGGCACGGTACGCCACGACGACGGCAGCGATTCCCATGATCGTTGCCGCCCAGAACGGGTACCAGCGTGAGCCGACGTCACCGACCTGAGTGCCCGCGGATGGACTGAACGCGGCGCGTGAATCGAACATGGCGACGGCGGCGATCAGCACGATCGCCGCCGCCGTCGCTACCTGGTACGGCCTCACGTAGCCGTGATCAGACCCACTTGAACTTCGTCGCGATGTCCTGATGGAGCTGCTGGTACTGCAGGATGAACTGGCGGAACTCGAGCCCTGACTTGAAGTCCGGCTGGAGCGCGTTGTCGCTCATGAACTTCTTCCACTCGTCGGAGTCGAACACCTTCTTGAACACGTCGATCCAGAACTGCTGCTGTGCCTGGGACAGACCTGGCGGCGCCATGATCGCCCGCATGATGAAGTAGTCGTCGATCGCGATCCCCTGCGACGAGCACGTCGGCAGGGTGGAGTAGACGGGCGTCGTCGGGCTCGCCTTGGTGAACGCGCAGAGCGGTCGAAGCTTCTTCGGGCTCGCCTGATAGAGGGCCAAACCTTCGCTTGGGTTGTTGACCGAGGCCACGACGCCGCCTTGGTGGCCGGCTACGGCCGCGGCGACCGTCGCGCCTGACGTCTGGCTGAGATACGTGAACGGCTTGGTCTTCATGGTGTCTTCGATCCGGCGGAACAGGGCTTCGTCCTCCTGCTTGGCGCCCGTGCCGGCAACGGTCAGCGAGTTCTCTTTCGCCGCGTTGATGAAGTCCTGCGCGGTCTTCCACGGGCTGTCGTCGTTGACCCAGAGGAAGAAGGGGTCGAGAGCGAGGTTGGCGACGGGCGTGAAGTCCGTCGCCTTGAAGCTGAGCTTCTGCGTGATGATCGTCGTGAAGAAGCTGTTGAGGGTGATCATGATGTAGTGCATGTCACCGGTCTTCTCGTACACGTACTGGAACGCGACGGCGCCGGAACCGCCCTCCTTATTGAGTGGCGTCACCGGCTGCGGCGAGAACTTCTTGTTCTCGATGATGGATGCCATCGCGCGCGCGTAGATGTCCGAGCCACCGCCCGGTGCTGTGCTGATGACGAACTCGACTGGATGTGTAGGTAGGACCGCCGCTGCCGAGGCTGATCCCGAACTGGTCGGGCTCACCGAAGGGGCATTGGCCGTCGCGCACGCAGAAAGGGTCACGAGCGCGGCCGCTAGGATCGCCGTTATCCGAATCGTGTGCCTCGACATGACACGCACCTCCATGGAGCAGGTACGCACCGCGGTGTCTAAGGGGTCACACCGGCGGTCTGACCGCCAGTAATCCTGTCACAATGGCAGAAGCGGGTCGGCACGGGGCGTGCGTTGGGCCGGTCCAGAGCTCGTTCGGTCGCATGGCCGAGCAAGGAGTGTGGGCATGGTGCAGGAGCTGACCAGACCGACGTCGCTGCGACGGGGCGCCGCCCCAGATACCGCATTTGCCTTCCTGGATGGCGAATTTGTCCCCGTACGAGAGGCCAAAGTCAGCGTTCTCACGCACGCCTTCAACTACGGGACTGGCGTGTTCGAGGGCATCCGGGCCTACTGGAACGCCGAGGACGAACAGCTCTACGCGCTCCATCTAAAGGAGCATTACCTCAGGCTCCACCGGTCCTGCCGGATCATGCGGATCGGGCTGCCATATACGGCCGACGATCTGGTCGGCATCACGCTCGAGCTCCTTCGCAGATGCAAGTACCGCGAGGACGCGTACATCCGACCGATCGCCTACAAGGCGAGCCCCCTGATCGGCGTCCGGCTCCACGATCTCGAGGACGCCTTCACGGTCTTCGCGATCCCCTTCGGCACGTACATCGACATCGACCGCGGGATCTCGTGCAGCGTGTCGAGCTGGCGGCGGACCGACGACAACGCGATCCCCGCTCGCGCGAAGATCACCGGCGCGTACGTGAACGCGGCTCTCGCGAAGACTGAGGCGCAGGAGGCGGGCTTTGACGAGGCGATCGTTCTGACGCAGGACGGTCACGTGAGCGAGGGGAGCGCCGAGAACCTGTTCCTCGTTCGCAACGGCACGCTGATCACGCCGCCGGCGACGGACAACATCCTCGAAGGCATCACACGCGAATGCGTGCTCAAGATCGCCGCCGACAACGGAATCCCGACGGCGATCCGTCAGGTCGACCGCACCGAGCTCTATATCGCGGACGAGGTGTTCCTCTGTGGAACGGGCGCGCAGATCTCGCCGGTCACGAGCATCGACCACCGCGCGATCGGCAAGGGCGAGCGCGGACCGATCACCGCGAAGGTGAGCGAGACCTACTTCGACGCCGTTCGCGGCAAGGCTGCGCAGTACCGCGCCTGGATCCAGCCCGTGTACAAGCGTTGACCGAGAAGAAGAAAAAGCTCAAGAAGGCGAACGCCATCGGTCGCATCGTGCGTGCGATCGACGCCGCCGGCCGCGACGCCGATCTCGCCCGTCGAAGTGCAAGCGATCCCGCGTTCCGCCGAGGTGTTAAGGACGACCGCCGCGAGACGCTCTCCAAGTTCAGCACCGTCAAGCACGCGCTCGCCGACCGCGAGCGCATCGAGAAGGCGAAGAAGAAGAAGACTTAGCGGCTCGCGACTACTCGGCTCGCGTCCTAGATGTATCGCGTCGCGGGTCCTGTCCCGGATCGTCGCGGGTCCTGTCCCGGGGAGCGCGGTTGCCCGTTCGCTACCGGTCGGCTTCGCACGTGCGTCTACCCGGTCCCAGTGACGCCGCCGGATGGACGCTCGCGGGCAACCCCGCTCCCCGTGCCACCCGCGACTCGCTGATTTGGCTAGCGCGCTAGGTCGGTCGCGAGCCCGCGGAAGTCACTGCCGACTCGGACGACGATGTCGGCTGCGGTCGTCTCGCTGCTCGGCAGCGTGTCGACCGGCAGTCCTCCAAGTTGGAGTGCCAGTGCGTTAGCGGTGTAGCGCTTCGCTCCGTTCCGCACGAGCACAGCGGAGCGGCCGGTCGTGCCGGCGCTCACCGTCGACACGGTGAACGCGCGCTCGGTCAAGCGGTCGGCAACGCTTTGTGCCAGGCCGTTGCGTGCTCCCGCACTTCGGACCTCGACGGAGGCGCCCTCTAATTTGACTTGGGGGTCGTAGAAGACGGCGGCCGCGAGGTCGCGGATCTTCGCACGATCGGGCACCAGGATGAACCCGTTCTGCGGACTCGTTGATGACTGAAGCTCGCAGTGCGGATAGGCGCCGCCGCACGGGTAGAGCACCTCGCTGCGGATGGCGTCGCCGTCGATGCCCGACCCGAACTGCGCCAGCGGCAGGATGTTGGCGGGATCGAAGTTCGTCTGGACCACGCTTCCGACGCGGTCGATGAGCCCCGGGAGTCCGCGGATGAAATCGCCCTCGGCCATGCGCGTCCGGAGCGCGGAGAGGACCAGCTGCTGGCGCTGGGCTCGGCTGTAGTCGTTCGTGTCGTGGCGGGAGCGGGCGAACCGCAGCGCGGTCTGGCCATCCATCAGCTGCGGCCCCGCGGTGATGTCCAGGCGCTCGACCCCGTAGTCCGGGGTGGGGTAGGACTCATCCCGCACCGGCTGCTTCACGTCGATCACCACGCCGCCGACTGAGTCAATGATCTTCGTGAACGCGTCGAAGTCGACGAGGGCATACGCGTTGAGCCGTATCCCGAGGAGATCCTCCACGACCCTTCGCGAAAGGTCGGGACCGCCGACGGCGTACGCCGCGTTGATCTTGTCGACGAGGACGCCGGGTCGATCGATGTACACGTCGCGCGGGATCGAGAGCATCGCCGCGGTCTTGTTCACGGGATCGAGGCTCAGCACGATCATCGTGTCGGTGTTCTGCGTCGTCGCCGAATCGTCGCGTGTGTCGATGCCCAGAAGCAGGACATTCAGTCGATCGGTCCCGGTCCAGCCCGGCGGCGGCGATGCCTGCTCCGCACCCGGTGTCGCGCCGATCGGAGCGTTCGCCAGCGGCGCGAACACTTTCGCGAAGGCGCCCGCCCACGGCGCGGACCCGCGATACGTGGCTGTGTAGAAGCCGACGAGCGCGATGCAGACGACGGCGAGCACGGCGTAGTCGATGACGTGGCGGCGGCGGAACGATCCCATGTCGCGACGCCGCCATGCGAACGCGTCGGCGACAACAAAGAGGTGATACATGAAGAACGCGCTCGCAAGGAGGAACGTGACCGCCGCCGCATTGCGAAGGACGAAGCTCGTGAGCGGATCGGCGATCGCGACGAACGCGCCAACAAGAAGCACCGTGAAGATAGGGAGCAGGATCATCAGCGCGCCGCGGATCCATCGTCCTCGGTACATCTGCCCGAGGCCGGGTAGAAGCAACGAGAGGACTGCCGCGAAGCCAGGAGAACCGCTCATCGGCGCCGACAACAAGCGCGCGCGCGGCGGCAGGGCGGCGGAAGCTGCTCCCCGATTCGACACCGAACCGTAAGCGTACGAGACTCGGCCTCCCACAGATGGAGCGTCAGCTTCCGGCCGACTCCGCCACGCTGCGCGGCGCTCGTGCCGTGGGAATCGTTTGCGCCACGCTCTTCATCCTTCCGGTCGTCCTGTCCATCGCGTTTCCGTCGGCGTTCCTCTTTCCGCCGTACAACCGGATCTACGAGCGGATGATCGCCGCCGTCCTTCTCGCATTCGCTCTCGGTCTCCTGCTCGCGCTTCGCGATCCCGTCCGCAACGCGGGGGTGTTCGCGGTCGTCGGACTTGCCACAGGACTTCTCGGAGGCGCGGTGGTGTACGCGCTCGTGGTCGATCGTGCCGACCCACTCCACTGGGTCGCGCAAGTGCCGATCCTCGCGGCGATCACCGCGACGCTCGAGATCACCTACACACGCCTTCGCCGACCGAATCCGATCGTCGTCCGCATCGTCGTCGCCGCGGTCGTGCTCCTCCCGTTCGCGTTCTACATGCACGACCTCGCGTACGCCGCGTTCGTCGCGGGTCGCTAGCGTTCGAGTCATGACGCCCATCGTGCAAGTCAACGACCTGCGAAAGCGTTACGGCGAGATCGAAGCGGTGCGCGGCATCAGCTTCTTCGTCGAGCCGGGTGAGGTCTTCGGCCTTCTCGGTCCGAACGGAGCGGGGAAGACCACGACCGTCGAGATCCTCGAGGGACTCCGAAAGGCCGACGGCGGCTCGGCGACCGTGGCTGGAGTCGACGTGTTCTCGGACCCGGCCGGCGTGAAGCGCCGGATCGGCGTCCAGCTCCAGTCGAGCGCGTTCCCCGACAACCTGACCGCGCGCGAGACCGTGCGGTTCTTTGCGGCCTGCTACGACCTGCAGGTCGACGAGTTGGCGCTCCTGCGTCAGGTCGAGCTCGAGGAGCGAGCGCGGCAGCCCCAAGCGAAGCTTTCAGGTGGCCAGCGGCAGCGGCTCTCGATCGCGACGGCACTCGTGAACCAGCCGCAGGTGCTCTTTCTCGACGAGCCGACCACCGGTCTCGATCCGCAGGCGCGGCGCAATCTCTGGGACCTCATCCGAAGCATCCAGGCCCGCGGGACCACGGTCTTCCTGACCACGCACTACCTCGACGAAGCGGAGATCCTGTGCGATCGCGTCGCGATCATGGACGAGGGCAACATCGTTGCCCTCGATCCACCCAGGAAGCTCATCGACGACTTGCTCGGCAGGGGATTCACGAAGCCGGTCCTCCAGCAGAAGGCGAATCTCGAGGACGTTTTTCTCGACCTCACCGGCCACGAGATCCGTGACACATGAGGCAGACCTTCCGCCTCTTCGGGCTGCTCCTCCGCGGGTACGTGCGTGATCGCACGGCGTTGTTCTTCAGCCTCATCGTGCCGCTGATGCTGATGGTGATCTTTGGCTACTTGAACCTCGGCGATTTCGGCCGCGTGACGCTGGCCATCGACGATCAGGCAAAGAACCCCTCGAGCGCGCAGTTCGTGCAGGTCCTCAAAGGCATTCCGACGCTCCAGCTGACGGAGCTTCCGGCGGATCAGTCCTTGACGAAATTGCGCCGCACCGAGCTCGACATGCTCATCGTGATCCCGCCAGATTTCGGCATCGCGCCGGCGCGACCGGGACAGACGGTCCCGCAGATCGTCGTGTACGGAGACGACGCGCGGCCGCAGCAGGTCGCGGTGGGTCGTCAGATCGTCGCGCAGGTCATCGACCGGCTCTCGTTCGTCGTCACGCAGACGTCGCCGGTCATCGCCGTCAAAGACGAGACCGTGCAGGGGGTCCGTCTGCGGTATGTGGATTTCCTCGTCCCCGGGATCCTCGGCGTCAACATCATGCAGCTCGCGATCTTCTCGGTCGCGTTCGCTCTCGTCGCCGACAAGCAGCGCGGAGTGCTGCGGCGGATCATGGCGACGCCGGTCCGCGTTCCGAATCTTCTCGCTGCGCACGTGCTGACGCGACTCGTCATCGCGACGGGCCAGGTCGCCGTGCTGCTGCTGGTCGCGCTCATCCTGTTCAACGTGACGATCGTCGGTGGCCTCGCGCCACTCGTCGTCGTCGCGCTCCTCGGGACGATCCTGTTCCTCACGATCGGATTCGCGCTTGCCGGCTGGGCCACGACGGAGAACCAGGTACCGGCCATCGCGCAGCTCATCACGCTCCCGCAATTCTTCTTCTCGGGCGTCTTCTTCTCCAAGAACGCCGCACCCGAGCTCATCCGTCCCGTGACCAACTTGCTGCCGCTGACGCTCCTCAACGACGCGCTCCGCGAGATCAGCGTGCAGGGAGCGACGCTCTGGGATGTCCGGATGCAGATCGTCGGGCTCTTGATATGGACCGTCGCTGGTTTCATTCTCGCCGTGCGACTCTTCCGGTTCGAGAAGTTTTAACCAGTTAGCTCCTCGTGCACGACGCGGTGCACGATCGCGCGAAAGTGTCCCCAGTCCGCCCAGTCGCCGCCGATCTCGGGTGAGGGCGCGCTCGTGATGCGATCGAGCCGATCGCCGATATCAGCGAGCGCGGCGGGCTCGACCTCGATCCACTCCTCTATCTGCTCTTCGAGATCGCTCGTATGGAAGCGCCCGCCCACCTCGTCGAGCAGGAACGCGAACGTGTGAAAAAGCGGCGGCCCGTCGGGCGCGGAGACCGGACGGTACGTGATCCACGCGAGGAACCGCTTCGTCTCGGTCTCGAGGCCGGTCTCTTCCTCGGTCTCGCGACGGAGTGCATCGAGGATCCGCTCGCCGTGATGGATCCCGCCGGTCGGCAGCCGGTGCGCGCCGCGGGGATAAAACGTCTTGATCGAGAGAGGCACCTTCCCGTTGCGCCGTCGGATGACCATACAAACCTCGGCGAACCGATCCGGTCGTTGGACCGGGTCGAAGAACGGACGGATCACGGCGTCGACTCGTCGTGGAGCGCCGTAACGGGTCGCGAGGTCCTGAACCTCATCCGTTTGCGTGCGGTCGAGCAACACAGGACGAAACGCTATCGCTCGACGACGGTGCGCACCTTTCCATCGACCGCCGCGAGCCGGACCTCGATCTCGTGCGGTGCGGGGCCGGTCTTCTGTGCGGCGACGATGATCCATGCATCGCCGCTTAGCCGGGCGCTCCCGACGATCGACCCGACCGGGGCGCCGGCAAGTGAGGTTGGCGCCGGTCGGGCCTCGAGCCATCGTGCGAGCTGGCCGTCGTCGTACGCGCGGTCGATCGCGACGCCGGCCGAAATGAATGGGTCGCCGGTTCCGACAACGCGGAGCGGTGCCGCTACACGCATCGGGCTAAGGCTCGCCCGGTCTCCGAGAATGAACGACCCGACGACGTCCAGCTGCCCTTTCGGCGCAGGGCGGCTTCCGGCCGAGCCGCCGGTCACCGTACCGTCCCAGACCCATCGCGTCCGGAGCGTCGACTTCGCCGCGAGCACCTCTCTGAATTCCGCTGCCGGGCATGCGACCCCACCGGCCGCCCGCCGGTTCCAGAAGTCTTCGAAGAGGAAATACGCCCAGGTCTGACCGTTCTGAAGCGCCCCGTCTTTGAACGTGCCGAGCGTTCCGGGCCAGTGACGCCCCGGATCCGGCTGCGCCGGATGGGCCTCGACCTGGCC
>WNGI01022774.1_pt1 | contig 12755 bp, 10 predicted proteins | sample 5400621 | NCBI WGS metagenome assembly WNGI01 (sample SAMN13153374, study PRJNA577476) | soil metagenome | isolation source: 20 cm soil or saprolite under Garry oak tree replicate 1 | place: USA:California | collected 2016-06-15 | reverse complement strand
CGCGATCGCCACGGTGGAGTCGGCGCTCCCGCCGTCGACGACGAGCACCTCACCGAGGCCGGGCGTCGCGGCCAGCTCTGCCAATCGCCGTCCGAGGCGCGCCTCCTCGTCGAGCACGGGTACGATGACGGAGATCGTCGCCGCGCGTTCCACGTGGCGACGTCTAGCACACTCTCAGCCGCCGCAGCGGCCGCCGCGCTTGCCGAGCCGACACGGCACGATCGCCGTGCCGCCGTCGTCGCCGACGTCGACCGTGACCGCGAGCGGTGGTACGAGCGGCTGGCTTCCTCGCGCGGTCAGGTCGAGGGCCGCCGACTGCGCGGCGACGCGGATCGTGTTCTTGCCGAGCCGGAGTTGAAGCGCGCGCAGCTGGCCTCCGAGCGCGCGCCGACCGGTCACGCTCGGTGCGAAGCGCTTTCCGTGGCGCACGAGCGCGGTCGGCGGGACTGTGCTCGACCAGAGGAGCCGGCCGCTGGCGTCGCTGAGGGCGAGCGTCACGCCGTCCTGCGCGAGCGCGGTCCCGTCGGTCGTCCCGAGGTGCAGCACGCCACGCAGCTGGACGCGGTCGTGCGCGCGCCCACCGCTCAGCCGGAGGAGGAGGTGCGTGGTGAGCCGGGTCGGCGAGGCGACGAAGATGCCCTGCCGCGCGCGTCCTCCGCCGACGGTGGCGGTGAACGCGAGCTGGTCGTGGACGTTCGCCGCCGGCCGGGCGCCGAAGGCCTGGAACGTCCCGCCGATGGGCGTTCGGTGTCCGACGAGCACGACCGGCTCGAGGCCCGCGTCGGTCGCGAGGAACATGCCCGATGGCGTGGTCTGCCGCGGGAACGCGCCGAAGAAGAAGACGTGCCCCGTTGCGCCCATCGCGGGCTGGCCGAAGCCCTTGAACGTGCCGCCCATGGGTCCGGGCATGTCGCGCGCCACCACGAGCCCGAGGCCCGCCGTCGTGCGCCGCACGATCGCGGGTCCGAGGTCGCGCGGGTGGCCGTTCGCGGTGGGAGCCGACCGCCGCGCGCCGAACGCGACGTTGCCCGCCTCGTCCGCCGCCGGCGTGCCCGTGATCGCGGTCAGCGTCGTGCCGTCCGCCAGCAGCGTTCGCCCTTCGAGCGCGATCCACCCGTCCTGGATCTCCCCACCGCCGCCCGGCGGCTGGAGGAAGAAGAGACCGTCGCCGATCGACGACGACCCGGTGCCGAGCGGCGCGGTGAACAGGACCGTCGGCACGTCGGTCACGATGGGATCCCGCATCTTCAGGAAGTTCGGCCCCGCCGGCGACGGCCGTCCGGCGGCGGCCAGCAGGCGGATGTCCGACGGCCCGGCGACGAAGATGCCGTCCTGCGTGTCGCCCGCCGGCAGCTCGACGATCGCGCGGAACGCGACCAGGCCGGCCTCGTTGACGGCGGGGTTCAGACCGAACGCGAGGAACTTGACGCCCTCGGGCGTCGTATCGCCGCGCGCGATGGCACGCCGGCCGGCGCCGTCGAACACGTAGAGTCCCGGCCCCTGGCCGGCCACGACCGCGGTGAAGGCGAGCGCGCCGGCGCCGTTCAAGCTCGGCCGGCCCGTGAAGTCGAAGAACGGCCGGCCGAGAGGCGGCGACGGATCACCGGCGCGGACGACGGGCTCGACGGTGCCGCCGTGCGCGCGGAAGATGCCCGCGCTACTCGGCCCGCCGGCAACCGACGCCCGGAACGCGACGTCGCCGGCGTCGCTGATCGCGGGCGCGGAGAAGGGCGGTCCCGCGAAGAAGCCCCCGTCGGGCGTGGCCTCGCCCACGACGACCGCGCCGTCGCTGCCCGAGGTCGGGTGGTAGACGATCGCCTCGATGGACGACCCGCCCGCGATGCGCGCCAGGAAGGCGAGGCCGCCGACTGCGTCGACCGCCGGCGCGGACGCGGTCACGGCGTAGAAGCCACCGGTGGGCGCCGGATCGGCGCCGGCGCCGCCGAGCTCCACGACTTCGCACGCCGCCGTGCCGTCCCAGCGCGCGATCGCCTCGCTCGCATGCCCGTCGAGCGAGGCGAAGAACGTGACGCTTCGGTCCGACGCCAGCGCCGGTGGGGCAAGCAGCCCGCCGGCCGCGGGGCTGAGCGCGGTGTCGGCCACGGTCCCGGCCGGGCTGCCGGATCCGCAGCGCGGCAGCGCGAGGCCGGGGTAGCCGACCGGCTGCACACTCTTCGTGTCGTCGCGGTAGACGAGCACGCCCGAAGAGCCCTCCGCGCTCGACTGCGCGGTCCGCGCGAACAGCGGGCTCCCGATGAAGGCGACGTCGCCGGCGTCGTTCACGGCGACGGCGTCGGCGAAGGACGTCAGCCGCTGGCGAAGCTGGGGGATCGTGATCCCTTCGTCCACCAGCAGTGCGATGCCGGAGTCACGCCGCGCGAAGATGCCGTCGCGGCCAGCGTCGCCCGGATCGTTCGAGGAAGCGACCAGCCCGTGGAAGGCGAGCATGCCGGCGTTGTTCAGCGCCGGCGGCCCGAAGCGGACGAAGTGGCCGGTGTCGAACGGGTCGCCGAAGTGGAGGATGGGGATCAGGCCGCCGGCCGGTCCCGACATGAAGATCGCGCCGTCCGGCGTGCCGCTCGTGGTGCCCGCGAGCGCCGTGAGGAACGCCACCTGCCCGTGGTCGTTGAGCGCCGGCGTCCGGTCCGGGAGGTCGACGGCGCTCGGGTCGGCGTTCGGGTCGAGCGTCGTCGCGATGTCGAGCACGCCGAGCACGGTCGGCTGTCGGGAGCGGGCGACGGCGGTGAGCTTGCCCGTCGCCGCACTGTACACGAACACGCCGGCCGGCGTGGGGAGCGACGGATCGTCGGGCACGGTCGCGTCGTTCACGAGCGCCAGGAAGGCGACGTCGCCGCTCGCGTTCACCGCCGGGCGCCCGAAGAACTGCCGGAACGTCCCGCCGCCGGGCGCGCTCTGTCCCTTGCTCGCGACCGTCACGGTTGCGACGGGCGGCGTCTCGTGCCGCGCGATGATCGCCTCGCTCGCGTTGCCGCCGGCGATCACGCCGCGAAAGGCGATCCAGCCGTTGCCCGCGGCGGTCGGCCACCCCGAGAAGCCGGGCCCGGCGAACACGCCGCCGCCGGGCGCGGGATCGCCCGCGGCGGCGATCTTCACCTTGGACGCGGCGGTCGCGCGCGACGGAACGCCGGCGAGCAGCGCGACGAGCGCCAGCGCGAGGCGAGCGGAGCCCCGAGGGCGTGGCGGCTCTGCCGGGAGCATGTTCGTCGAGACCGCCCGAACGGAGCAACGTGGGTGCCACGGCGGCCGGGCGCCGGTGCCGCGCCCGGAATCGCGCCGATGCACGAGTCGCGCACTCGCGCACGAGGGATCGTCGGGTCGTCAGGTGGATCGGCCGGCGAGGCAGCGGCTCAGATCCCCCCCGCTTCGCACCAGCCGGCCGGCGTCGCGCTGCCATCGACGGCGCACGCCGCGAAGACGACGCGCCCGGCGGCGGCGCCGCGGCTGCGGACCACCGGCAGCTCGTGGACGACCGACGTGTCGACGGAGACCCGCTCACCGCCGTCGATCTCCACCTCGAGCGCGAGATGCGCGAGCGGCGCCGGCGGCGGTCCGAGGCGGACCCGTGCCGCCGTCACTGCGGCGTGCGTGCCGGCCCGGCAGAGAAAGCCCGTCGCGTCCCGCCCGTCGAGCCCGACCGTCACGTTGAGCGCCGTCGTCCGGTCGAGGCGGAGCGCCGCGCGGACACGAGGCCAGGGCCCGGCGCGCTCGGCGTCCTCCGCGAATGCCGTGGCGCTCATCTCGATGCGCCGCCCGTCGAGGACCACGCTGCCAGCGACCGTTCCGAAGCTGCCCGTTTCGCCACACGCGTGTGCGGGAGTGAACGCAAGCCGGACGTCGGCGTCGACGAGATGCGCGGTCGCGAGCCCGCGCTCGAGGTCGAGAAACGGCACCGTGTCCGGGAAGCGGAGGAGCGGACCCGCGTAGTCGAGGGTGATCCGTCCGGCCGGCGCCGGCGCGATCGTGAGCCCGCGCGCCCGCTCGCCGGTGAAGAGGAAGAGGCCGCCCTCGCTCGGAAACAGCAGGAGCCGCGCGCCGCCGTCGGGCGTGACCCCCACGAGCCCCGAGAAGGGCGCGCCCGCGAACTGGAGCCGGCACGATGTCGGCTGCGGCGCGGGCGGCTCGCCCGGCGCGCCGCTCACCTCGCCGGCGCCCGCGGCCAGCAGCGGCAGCGCCGCGCGACACGCACCGATGAAGCGCCGCCGCCACGCTCCGGGCCAGCGGAGCGGGATGCCGAGCTCGAGCTGCACGGCGTCCACCGCCGGCGACATCGCGGCGACGGCGGCGACGAGGGGCCGGCGGTCGCCGACGTAGCGCGGCGTGAAGAGCTGGAGCAGGTTCTCGCGGGCGCGCGCCGGGTAGCGGGCGCCGACGGTCGCGGCGATGCCGTGACCGCCGCATGCGCCGACGAGCGCGCGCACGGCGGATGCCGCGAAGCGCGGCGACACCGCCGCGTCGGGCCCGACCGCGAACAGCGCGGCGGTCCGCGCGCAGCCGAGGCCGATGTCGACGGCCGGCTCGCCGACGTTCCAGCCGTGCACCGTGAGCAGCGTCGCGCGACCGTGGCGACGGAGCGTGGCGGATAGCACGTCGGCCAGCCGCTCGAGGAACCAGGGCGCACGGTCGTGCGCGGCGCTCACGCGGTTCAGGTCGACGTCGTTTCGATCCGCCGCCGTGTTGATGATCGCGCTCGCGCCCGTCTCGCGCGCGAGCTCGGCGGTGAGCGCCGCCGTATGGAGGTCGTTCACCTTGAGCGGCGCCGTGCCCCACGGAAGCCGTGCGCTGTCGCGGCGGCCGCCGTGCGGCGCGACGAGCACGAGCGGCGTCGTGCCGGCCGTCAGCACGAGCGGCGGCGCAGGCGGCACGGGGCCTTCTAGCTTTTGCGGCCGCGACGGTCTACACGCCCCGGATGCGTGGACTCACGTGCGTCCTCGCGGTGCTGCTCGTCATCGGCACCGCGCGGGCCGAGCGGCCCCACGTCTATCTGATCGTGGTCGACGGGCTCGACGCGCGCTTCGCGACCCCGGTCCGGATGCCGCGACTCTTCGACCTCGCCGTCCGCGCGGCCGAGCGGACGTCGGTGTTCGCGGCGGCGCACGCCGTCATGCCGACGCGGACGAACCCGAATCACGTCTCGTTGCTGACCGGAGCGTATGCGTCCGCGCACGGGATCACCGGCAACGCCCACTGGCGTCGCATGCCGGAGGCCCCCGCCGAGAAGCTCGACGATCCGGCGCTCATCGAGGTGGAGACGCTCTTCACGGTGGCCAGCGAGACGGCGCCCGAGCTCGAGACCGTGGGCGTGTTCGGCAAGCCGAAGGTCGCGCATCTCTTCGCCGCCGTCGCGGGGCGACAGCGGGCGCCCGACGTGCTCTGGTCTGCGGAGCAGGCATCGCCCGCCGGGCGCGATCCGACCACGGGCTACAGCTTCGACAGCGCCACGATCGGCGCGCTGCTCCTCGCGGCCGCCGACCGCGAGCCCAATCTCGCGGTCGTCAACCTCTCGGACGTCGACCGCGCGGCGCACGGGCACGGTCCGGACAGCGAGGAGTGCGGCCGCGCGATCGCGGGGGCCGACGCGGCGATCGGCCGGCTCGTCGATCAGCTGCGCGCGCTCGGACGCTGGGACCGTTCCGTCCTCATCGTCACCGCCGACCACGGCTTCACCGACCTCGCGCCCACCGCGGAGCGGCCGTATCCCGTGATCTCGTTCGGTCGCGACCTCCTCAGGGCGGAGGTCACCGGGATCCACGTGGTGGCCGACGGCGGCATCGAGCACGTTTACGCCGACGGCCTCGCGGCCGACGCGAGCGAGGTGGGCGACGCGGCGGCGCGGCTCGCATCGTCGGCGGCGACCGGCGTGCCGTCGCTCGAGACCCTGCACGCGGACTGGCACCTCGGTCACCCGCGGAGCGGCGAGCTGCTGCTCGTCGCCGCGCCCGGCTACGCGTTCCTCGACCCGTTCGACCAGGCCGAGGCGTGCCTGCGCGGGAACCACGGCGGACCCGGAGAGGCAACGGTCCCGCTCGTCGTGAGCGGCGGCTCCGAGCGGCTCACGCGCGCGCCCGCCGGGACGCCGCCGCCGAGCGCGGTCGACGTCGCGCCGACGATCGCGACGCTGCTCGGTCTCCGACCGCCCCGGCGCGTCGACGGCACGCCGGTCGCCGCCGACGAGACCGGACACGCGATCGCCGCCGTGCTGCGCTGAGGCCGCGCGGCCTCAGAGCCCACACTGCGCGAAGAAGCCCGAGAAGACGCGCTGCGCGACGTCGGCGAGCGAGCGGAGACGTGCCGGCGTCTCGGCGAGCAGCCGGTCCGGGTCGACGCCGGCGCCGGTGATGTAGGCGCGCGACTCCGGCTCGCTCGCGAGCTTGGCGATCATCGTGTCGGTGAACTCGAGGTGGAACTGGAGGCCGTAGACGAGGTCACCCCAGCGGAACGCCTCCTGCTCGTAGAGCGGCGAGCGGGCCAGGTTTTGCGCGTCGGGCGGCAGCTCGTACGTGTCGCCGTGCATGTGAAACGGGGTGATGGTGGGCCCGCAGCCGGCGAACAGCGGGTCGTCGGTGCCGTCCTCCGTGAGCGTCACGGGTCCCCAGCCGACCTCGCGCTTCTCCCCGGGATAGACGCGCGCGCCGAGCGCCTGCGCGATCAGCTGCGCGCCGAGGCAGATGCCGAGCACGGGCCGTCCGGCGGTCAGCAGGCGCTCGATGAGCGTACTTTCGGTGGCGAGGAACGGATGCCGATCCGCCTCGTACGCGGCCATCGTGCCGCCGAGCACGATGAGCCCGCCGACGGTGCGGAGATCGCGCGGCAACGACTCACCGCGCGGCAGATCGAGATAGGCGCAGCGGATTGGCGAGGAGGCCGAGCCCTTCGGCGGGGGTGTGGCGGAGGACCAGCCAGGACGTCCCCTCGCCCGAGGAGTCCTCCCCGCCCCGGCGTACCATGGCCCCCCTCTTTGCCGAGCCCGCGCCGCCAGTCAAGGCACGGCGAGCGGCCGGTGGCGTGACGGAGCAGGGTGCGATTCGCTAGAGGCGAGCGGGAGCCTGTGATAAATGGCCCCGCACATGGCCACCGGAGCGCCGCGCAAAGGATTCCTCTCCCGGCTCCTGCCCGCCAGCGGGAGCGATCAGTTCTTCGACCTACTCGAGCGACACGCCGATCGCACCCGCGAGGCCGCCGCGCTGCTCGCCGAGATGCTCTCGAAGGAGGTCGACCTCGAGCGGCAGGCGGAGCGCGTGAAGACGGTCGAGCACGAGGGCGACGAGATCACCCACGCGGTCATCGAGCGGCTGCACCAGACGTTCATCACGCCGATCGACCGCGACGACATGCACCGGTTGATCTCGCGCATGGACGACGTGCTCGACCTGATCGAGGCGTCATCCGAGCGGATCTGGCTCTACGAGCTCCGCCGCATCGAGCCCGAGGCCCGCGCGTTCGCCGAGGTGCTGGTGGAGTCCGTGAAGGCCGTTGGCAACGCCGTCCGGGGCCTCCGCGACCTGCGCGACCGCACCGCGTTGATCGCGCACTGCACCGAGGTGAACCGCCTCGAGAACGAGGGCGATCGGCTGCTTCGCCGCGCCGTGGCACGGCTGTTCCACGACAGCACGGACCCCATCCACGTGATCAAGTGGAAGGAGATCTACGACAACCTCGAGAACGCGATCGACCGCTGTGAGGACGTCGCCAACGTGATCGAGGGCGTGGCCCTCGAATACGCCTGATCGCCTACCGCGGTCGGATGGTCGTCATCGTCCTCCTGATCTTCGTCGCTCTCGCTTTCGACTTCATGAACGGCTTCCACGACGCGGCGAACTCCATCGCCACGATCGTGTCGACGCGCGTGCTGACGCCGCGTGCCGCCGTCGCCTGGGCGGCCTTCTTCAACTTCGTTGCGGCCTTCGGCTTCGGGGTGGCGGTGGCGACGACCATCGGCAAGGGCGTGGTGAACCCGGAGGTGATGGACCGGCCGCTGATCTTCGCCGGGCTCGCCGCCGCGTTCACGTGGGACTGGATCACGTGGCGCTGGGGTCTCCCCACGAGCTCGTCGCATGCGCTGATCGGCGCCTTCGCCGGCGCAGCGCTGACCAAGGCCGGGCCGAGCGTCCTCGTGTGGTCGGGGATCACCCGGATCGTGATCTTCATCGTCGTGTCGCCGTTCGTCGGCCTCCTGCTGGGCGCCGTCTTCATGTTCCTCATGATGTCGCTCCTGCGGGACGCGCATCCCGCCTTCGTGGATCGCATGTTCCGGCGCCTCCAGCTCGTCTCCGCGGCGGGCTACAGCCTCGGGCACGGCACCAACGACGCGCAGAAGACGATGGGCATCATCGCCGTCCTGCTCTTCACCTCGGGCTACCTCGGCAGCACGTTCTACGTGCCGTTCTGGGTGATCCTCATCTGCCATGCGGCGATCGGCCTCGGCACGCTCCTCGGCGGCTGGCGCATCGTGCACACGATGGGCATGCGCCTCACGGCGCTCCAGCCGGTCGGCGGCTTCTGCGCCGAGACGGCCGGCGCCATCGCGCTCTTCGGGTCGGCGACGTTCGGTATCCCGGTCAGCACGACGCACACGATCACGGGCGCCATCATCGGCGTCGGCAGCGTCCGCCGTCTGTCGGCGGTGCGGTGGGGCGTGGCGCGCAACGTCGTCTGGGCGTGGATCCTGACGATCCCGTGCAGCGCGGCGATCGCGGCGATCATCTACTTGCCGTTCAAGTGGGCATGAGCTTCGGTCGGGTCAGGCACGCATGTGGCCGCTCGATCGACCTTGACTCACAATATGTCGTTGTGATTACGTCGTAATCACTTACGGCTGTGATGAAAGGCAAGCTGGTTCAGATCGGAAATTCGCGAGGAGTTCGTCTCCCGAAGCTCCTTCTCGAAGAAGCGGGGCTGACAGACGAGGTCGAAATCCGGGCGCGCGAAGGGGCGATCGTCATCGAGCGGATCGGTCGTCCTCGAGCGGGTTGGGCCGACGCGGCTCGTCAACTTCGTCAGCAAGACGATGATCGGCTTCTCGATCAACCCCTTCCCACACGCTTCGACGAGAAGGAGTGGCGGTGGTAGCCGGAGACGAGGTTCATCGCGGCGAGGTGTTCTTGATCAATCTGAATCCGACGAGGGGCGGCGAGATCCGGAAGACGCGGCCTTGTGTCGTTGTGTCGCCCGACGAGCTCAATGCTCATCTGCGGACGTTCATCATCGCCCCTCTGACCACGGGCGGGCATCGGTACCCATTTCGCATCCCGTGCACGTTCCGCGGGCGCGGGGGGCACGTCGTCTTGGACCAGATTCGGACAGTCGACCGTGAGCGTCTGGTCAGACGACTCGGCAAAGTTGCACCTCGAACGCTGCATCGGGCGCTCTCCGTGCTTCAGGAGATGTTTGCGCCATGAGCATGCGGGCCGAGCCCATCTTCGCGGCGCTCGGCCGGCAGGTGACCTACATGGGCGGCCCGGGCCAGGGGCAGATGACGAAGCTCGTGAACCAGGTGGTGGGTGCAGCGACCCTCGCCGCCGTCGCCGAGGGCGTCGTCCTGGCCGCACGGGCCGGGCTCGAGCCCGCCGCCGTCTTGCGCGCGCTCGGCGGTGGCGCGGCGGCGTCATGGATGCTCACGAATTTGGCGCCACGTATGCAGCGCCGGGACTTCGCCCCCGGCTTCATGGTCAAACTGCAGCAGAAGGATCTCCGTCTGGCCCGCGCCGCCGCCGACCAGCTCGGGGTACGGCTGCCGGTCACCGCCGTCGTCGACGAGCTCCTCACGGCGGTCGCGGCGCAGGGTGGGGGCACGCTCGGCACGCAGGCGATCGTGACGGCTCTGGAGTAGGCTGTCGGCGACCGCGGAATTAGCGGTCACTCTCGTCACGAATCGCCGCGCGCCTTCAGTACGTCGCAGCGACGCTGTATTGACAGGCTCGTCTCGAGCCCGTGGAGCGACCAGCCGTTGTCGGGCGTTGCGGCGTAGATCCTCGCGATAGCGGTGTCCGACGGTGCCCGAGCTGCGCCCCACGGGGCGAGGTGAGGCCCCGTCACGCTCTGCGTTCGGGAGACCATCCAGGTTTCAACAAGCCGTAGTCCCCCGCCGTTTCCGACGTTCTCGGCCATTCACGGTATTGCGTCTCACGTCGCCGACACCGAGGAGTGTTCAGACCGGTGGGCATATGCGAGCCCGCATCGGCGCGGTCATGGCACTCGGCGTTCGTCGTTGAAAGGTAGGTACGAGATGATCCGATTTCGGTGGAACCTACTGACCGCCTGCCTCCTCTTCGCTTCCGTGCTTGCCACATGGGTTCCGGCCGGGGCGACGGTTGCCGTGAGGCGCGGTCGCAGCTACGGCGCGCGGATCTTCCCGGACAACGCCTTCACGGTCGCGGACGCAAACCAGCTGACCCGGCGGCGCATCAACTTCCGCCAGGGCATCGACTATCCGAACGTCGGAGGCGTGGTGCAGCCGTCGTGCACCAACGCCGACTACTCGATCTGCGACGCATTCGCCCAGCTCAACACGCTCGACGGGTTCGACCTGCAGCCGCGCGTGCTCGTGCCGTTCACCGGCGCGATCGACCTCCGATCCGTGAACGCGTCGGACTTCTTCATCAGCACGAGCACGGGAGCCTTCGTCAGCGGTCTCCGCCAGCTCACCTTCGACCCGGCCACGAACACCCTGGCCGGAATTAGCGACGTCTTTCTCGGCGAGAACACCTCCTACCGTATCCACCTCACCAACCGCATCCTCGACACCAACGGCCACCAGATCGTGGCGTGCGGCACAGCGTGCGTCGTCCCCTTCACGACTCGCACGGCCACCGGCGAGCTCGTGCGCGTCCGCCAGTCGATGGACCTTCCTCTGTCCGACGCGGCCAACGCCTACGTGCTGGCGGGGTTTCCCAATGCATCGACGTCGACCGCGAGCCGCAAGATCACGCTCACCCAGAACGGCGTGGACGACGTCTTCCTGGCGGCGAGCGTCCAGCCGTCGCTCGCCGATCCGCTCAACGGCATCGTCCGCACGGACCAGGTGAAGGTCGATCCGAGCACCCCTGGCGCCTTTCAGTCGAGCGCGGTGCCCAACCTGATCCCGCCCGGAAACGCCGGGTACTACGCATTCGGTAGTTTCCTCTCGCCTCGATACCAGTTCGCGTCGGCCTCGGGCCATCAAGACAATCCGTACGGCATCGGCGATGGATTCACCGACGGGGAGATCCCGCCGGTCCCCACGATTCAGACGCCGGTTCCGTTCGGGGCCGACAGGATCGGCGTCATCGTCGTGACGCCCGACCCGGCGCAGTTCCCGCCACCGTGGCCGGCGGCGATCTACGGACCCGGGTTCACCCGCAGCGACTACGACATCTTCGTCACGGCCGACTACAACGCGTCACTCGGGATCATCACGCTGGCCACGAATCCGTCCGGGCACGGCTTCGGGCCGCTCAGCACGACGACGGTGACTGCCGCCGGCGTTTCGACGACGTTCCTCAGCTACGGACGCGGTCGCGACCTCGATGGGGACGGCCTCATCGGCGACGGCCTGAACGACGGCGTCGGCCCGACGGGCCACGTCCAGCCGGACGCGAGCAAGCTGCCCTCGCGCAAGCCGATCGACGGGCTCGAGTCGGGGCTCGTCCAGACCGTCGTCGACAACATGGCGCTCGGACGCGCCCTCGTGGCTGGCCTCGACATCCCCGGCATCGGGACGAACCTCGTCGATCCTTCGAGGATCATGTACTACGGGCTCAGCTTCGGCGGGATCTACGGGACGATGCTGATGGGCACCGACCCACTCTTCCATCAGGGCCTGCTCAACGTGCCCGGTGGTCCCATCGTCGACATCGCGCGGCTGTCGAGTTTCCGTGGCGACCTGGCCGCCGCGCTCGCGATCTCCAAGCCGAGCTTCCTCAACGGTGGCCCCGGGCTCGCCGGCTTCACCGAGGACCTGCCGCTCCGCGTCGATCCGCCTCGGGTCATCACCCATCCGGGCGCGGCTGCGCTGCAGGAGCTGTTCGCGAACACCAATTGGTACGACCGCAAGGGGAGCCCGGAGACGTTCGCTCCGCGCATCCGGCTGCAACCGGACCCGGCATGGGCCTCCAGTCCCAAGAATTTCGTCTTCCAGATCGCGTATGGGGACGGGACCACGACGGACGTGGCCGGCGGAGTGATCGTCCGCGCGGGCGCCTTCTTCGACCGCGTCGTCTTCTACCGCAACGACAAGACGCCAACCTACGCATCCGATCCGCACGGCTGGCTCGCCGATCCGAGCCTTGCCGGGCGCACGGCGGGGGAGCAGCAGCTCGGCACCTTCCTTTCCACCGGCCAGGTCGTCAACACTAACCCGTCATGGCTCGAGTTCCCGATCGCCAATCCGAACAACCTCGAGTGCCTGCACTTCGCCGACCCGCAGACCGGCCAGAGTCAGATGAGACAGCCGTTCCCGGCGAGCGGCGACTGTCCTCCCCTGTCCTCCGACGGCTGACGCACGAACCGGCCTGGTCCTTGACGGGCCAGTTGCCCCCGCCGTATTCGGCCGACACGCGCTCGCGTCGCGAATCATGACCGCGAGCGTCGGAGACGGGAGCAACCGTGGCCAGGATCGAACTGCGCAAGCGCGGGCCGATCGGCGAGATCCGGCTCAATCGCCCCGAAGTGCTGAACGCCATGGGCCGCGAGTGGCCCGAGGACATGCTCGGCGCCGCCCGCGAGATGCAGAACGACGCCGCCGTCCGCGTCGTTCTGCT
>WNGI01004273.1_pt1 | contig 12756 bp, 10 predicted proteins | sample 5400621 | NCBI WGS metagenome assembly WNGI01 (sample SAMN13153374, study PRJNA577476) | soil metagenome | isolation source: 20 cm soil or saprolite under Garry oak tree replicate 1 | place: USA:California | collected 2016-06-15 | reverse complement strand
TACCGAGCCAGCCTCACGGAGAACGGCATGTCCAGACGCATCGCGGCAAAAATCACTGGTGTGAGCGGGTACGTGCCTCCCCGAGTGATGTCCAATGCCGATTTAGAGAAACTCGTGGATACCAGCGACGAGTGGATTCGGGAGCGAACGGGCATCCGAGAGCGCCATGTCGTTGAACCCGGGGTCGGGTCTTCGGATCTGGCGACGGCGGCTGCCAGGATACTGCTCGAATCCAGAGGCGTTTCGGCGGAGGACATCGATCTAATCGTAGTCGCCAGCGTGACTCCGGACATGATGTTTCCCGCGACCGCATGCCTGGTCCAGGACAAGCTGGGCGCCACGAACGCATGGGGATTCGATCTTTCGGCGGCGTGCTCTGGTTTTGTTTACGCACTGACCGTGGGCGCACAGTTCGTCGGCGCAGGAACCCAGAAGAAAGCGCTGGTCATCGGCAGCGATGTCATGACTACGATCCTAAATTACCAGGATCGCGCAACCTGTGTGTTATTCGGCGACGGCGCGGGAGCTGTCCTGCTGGAACCCACGGACCGTGACGACGAGGGCATCCTCGACTTTGTTCACGACGTGCAAGGCTCAGGGGGGAAATTCCTTTACATGCCTGGGGGCGGCTCCCTTCACCCCGCCTCGGCCGAAACTGTCGCAAAGAAAATGCACTACATCCACCAGGAAGGGGCGCAGGTATTTAAGTACGCCGTGCGGCGCATGGCGGAACTCGCCTGCGAGATGTTGGAGCGAAATGGCTTCACCAGTAGAGATCTGGCGCTGGTCGTGCCGCACCAGGCCAACCTGCGAATTATCCGCGCGATGCAGGAAAGACTCGGTATTGACGATTCGAAAGTGATGATCAACATCGAACGCTACGGAAACACTACGGCGGGGACCATTCCCTTGGGACTACGGGATGCTGTCGAAGAGGGGAAACTCAAGAAGGGTGATTTGGTGCTGCTGGTCGCCGTTGGAGCAGGGTATACAGCTGGCGGGGTCTTGCTTCGTTGGGCCTATTGAGATCTTGATCAGGGACTGTGCAGCAAAGGTCTGACTCTAGATACCGCGTACTTGGGCGGCGCAGGCCATATTCCGATCCAGGTGCTGGTCTACAAGAACCGCGACATAGCGCGAGCAGGTCAGCATCTCTACGTTGGCCCAACTAGCCATCGCAGGGATCAGCTTGCCGAGATTTTCGATCACTGAATAATACGCTCGTACGCAGCAAAAGCTTCCGTTGGGGCCGCGCAAATCTGGCGATAAATCATGCAGGCTCAAAATGCTACGGAAATCCTGGGCGCCGATTTGGGGGGCCGTAATTCCTGCAGCCGTGCGGATTCGGTCGGAGATGGATTTAGCCGCAATTCCAGAAATGGTCGCGCGCCAATAATAAAGTGCGAACTGGACGAGGGCCACAGAAGAGACCATAAATAGGATCGCGGCGATCATTAGCTTAGAATTTTCCTCTGAGTGCAGTATCGCGCTTCCGACTGGCATGGACAATGGGCCAACCGTACCATCCAGGGTCTCCACAAGTACTCTAAAGCGTTAAGGTACTATTGGCTGGCACTGCGGGCGCACAGCACCCAAGGCTGCACAGCCTCTTTAACCTCATAAGTCCCTTATTATAAAGTAGATAGCGTATTTGCAGCCATTGAAGCCGCCTGGCTGGCCCCGTTTAGCCTTCACAGTTACGGACAGAACTTGCAGATTCTGCGCTCATCGACCTGCAGTAATAGAGGCAGAAATTCCTGAAAGTTATGGTAGAGATAACGAACACGATCAAGGCAGCCATCCACGGTCTCCCTATCAGAGCAGTCTTGCGCGGCCCGTGGATGTCGGCAATGGTCCGATCGTACTGGGATTTGAATCAGACCTTTGGAACGCGCTAACTTTGATTTGCGGCATGAGCCTGATCCTTTGAAGAATTAGGGCCTTGGAATATGAAAAATCTCCGGCGAACCTGCGGGCGGGCAATCGTATTCGCGGACTTCGACGCGCCATTGCAGCGCCTTCATTTCGGGGAATATGCGCTGCTTCCATTCATACCCGGGATCGCGCATCATCAAGCGCGAGGTTTGCGTGCCGCAGGCGCGACCGAGTTCTTGCGCCGCTTCGTCCATGGGTCTGTCCGACTTTGGATCGCCCATGCCGCGGATCCAGACCATACTCGGCCCAACCGGGTGCCCTGCAGCGAGCCATTCCTCCGCGGACTTCACCTGAGAATGGCGAACCTGATCGGGAAGCACCCCTACGAACTTCCACGGTGTGCTCCCGTCGGGCGCGTGAAGAATATAGGTCAAGTAAACGAAAAAGGTAGGGCTGTTGGCGACCACAGTCGCGCCGGTCCGGATCTTTCCAGCGGCGCCCTCAGCGACTTGCGGCCAGGGCTCGAGGAATCGAGGCGCGGAATAGTAATGCCGGGAATAGATTCCAAACCATCCGATTCCGCCAATCATCAATAGCGTTACGGGCAGCGCGATGCGTGTCTGGAAAGATTTATCCGTCCCCGCCGCGATCCCAACTGGCAGCAGGATCCAGGGTGAAACCAGAAGCAAAGGTGTGGGGAGCAAAATCCCGGACACGGCCATTGCCGCGATCAAAAAAGCGCCATAGAGCAGGAACCGCCGCACATTTCGGGGGACGGATGCTACCGCCAAACCCACACAGGCCAGCACAGCCATGCCCGCGGGAATGCTCAGGAACCAGTACCACGGCGCAATGGACTCACTGACAAAAAGTGAGTAGACGCCAAACGCCGCGTTTGCGAAGATCGCCAGCGCGCGGTGATGGAAATCGAAACCGGTGCCGAGCTCGTCACGGAACGCGCGAAACAAAGGGAGAAAGGCCACGCATAACAACGCGGCTGTCCGTACAAGAATGGCAGGACTGGCCGTGCGCTCGGCGGCGCGAAACCGGAGAAACTGATCGATCGCAAGACATCCGAGAATGGCCCAGCCGAAATAATTCGTCCAAAGAAGCGCCACGGCGGCCAGCAAGAACAAGGCCCAGCGTCCGAAACTCTGGTCTTCGAGATACCGCAGGTAAGCAAGCGTCAGTCCCGCGACCAGAAAAAATGATAACGCGTACCACGAAGCGAGGCGGCCGTAATGAAAACCGAAGGGCCACAAAACGCCGAGCCACGCCACCGCCCGCGCGCTGTCCGGGCCACCCATTCGCCCGGCGGCGCGTGCCACCAGAAATAGCCCGGCAAGGTAAAGGAGGATCGACGGCACCCGCAGAGATTCCAATGTGCCGCCTGTCAATCGTAGCCAGAAATGAAGAAGAATCTCGTAGAGCGGCGGATGGTCGATTCGACCGGCGCCAGACCAGATGAGGTCGAGCATTGCGCGCACCGGCCGCGCCGCGAAGCCCAAACTCGAAGCTTCGTCGTCAACGATCGTGAAACTGGAGTTTGATCCAACGAGCCCAATACCCAGAAGCAAGAGCGGCATCACCTGGCGCGCGATTTCATTGGGCCTGCGGGGGCGGACTGGCATATTCAGTCCTGGCTCGGACGCAGAGGGAAACCCGCCCAGGCGTTGAGCAACCCAAGATATTCACGAACGATGTCCAGGGCATCGTGTGTATGACGCCACCAGTGTGCGCCATCATAAGGATCGTCACTCGCAAAACGCACGATCGCCCGCGGATCGGAACCTACAAGTTTTTTCCATATCGCGCGAACGCGGCGGGTGTGAGCTTTCGACGTAACCACAATCACGTTGTGAGAATCGTTGCGGCGCAGGATTTCGCGGATTTCGACCACCTCTTCCTCCGTATTCGCGCTGGGGCGCTCCAGGATTCGAATCGCATCCGCGGGGACTCGCTGGGCCAGCAAAATTTTTTCATTATAGAAATCCTCTCCCAGGTAGAAGATTTTCATCGTCTTAAGAACCTCCGCGGGAGAATTCGGTTGTGAAATCCATACCTGATCGGCGTAGCCCTGCTGATAAAGCCGCGCCGCTTCGAGCGCGCGTTCGGGAATATGGCCGCTCAACACCACGATGGCGTCCGCGTGCACTAGCGGATCCTGGATGACCAGCCATCGGCCCATGCCGAAGAATACGAGAATTCCGAGCGCCGCGGCTACGATCAATATTCCTGCCCAGATCAGCCTTCGGCGCAGTTTCGGTCTCGATTCACTCACAAGCCGTCCTCACCTCATGCCCATCTCAAGTCCTAAATTGAGCGGAATGATTCGCTCCTCAAGCATCAAGGCGAAAATTGTTTTCGGCTCGCGAAGTGCCCGGGTAAAGAACAAATTGTGGCGCCGCCTGGGGCAGTCCTCGCAACGAAAAGGCCGCAACAGCAGAAACGGTAGAACGATCACTTCGAGCGATCCACCGCGGTGCGAGCGCCGCATGTCCAAGCTCGGGCAAAATGGGTGGCATCGAGAAAAATAGCACCGGGTATGCTTCATGATTCAGGATGTGAACCACGAATGCTAACCTGCCCGACATGCGGGGTCAATCCTCACGGGGAGTCCCGGCGAAACGCTATTTTTCTTCGCGCGATAGAGACATCGAGTTTCTCCTCTTTTCGAGCCGGGCTAGAGTCGTTGATGCTGCTGACACACTTTCTTTCCTCCCTCACTTTCACCAGAAATGCTCACAGAGCCGGAATTTCCTTTCTTCGTGACATTCATACCCACTTGAGATTACTCTCTGACATCGAAACATATCCCGCCAGGAGGAATCGCATATGAACGTACGCATAAAAGGTTCCGGAGGGCCCAGAGTTCTTATTCTATTGGTTGGACCGGCGGCACTGCTGTGGTGCGCCATCGCAGCGTCTCCCGCCTGGGCAATGGATTGCCAGGTGGCCGCTTTGAGCGCGCTTGGCGTTCCAAATATAACGATCACCTCCGCTACCGACGTGGCGGCGGCTGCGCCGAACCCGCAATATTGCGACGTGAAAGGTTCCGTTACGACATCCGGGGAGGGCGCCGGGCCAAACTCCGCTGGCTTCGAGGCGAAGCTGCCAGCCACCTGGAATGGAAAATTCATCTTCAACGGTGTCGGCGGGCTGGCCGGGAATCTCAATTCCTCGGCCAATTCGGTTGACCAGGCACTCTTCCTCGCAAGGGGATATGCCACAGCGATTACGGATACGGGCCACGTGAGCACAGATCCCACCTGGGAGATCACATCCCCGGGGGAACCCAACACGCCAAAAGTCGTCGATTACTTCTTCCGCGCCGTACATGAGGTGACGCTCGCCACCAAGCAACTCGTCAAGGGCTACTACCATTCGAACACGATCGCACACTCCTATTTCGACGGCTGTTCGAACGGCGGAAAAATGGGCTTGCTGGAAGCGATGCGCTTCCCCAACGACTACGATGGGATCATCGCCGGCTCGCCGTGGCTTGATCCGGTGGGCACCTCTCTCTGGAGCCTGAAGAATGTTAAGGCGCTTCTGGATGCCTATATTCCTTTGCCGGTCTTTGCTACGGTCGGCGCCGCCATAACGAAACAATGCGACGCGGCCGACGGCGTCGCGGACGGACTCATCCAGAATCCAGGGAAGTGCGCGTTCAATCCCGATGCATTGGTTCCCGAGACTCTGACGCAGAAGCAAGCGGACGCTCTCAAGTTGATCATGAAGCCGGTCAGCGATGAGAAGGGCAATCTTGTTTATCCTGGATCATCTGTCAGCAACCTGGGACAGGTCAACGGTTCGCCGCGCGGCCCGGTGAATCAACTTGAGACACCCGCGACGAATCCTGCGAGTGCCCGCCCCTGGGGTGACGCAACACCACCGGGGAATTGGAATCTTGCTACAGGAATTCTGTTGGCTTTGGGCTATTACGATCCCGGCGTGGACTTGAACAGCGCGATCGAAAATAACAATGGAGTAGTTAAGCCTGCCGCGCTCAAGCTCGTGTACGACCGGCTTGCCGCGGACATACCAGATGATCCCTCCAGGTACGGCGCCTTCTTCGCGCAAGGAGGAAAGCTGCTGATTTACCACGGGTACGACGATCTGATTATTTCGCCCTTCAGCAGTATTTGGTTCTACGAAGACCTCGCGGAGAAAAACGGAGGGTATGAAAAACTTGAGGGGCATGCGCGCCTCTTCATGGTGCCTGGGATGCAGCATTGCACCGGCGGATCAGGTCCGAATACTTTTGACACGTTGAGCGCGCTGGAGAAGTGGGTGGAGAAAGGTGTCGCGCCGGATGCCCTTCCCGCCACTCATTCGACGAGCAGCGCCGTCGATCGGACGATGCCGCTATGCAAATTCCCGGAGGAAGCACACTACAAGGGCAGCGGAGATATGAACGATTCATCGAATTGGAGCTGTCCGCAGAAGGATCAGTCACTTTTGGCTGCGGGACCGAACGGCGCCCAGGCCGGTGTGGGCGCTCCCAATCGTGGCGGCGTGCGAATGCTGGCTAGACCGGCCTCGAAAGGCGGTAACTGATGCGACCTAGGTTTTAGGTGCTCAGAAACCGACCACTGCGGTCGCACCGCCGCCTCAGCTCTAGTATCACCGCCTAAACGACGACTTTCTGACGACCAAGGGCTTGGCGATCTGTTCTTTGTAATACCTCGCGAATAGAATCACTGGCGACTCACGGTGACCCTGGAGGAAGCCATGAATATTGACGTGATTGATCCAAACAAGACAGCGATGATTGTCGTCGACATGCAAAACGACTTCGTGGCGTCAGGCGCGGCTATGGAAACGCCTGCGGCTCGTGAAATCGTCCCCAAGCTAGCCGAGGCTCTGAGAATCTGCCGCGATGCCGGAATCAAGATCATCTACACGGCGCATGTGCACCGCCGCGATGGATGCGATATGGGACTGTTCGATGACCTGCATCCGCCTATCGCCACTCGTAACGCATTGGTTGATGGCACGCCGGGCGTGGACATCTACCCTGAGTTGGCGCCGGCAGTCGGCGAGCATGTTATCAAGAAGCATCGCTACAGCGGCTTTTTTGGCACCGACCTGGACATCATCCTGCGCGAGTGGGGAGTCGACACTGTCATCGTCTCCGGGACGACCACCGAGAATTGCTGCCACGCCACGGCGCGGGATGCGATGTTTCGCAACTACCGGGTCGTCTTTCTGTCGGACGCGACAGCCACCTATGACTACCCAGACCGAGGATTTGGCGCGATGCCAGCCGCCGACGTCCACCACGCCACGCTGGTGATTCTCGCGGCATCAACGGCCCATGTGATGTCCGTCAAAGACATGAGGATGCGATTATTAAGCCGCGGTATGACGGTGGAGGCGGCGGCCGGGATCCGCTAAATGAGCACGGCTTTTTAGTAGGACAGACTTCAGGCTGTGTGCTTTTCCGCTCTTGTAAAAATCAAGACCGCATGGACCGAAATCTGTGCCGCGCGGCCATAGCAAATTCTGCTGAGAGATGCAAAGTAGGGCGTGAATGACGGGTCTTTACTGCAATCCTGCCTGCGCCAGCATCTCCAGAAATTGTCTTCGGGTTCGCATGTCGATGGACTGCGCGACAAGCTTGCCGCCGCGATCGTAAACAAATGTCTTGGGAATTCCCTCGATCTGGAAGAGTTCGTTCACCTTTCGCCCGGGATCGAGCAGGATCGGATAGGTGACCTTTTGCTCCGCAATAAACGGTGCCACTTTACCTGCGTCTTCGTCTGAGATGGCCAGAATCACCAGGCCCTGATCTTTGAATTGCTTGTAGAGCGTTTCGAGGTCGGGCATTTCCTTTCGGCAGGGCGGGCACCAGGTGGCCCAGAAGTTCACTACCACGACCTTGCCGCGCTGCTCCTTCAACGTCCATTTCTTTCCGCCCAATTCGGTCAGTGTGAAATCAGCCTGTTGGCGGCGCTCATTGTCTGCCTCAATTTTGGAAATGGCGGCGGAGAATTGCGGGTCGTCCAAAGACGCTTGCACATGTTCGTAGCGGACGAGTTCGGCGAGTTCGACGTAGGGCCTGGGAGGCTGGCCCTGCTTCGGCTGAACGGGCTGTTCGCGTAGCGCGGTAGCCAATGTTGTCGCCACCTCCTGTAAGGTATCGTGGCCGAAGTCTCCTTCGGTGGATAGATTGGCAAGATCGGCCGCCAGGCGCAGCTTATTCGGCGTTACGGGCAATTGTCGAATCTCAATTGCTAAATTTTTGGTTGTGCGCGCCCTTACGTCATCCGGCAATCCGCGAAGGCCGCGAATCTGGTCCGCGATGGGTTTCTCCTGATTGCTCCAGACGACCTTTTGTTCCTGCGCACGCAAATATGGAGGGCGAGATAGGAGTAATCCCGCCGCAGAAATACAAAGGCTGGCGGCGAATACTGCCACGCTGGCAACCTTCATGCGCGAAGTGAGCTGAAATACTTTCATAAAAGCCTCGGCGCAATCAGCGCGCGGATCGAACTCAAACTACGTAATATTGGTCTGAGCGCTCAAAACAATTTTCCAGCCGTCACCTCGGTTTAGAAACAATCGCAAATTCCAGCTGGTGGGTTTCGCGGAGGTATTTCGTCCTTGAAATGCTTCCATGATCACCACATTGCCGAAATCAAACATGCGCATGGACAGCACCGAGGATCCTCCGGAGCCACCGTTCTCTCCGTAAAGTTTTCGTTGTTCAGCCAATTCCTGCACATGCTGCAATTTGGGAATGTCAGTTCGCGGCGTAAGAGTCTCGTGATATTCGTCGGCATGGGCGGCCCAATCTTCCGGGTTCGGGTGCCATTCATCGTTCTTCAAGCGAAACCAGGCTGCCAAGGCCTCCTGTTGAGTGGCATTCTCCGCCTTGTACGGCAGCGTCTTGCAGGGATTTTCGCAGAGCTTGTCCGCTTCGGTGGGAGGATTCGGCGGGGCCATGTTTTCCGGCCTCTCTGCGGGAATGGGAATGTTCAGATAGACGAACGCCTGCCAGCCCGCGGGATTTTTTACCCAGATATGCGCGAAGCGCTGATTGTGGTGGATCCCCAATACGCGCTCGACCTGGCCAAGCAGGTCAACGGTTCGCACGTCCAATGCGCCTTCGTTGTCGGCAGCGAACTGAGCCAAATCATCGAGGACCTGCGCCTTGGTATGGATCCTGCCATTCGCCTCAACCCACTGGAAGCGGTCATCCAGGAGAGTGGCGGCGGCTTTCTTGTCGCCACTCGTGAGAGCCTCGGCCAAACTGTGGTCCGCCTGGCGGAACGCCGGCGTGTTATCGGCGGCCGTAAGCGGCCTGCTCGATAGCAAAATCAACACCGCACCGAACAAGGTGCCAGTGGCGAGAGCGCACGTGAAGAAGCGTCTCATGGGATTCATCTCCTCCTGCCCGACGTATTGGCAGGTGAAAAAGCCTTTGCCTGATTGTGAAATTGAGAGTGCCGCATTCTTGCGGATTTAGCAAGGGCGCCGGTGTGAGCAGCCGGACGTGTAATCTCTTCGTCCGACAGTCTGCCCTATGAGCCATATCTGATCGACATCCCCAGTGTTGAACGGGCTAGAGTCAGTCGTTCCCCCGAGGATTCGCATCCAATTTCCTTGCGATGTTAACTGGTGCCGGACACCGCTCGATAAGGGCCATTGTCGATCAGTGGGTTCGACGATAGGCTGATAAGTAAAGGAATGCTGCTATGAGAACTGCCCGCGTAAGAAGGCTTGGTTGGGTGGCTACCTGTCTAACCGTGTGCGTTTGCGCCGCATTGCTTGCCGACGACCGGCCCGGTCCTCAAATCAGAGAGGTATTCAGTAAGGGGCGGGACCATTTCGTGCGCGTCATTCCGGGTGAGAGCTGGGGCGATGCCATTGGCTTCGCAGGTTCTCCAAAGGGAAAGTATGCAAAGGCCTTGTTTTACCATCGGCAGGGCGATGGATCCTACGGCCTTGGCGCTACTGTGCCGCTGCAGAATCCTGTGGCACCCGTGGAATTTTTTGTAAGCGACCAAGGCTACCTGATCACGCTGGATAACTGGCACAACATGGGCTATGGAAAAGTGCTGGCTCTGTATGGACCGAACGGCGCGCCGATCAAGTCGTACGAGCTGAAGGATCTGTTTTCGGAAGAGGAAATTGAGCGCTTCGAGCACAGTGTGTCTTCCATTTGGTGGCATAAAGGCCCTGCCTATGTAGATGAGGATCAGAAGGCGGTGTTCATCAGCCTCGATGACAAAGGAACCGATCTCATCATGGATGCCACGTTCGGGACCTACCGGTCGTGCAAATGGCAGGACTTGGTTCACGTAAAAGATTTCGTCTGCAGGTCCTCAAACATCGGCAGGCAGTGGCAACCGTACTAGCCGTTTCAATGAAGGTAGGCGCCCCCTACCCTACGCCGAGTGCGAAGATTTGTGCTGCGATTGGTATTCCGCGCTTCCGTGGATCGACATTGCATTTTCAGGGATCGCGGGCACCTCACCGTGAGGTTCGATGCTCCAGCTTTTCGCCATGCGATTGCCGCCGGCCGTGAGGCAGAAGAACGCCGACAACTCGATGACTTCCGCGTAGGTGTAGAATTTCTTCAGTTCCGCGTAAACTTCCGCGTCCCGTCCATCGTCGAGCGTAAGCGTGCGCGCGTAGTGGAGAGCGGCGCGAGTTTTCGGATCCGGGTGCTCCCAGTTTGGCAGCGCGCAGCTCATTTTTTGCTCTTCCGTAATGGAGGCGGCGAGCGGAGATGTCTGTCGCGTGCAGAACTCGCAACCGACCATCTGGGCGATCTGGATGCGAGCAAGCTCCTTGATGTCGTGAGGCACGGTGCCGCCGCGGTGGAGCAAATCCCAGTAGCCTGCAAAAGCCTTGGCTACGTCAGGGTTGTTACCCATTGTCCGGTACCACGCCGGGGGCGGGCTTTTCGTGACCTTCGCCCGTTCGATGACCTGGCGCAGTCCCGGGTCGGTGGCGTCATCACTTTCAATCTGTGGAACATTCGCTACGTGCGATGTAACAGACATCCTGCACCTCGGTGATTTGGTTGGATGAGATCGCTCTGTCCACACTAGTCTCCGCACGAAATTTCGTCAAACGATAAAAGTTCTTGCCGGTGGCCAACGAGCGGTCCACCAAAGTTGATTGAGAGAGACGTGTTTATCTGGATAGGAAATTTCCCAACGTGAATTCGTGGGATGCTTCGGGGAGAATTCAAGCTTCGAAATTGGTCTTTTCGGGCGCGCCACTTAGAAGCCATCTCATAAATGGCTAGCCATCAAGACTCGTGCATTTGGATTTACTCAACTTTGATTGCGGCGCTGAAAGCGCCGCCGCACTCCAGCCCAGGGCAACGCCCTGGGTTTCGGAATCGATCGGTGCGCCCTGCAAGGGCGCAGGAATCCTCCGCCCTTGCAGGGCGGAACATGGACTCGGCCACGTCCCCGGGGCGTTGCCCCGGGCTGGCACGCTCCGCGCCGTTGGCGCGTCATCGTGGCTGCGTTCTCGAGCGGAGAAAACTGCTACAAAGCGATTTATGAGATGGCTTTTGGCTACAGGGGCGCTCAGTTATCAGGAAACGGGTGCGGCGGGCAGGGTTTGTGGGTGCAACGCTTTCTTGGCTTCTTCGATGCCGCGGTCGATGGTGGCCTGCCAATCGGGATGCGGCACGGTTGAGGCCTGAGCAGCTTCATAACACCGCAGCGCTTCCGTGGGGCGATTGAGCCGCTTTAGATAGATGCGGCCAGCGGCCATCTGCGCCAGCAGCCCTTGTTTCCTGTCGGGATAGCCCTGCGCCAGGGCCTGGTACTCCCCGGCGGTGCGCTCCAAATCCGGTTGGGTCTCCAGTTGGCGGCAAAGATCGAGCCACAGCGGCGCGGAGAGATTCTCCCCGCCAGAATTCTTAAAATCTTGATACGTCAGCCACGCCCCTTCGTGGTCATTCGCTTTTATTTCAAACGCCATGATCGTTTCCAGGGCGCCACGATGAGCTGGAAGGTCGGTCTTTCGAAAGTAAATGTTTTGCAGCATCCGGTAAGCTTCGACGGAGTCCGGCTTTTCCTGGAGCAATTTCTTCAGATTGGATTCCGCATCATCCAGCTGGCCCTTCTCAATCTGTTCACTCGCTTGCGCAAGCAAGGGATGGCTGACCCAAGTGATCTTTTCTTGGATTCCTTTCTCCGCAATCTGCTCGAGCCCCGAGGCGCGTACTCCCACTGCGATCAATCCGCCAAAAACGAATCCGCCGATGTGCGCCCAGTGGGCAACGCCACTGGATTGCCCGAACACTGACCCATAGAAAACCTCCATCAGGAGCCACAGGGGAAGCAGCCAGTAGGCAGCTGCCTTGAAGCGGTAGAAACGGTAGAGCAGTAGCCAGCCCATCTCAATCTTGACGGTTGGAAACCGCACCAAGAATGCGCCCATCAAACCGGCAATGGCGCCCGAAGCCCCGATCGTGGGCGTAAGACTACCCGCGTTGACCAGGGCATGAACCTGCAATGCGAGCATCCCCGCAATCAAATAAAACGCGGGATAGATTAGCCTGCCCCAGGTGTCCTCAAGAATTCCTCCCGCGAGCCACAGGAACCACATGTTGCCGATCAAGTGGAGCCAACCCCCATGCAGAAAGTTCGCGCTGAGGTAGCTCATCGCCGACGGATGCGCCGGAACGAAAGCAAACTTGGAGACGATCGAAGTAGAATCCAATTCCGCGTAACGCGCCGAAAGGGAGTCCATCTCCTTTTGCATGGCCTCGGGATGCTCATCCGCCTGCATGCGCATACTTGCATCCCAAGCATCGTGCACATCCCTATTTTGATTTTGGGCTTCCTTCCACAGACCGGGGTTCTTTGTTTGGACCGTGGTGACGAGGTCTTGGGCTTTGCCCTC
>WNGI01004271.1_pt1 | contig 12760 bp, 14 predicted proteins | sample 5400621 | NCBI WGS metagenome assembly WNGI01 (sample SAMN13153374, study PRJNA577476) | soil metagenome | isolation source: 20 cm soil or saprolite under Garry oak tree replicate 1 | place: USA:California | collected 2016-06-15 | reverse complement strand
GCCGTCCGGCCACTCGGCGGTCACCCGCGGTTCACGGCGGGGAGGCCGCGCCGGACCGGCGAGCCGGCGACGGAACGGGGGCGGGTGGTGACGGAATCGTGGTGGAGGTTGGCTCGCGCCGGCCCGGACGCGCTCCTATGCTTCGATCCGTGCCGTCACACGTTGACTACGCACTCGCCCGCCGAGCGGTCCTACGCGACCTTCGACGCGGCGCGGTCACGCGACTCGACGTGTGTGACGCACACCCGGAGCTGCTCCGCGCCGCCCGCAACGTGGGCGAGCCCGCGCCGCACGACTGCCCGATCTGCGGGAACGAGCACGTTCGCTACGTCTCGTACGTGTACGGCGACACACTGAAGCAGGCCAACGGGCGATGCATCACATACCCCGGCGAGCTCGACAAGCTCGACGCCTCGTTCGACGAGTTCGCCTGTTACGTGGTCGAGGTCTGTCTCGACTGTCGTTGGAACCACCTCGACCGCCGGTACCTGCTCGGCCGCCGCCACGCCGTCTGAGCGGTCGGCCTGCCGCGGCGCCGGGCCGTCAGTCCTGTTCTTCTTCCTCGTCGTCGGCGAGCTCGTACGGGTACTGCGAACGGCACGAGACACACCACAGCTCGGTCTCGTCGACCACCTGGTGCGACGCCGGCGTGTCCCACGTCTCGGGCGTCACGTAGACGCGCCGGACGAGGACGAGCTCTTCGTCGGGATAGGCGCAGTTCTCGCAGACGCGCGACGTCATGCACCTCATCTTTGTCGCCCTCGCAAGCTCGGGCATTGCGGCGACGGTCGGCACAGCCGCCGCCCGCCGCGGGCTACGCTCGGCGTGCTGCCGGGAGCCGAGGGTGCCCCGGACGGTGGAGGTACGGAGATGACGGCTGCGTCGTCGCCCCCTGACTCACGCGTTCCGCTCAGCGCGCCGGCCATCAGGGCCCGTAAGGGCGGCAAGCCGCCCCTGGTCATGGTGACCGCCTACGACTTCCCGTCGGCGAGCGTGGCCGATGCCGCCGGGGTCGACATGATCCTGGTCGGCGACACGCTGGCCATGGTCGTGCTCGGCCACGAGGACACGCTCCATGTGACGATCGACGACATGGCCCACCACGTGGCGGCGGCCGCGCGCGCCAAGCCTCAGGCCCTGCTGATCGGTGACCTGCCGTGGCTCAGCTACCACGTGTCGGACGAGGAGACCGTGCACAACGCGGCCAAGCTCGTCCGCGCGGGCGCGGCGGCGGTGAAGCTCGAAGGTGGGCGCAAGCGCATCGGCGCGATCGAGGCCATCCTCGACGCCGAGATCCCGGTCATGGGTCATGTCGGCCTCACGCCGCAGTGGATCCATGCCGTCGGCGGCTTCAAGGTGCAGGGCAAGCAGCTCGACGCCGCGCGCGCCATCGTCGACGACGCGGTCGCGCTCGCCGAGACCGGATGCTTCGCGATCGTGCTCGAGTGCGTGCCCGACGCCGTCGCGCGCATGATCACGGAGTCGGTGCCCGTCCCGACGATCGGCATCGGCGCCGGGCGTCACTGTGACGGTCAGGTGCTCGTCTACCACGACCTCCTCGGCCTCGAGGACCGGATGAAGCCGAAGTTCGTGCGCCGGTACGCGTCGTTGAAGACCGATTCCACGGCAGCCGTCGCCCGGTACGCGGAGGACGTGCGCGCCGGGCGGTTCCCGTCGAGCGACGAGACGTACCACGTCGCCGACGACGTCGCCGAGGCGCTCGGGCTGTTCGGCACCGCTCCCGCGTGACCCCTGCTCGCCGGGCGGGCGTGGCCGCGGCGCTCCTGGCGCTGGCCGCCGTGCTCGTCGGCGGTGGGCTGGTCCTCCTCCGGGCCCGCGACGACGACACGGCTGCACCGGGCGGGCCCCTCGCGTCAGTCCTCGCCGGCGCGCGGCCGGCGACGGCGCCGTTCACGCAGCTCACGGAGATCCGTCTGGAAATCGGCGGGAATTGCCGGCGCATCGTGGTCGCCGACAGGACGGACGAACGTGCCACCGGGCTCATGCGTAGGAGCGACCTCGGGCCGTACGACGGCATGCTCTTCGTGTTTGATAGGCCGACCAGCTCGTCCTTCACGATGTCGGACGTTCCCGTGCCGCTCGACATCGGCTGGTACGACGCCGCGGGTCGCCCCGTCGACCGTCTCCTGATGCAGCCGTGCCCGGACCGTTCGGTGTCCGACTGCCCTGTGTACAGCTCGCGGGGCCCGTACACCTACGCCGTCGAGAGCCTCGGCGGCCAGCTCCCGAGCGGCGCGCTCAGCGGTTGTTCGTGACTCCGCCGGCGTGCCTGGCCACGGTGAAGGCGATCGCGAAATAGAGCGCCATCGCGGCGTAGACGATCAGGCATGCGACCGGACTGACGAACGCAAGGGGGATCGAGAGCCCGTAGACAACCGGGCCGATCACCGCGGCACGGCGAGCCCGCAGCGCGCCTTCTGCACCGATCTCCGGTTCGAGCAGCGACGGGACCCGGGCCAGGTACGTCCAGACGGCGATGAACGCCAGGCCGATCAGCATCATGTTGGCCCCGTACACGGCGGCCGCGATGTGGGCGTTGTCGCCCTGCCGGATGTACTGCCCGAGCAGTGCGGTCGGAAACGGCAGGAACGCCACCGTGAGGAGGAGGAGCAGGTTGAGGAAGAGGAGGGGACGGTCGACGGTGGTGATGCGCTCGAAGATGTCGTGATGGTTCACCCAGATGATGCCGATGATGACGAAGCTCACGAGGTAGGCGGCGTACGACGGCCACTGGTTGGCGAGATCTCGGGCGAGCTCGCCCGACTTCGAGTCGGGGACCCGCACCTCGATGATGAGCAGCGTGATAGCGATCGCGAAGACCCCGTCGCTGAACGCTTCCGTCCGGCTCTTCGGCACCGGGTGATCGTAGGTTTGCCCGAAGCCCCGACATACCCCTCGTAGCTGTCGTACGTCGTCGCTAAGGTCTGCATCGATAGGCCACGTCGAAGGTTGCTAGCCTGAGCTGTTCCAACTCAGCCTGCTCCTTGCCGTCCGGCACGCCGGGCGCAGCCGGGAGCCCGTCAGGCCCGAGCACGGGTCACGGTCCACAGGAGGTACGAGCCGTTGCGGCCGTACGAGGTCATGATCATCTTCGACGCGGACCTGGAAGAGGAGACGATCCGGGCCGCGGTCGACCGGTTCCTCCAGCTCGTCCAGTCGAAGGGCGCCGAGCCCGGGCACGTCGACTACTGGGGGAAACGGCGCTTCGCCTACGAGATCAACCATCGCACGGAGGGCTACTACGTGGTGCTCCAGGCGAAGGCCGAGCCGGAGGCGATGCAGGAGTTGCACCGGGTGCTCTCCCTGGCTGACGAGGTAGTCCGCCACAAGGTGCTCCAGATCCCCGAGCGGGTCTACGGACCCCCGAAGACGGCGAGCGCCGGCGCGACGGACGCATAGGGAGGAAACACCATGGCGAACGGCAACACGGTCACGGTCGTGGGCAACCTGACCCGCGACCCCGAGCTCCGCTACACGCCGAGCGGCGCGTCGAACACGCGCTTCGGCGTGGCGGTGAACCGCCGCTGGATGGACCGCAACACCAACGAGTGGCAGGAGGCGACGAGCTTCTTCGACGTCGTGTGCTGGCGTGAGATGGCCGAGAACGTGAGCGAGTCGCTCGCGAAGGGCTCACGCGTCGTCGTCACCGGTCGCCTCGAGCAACGCAGCTACGAGGACCGTGACGGCAACCGTCGAAACGTCGTCGAGATCATCGCCGACGAGGTCGGGCCCAGCCTGCGCTTCGCCACCGCCCAGGTCACGAAGAACGACCGCCGGGGCGGCGGCGACTTCGGAGGGGGCGGCGACAGCGGCGGCGGTGGAGGCCGCGGCGGCGGCGGGCGTGGGGGCGAGAGTCCCCAGCCCGCGCCCACCGGTGGCGACCTCGACGAAGAGCCGTTCTGAGACGTGACGATGACGAGGTGAGCTGAGCCGAGATGGCGAGAGACAAGAAGAAGAAGTCCCAGGCGGCCGACCGCCGCCGCCCGATCAAGAAGAAGACGTCGATCCTCTCTACCGAGAGCATCGATTGGGTCGACTACAAGGACGTCAACCTTCTCCGGCGGTTCATGTCGGAGCGGGCCAAGATCCGGGCCCGGCGGGTCACAGGCAACAGCGCGCAGCAGCAGCGCGCGGTCGCGCGAGCCATTCGCATCGCACGCGAGATGGCCCTCCTGCCCTACAGCGTCCGGCAGGTCACGCAGCGGAGTCGCGGCGGGCGCCGAGACCGGGGCGACCGGGACCGCGGCGACCGCGGCGATCGCGGCGATCGCGGCGATCGCGACCGCATGCCGGCGCCGCCCCCCGGCCGGGAAGCTGCCGCCCCGGCCGCGGACGACGCCGGCGCGCCCGCCGAAGGCGGGGACGGCGTCGAGGCGCCGGCGGAGGTCACAGCGGAGGCGACGGCACCCGCGCCGGCGGGCGGCGAGGACCAGTCGTGAAGGTCGTGCTGCGCGACGACGTCGAGAACGTCGGTCGCAAGGGCGATCTCATCGAGGTCACCGACGGCTACGCGCGGAACTACCTCGTGCCGCGCGGCCTGGCGATCAAGGCGACCAAGGGCGTCGTGCAGCAAGGCGAAGCGATGCGCCGCAATCGTCAAGCCCGAGACGCGCGCGATCGCGAAGCTGCGCAGGCCCTGGCCGACCAGCTGACCGGGCGGCGGATCGAGGTCCGAGCCCGAGCCGGCGAGGAAGGCCGCCTGTTCGGATCGGTGACGGCGGCGGACGTCGTCGACGCGGTGCGCGCGCAGACGGGCGTCGAGCTCGACCGGCGCAAGACCCAACTCGCCGAGCCGCTGAAGGAGCTCGGCCCGGCCGAGATCCCGGTGAAACTGCACTCCGACGTCGAGGTCACCCTCACCGTCGACGTCGTCCCCGAATAGCGCGCCCGCGCGCATTCCCCAGGGCGCGCCGGCGCGCGTTCCTTCCCGCAACGCTGCGACCAGCGTGTTCGTCGCGCCTCGGGGTAGCTGTCACACCCCACCCGGAGAATGAGAGCGATTCGTCCCCAGGGTTGTGGAGGCAGGAGCCCTGAATCCACAAGGAAATCGCTCTATCGATCCACAGGCCGACCCGACGAGGATGCGGAACGAGGCATCTCGTGGGAGGGGCGCCGCACTGGGAGCGGCGACACGAGGGCCCGGGTATGGGGGCTCGGCCGTTCGGGAGAGCCGAGAGGCAGGAAAGGAACAGCGTGGTCCAGGCGATCGATGACGCGCGGCGACAGAGGGCGGGGCGCGTCCCGCCGCACAACCTCGAAGCCGAAGAGTCGCTCCTCGGAGCGATGCTGCTCTCGCGCGACGCGATCACCGCGGCCGTCGAAGCACACGTCGAAGCGAGCGATTACTACAAGCCCGCGCACGTCCACATCCACGAAGCGGTCATGGCGCTGTACGGCCAGGGCGAGCCCGTCGACCCGGTCACCATCGCCGAGGAGCTGCGCCGCGCCGAGCTGCTCGACGCCGTCGGTGGGCGCGCCTCGCTGCTGCGGATCCAGGCGGCGACGCCGGCGTCGGCGAACGCCGGTCACTACGCGCGCATCGTCAACGAGCTCGCGCTGCTGCGCCGGCTGATCGGCGTCGCCGGCGACATCGCCGAGATGGGATACGACACGCCGGACGACGTCGCGGAGACGCTGGACCGCGCCGAGTCGATGGTGTTCGAGGTGGCGGAGCGCCGAGTCAGCGAGTCGCTCGCGGGCATCTCCGACTCCCTCCAGACGACGCTCGACCAGCTCGAGTCGATGTACGGGAGCGACACCGAGGTCGTCGGCGTCCCGAGCGGGTATCACGAGCTCGACTCGCTCCTGCTCGGGCTCCAGCGTTCGAACCTCGTGATCGTGGCGGCGCGTCCCTCGATGGGGAAGTGCGTCGCGTGGGACACGCCGATCGTCGACCCGGCGACGGGAGCGGTGCGGACCGCCCAGGAGGTCTACGAACACGGGCGGGCGGGCCGCCCGGTGCGCGTGCTCGCGCTGGACGACGACCTCCGGGTTCGGAGCGTCGCACCGTCGGCGTTCGTGGACGACGGCGTGAAGCCGGTCTACAAGGTCACGACCCGTACGGGACGCGTCGTCCGCACGACGATCACGCACCCGTTCCTCACCGGCGACGGGTGGAAGCCGCTCGCCGAGGTCTGCGTCGGCGACCGCGTCGCCGTCCCTCGCGCGATCGACGTCGAGGGCAACGATTCGCTCCCCGAAGCCGAGGTCGTCATGCTCGGGTTCCTCATCGGGAGCGGCTGCCTCGCCGACGGCTCCCCGATGATGAGCACCGCGTCACCCTCGGTGCTCCTGGAGCTGCGGCGGTGCGCGGCGAAGCTCGGCGTCACGGTCAGGCACACCTCGCCGCACGACCATCGTCTGTGCACCCCGCTCGGCCGGCCGAGCCCCGTCACGACCCTGCTGCGCCAGCACGGGCTCTGGAAGACGGAGTCGCGGGCCAAGCACATCCCCAACGCGGTGAACCGCCTGCCCGCCAAGCAGCTCGCGCTGTTCCTCAACCGGCTCTTCGCCGCCAACGGTTGGGCGTCCGTGCACAAGGGCGGGCAGGTCTCGATCGGCTTCGGCTCGAGGTCCGAGCGGCTCGCGCGCGGCGTGCAGCACCTGCTGCTCCGCTTCGGCGTGGCCTCACAGCTCCGGCACCGGACCGCCTTGTACAACGGGCGCGGCTTTCCGTCCTGGCAGATCGAGGTGAGCCATCCCGAGTCCATCCGTCGGTTCGCGGCCGACATCGGCATCCTCGGCAAGGAGGACGCCGTGGACCGCGTCCTCGTCGCGCTCGAGCGGCGGAGTCGGAGCTCCAACCTCGACACCATCCCGGCCACGTTCTGGGGCGAGGTCCTGAAGGCAAAGGGCGATCGCACGTGGCGCTCGGTGTCGGAAGCGGCGGGGAAGCCGGCCAACTACAACTGGCACGTCGGGACGCGCTCACCCCAGCGGGCGACGCTCGCGCTACTCGCCGAGGTGCTCGACGCCCGCGACCTCGAGCTCCTCGCGACGTCGGACATCTGGTGGGACGAGATCGCCTCGATCGTCTACGTCGGGGACGAGCAGGTGTACGACCTGACGGTCCCGCACGTGCACAACTTCGTCGCGGGCGACATGTTCGTGCACAACACCTCCTTCGCACTGGGCGCGGCCGCCAACGTCGCCGTCTCGGTGCAGCGCCCCGTCATGTTCTTCTCCATGGAGATGGGCAACCTCGAGCTCACCAAGCGGCTGCTCGCGGCGGAGGGTCGCGTCGAGGCGAAGCGTCTCTGGACCGGCAACATCCCCGAGTCGGACTGGTCCCGCCTGAGCCACGCCGTCGGGCGCCTCGCCGAAGCTCCGCTGTTCATCGACGACAACCCGCACTGCACGGTGATGGAGATGCGGGCCAAAGCCCGACGCATCCGCGCCCGACACGGCGATCTCGGGCTGATCGTCGTCGACTACATCCAGCTGATGAGCTCGACCGGCGCGCGCCAGATCGAAAGCCGCCAGGTCGAGGTGGCCGAGCTGTCACGGGGGCTCAAGATCCTCGCCCGCGAGCTCGACTGCCCGGTCATGGCGCTGTCGCAGCTGAACCGTCAGCTCGAGTACCGCCAGGACAAGCGGCCCATGCTCGCCGACCTCCGTGAGTCGGGCGGTCTCGAGCAGGACGCCGACGTCGTCTGCTTCATCTACCGCGACGAGGTGTACAACCCCGAGTCTGACCAGCGCGGACAGGCCGAGATCCTCGTGTCGAAGCACCGAAACGGTCCCACCGGCATCGCGCGGCTCGCGTTCAACGAGCGGTTCACGAAGTTCGACAACATGGCGCGCGACTAGCGGCGGTCTAACTGCGCCCGGCGTCGCCGGACGTAGACGGTCATCGCGACGTTCATGACCGCCAGCGCGGCGAACAGCACGCCGAAGACGACGCGCCCGCCGACGAAGTTGGCCACGGCCAGCGCTACGAACAAGGCCGCCATGAAGCTGCGAATGACCACGATGGTGTTGCCCGGTCGCACCGCGCCTCCCTTCGTGGGTCCATCCTGACCCACGTGTGGCAAGCGTGGGACGCGGCGAGGTCAGAGTTTCGTGAAGGCGATACCCTCGAACACGTTCGAGGGGGTGCCGTGGGCTCCGACTCCGTGCTCGTGAAGGCCGAGGAGGGCTTCACGACGATCACGATGAACCGCCCGGAGCGCCGCAACGCGCTGTCGCTCGGGTTGCTGTGTGACCTGACCGCGGCGTTTCGCGCCGCCGGCGAGAGCGACGCCCGGGGCGTGATCCTCGCCGCCAACGGTCCGGTCTTCTCCGCCGGCCACGACTTCCGGGACCTCGCGGGCGCCGATGCCGAGTCGATCCGCGAGCTGCTCGATACGTGCACCGAGCTCATGCTCACAATGCAGGCCATCCCCCAGCCCGTCGTGGCTCGTGTGCACGGCTTGGCCACCGCCGCCGGCTGCCAGCTCGTCGCGACCGCGGACCTGGCGGTGGCATCCGAGGACGCCGGCTTCGCCACTCCCGGGGGCAAGGGCGGATGGTTCTGCCACACGCCGTTGGTTGCCGTGGCGCGCAATGTTTCCCAGAAGCGGGCGCTGGAGCTCGGTTTGACCGGGGACACGATCGACGCCCGCACGGCGCTCGACTGGGGCCTCGTCAACCACGTCGTCCCCGCCGAGCAGCTCGACGACGCCACCGTCAGCCTGCTGCGCCGCGCGACCCGCGGCAGCCGGTCCTCGAAGGGGCTCGGCAAGCAGACCTTCTACACCCAGGTCGGCCTCGACCAGCGCGCCGCGTACGAGCACGCCCTCGACATGATGACCCGATCGAGCCAGACGCCCGACGCGCAAGAGGGGTTCGCCGCCTTCCTCGAGAAGCGCCGACCGCGTTTCGAAGAGCCGCCCGCTCCCTAGCCGCCCAGCCGCGCGCTGAGCAGGAGAGGCACCTACGGCAGGGGCCGGGGTTTCCCCGGCCCCGGATCGAGACGATGGTGGGCAGGAGCACTTGCGCAAGCAAGTGCGACCAGAATCAGAAGAGCCGGAGGTCGGGCGGCGCATCGCCGCGTAGGCGCTCCAGGTCGACCTCGATGCACTCGACACCGCGGCTCTCGGCGAACACGCGGGCCTGGGGCTTGATGCGGGTGGCGACGAAGAGCCCGTTCGTCGGCGCAAGCGTGGCGTCGAGGTCGAGCCGCTCCTGGTAGCGGAGCAGCTGCTCGACACCGGCGATCTCGCCGATCCGCTTCACCTCGATCACGACGGCGCGGCCCTCACCGTCCCGGCACAGCAGATCGACCGGACCGATGTCGGTCGGGTACTCACGCCGCACGATGCGCAGGTCGTTACGAAGGGCGCGCACGCGCGCGGCGATGAGCTCCTGGAGCTCGGCCTCGACACCGTCCTTGGCGAGGCCGGGATCGTCGCCCAACGTGATGTCGTGGTCGAGCAACACCTCGTGCAACGCGATGGTGAGCCGTTCCCCGCCGGGATTGGAAGCGATGATCGCGCCCGGCTCTTCGCGAATCGTGCACGGCGGGCTCATCCAGTTCAACGGCTTGTACGCCTTGCTGTCGGCATGCACGGCGATCGAGCCGTCGGCCTTGAGCAGGATCAGCCGTTGCGCCGGCGGGAGGCGGGCGCCGAGCCGGCCTTCGTACTCGACCGAGCATCGCGCCACGACCAGCCGCACGGGGCGCGTTGTACCACAGCGGAGACGTCGTGGACCTAGGCTGCGCGGCGCAATTGCCACGGCGGGAAGGGACGCATCGTGGGCATCAACAGCGGCATCTACAAGCTCGTCCTCGTGCTGCACATCCTGACGGCGATCGTCGGCTTCGGTGCCGTGTTGCTCAACGGGATCTACGGCCAGCAGGCCCGGAGCCGCAAGGGCAACGAAGGCCTCGCCATCTCCCAGGCCAACTTCCTCGTGTCGAGGATCGGCATGTTCTTCATCTACGCCGTCTTCATCTTCGGGGTCCTGCTCGTCGTGCTGAGCGACAAGGCCTGGAGCTTCAGCGACTCGTGGATCGTCGCCGCCATCGTGCTGTACGTGCTGGGGATCGGGCTGGCGCACGGAGCGGCGTTCCCGAACGCGCGGCGCATGATCAATCTCCAGGAACAACTCATCGCGATGGGCCCCCCTCCGGGGGGCGCGGGAGCCTCCGGAGAGCTGCCGCCTCAGGTGATCGAGCTCGAGGAGCGCGGCCGCCGCGCAGGGATCGTGGGGGCGGTGCTGTCGCTGGACCTCGTCCTGATTCTCATGCTCATGGTCTGGGGCCCGCGCTTCTGACGCGCTCGCCGCGACGCCGAGATCCGGGCGGCCGACGCCTACCATCCACGCCGTGAGCATCTACGACGACGTATTGCGCGAGCTCGTCACCGCCGTCGGCGCGGCGCTGTTCCTCGGAAACCTCATCGCGCTCGTGCGCCGACGGTCCGGCTCGCAGGTCGCCGCCACTCGCGGCCGGGACACGCTCCCCGAGGCGCCCGTTACGCGAACGGTCGTCTACCTGGTCATCGGGTTCGTGGTGATGGTCGCCGGTATCGCCGCGATCGCGACCAAGTAGCCTCCTCCGGATCGGCGAATCGGCGGCGAGTGTGAGCGAACCCTCGCAACACGTCGGTTCGTCGCGCCGTAGCTACGCCCTCGAGATCCTGCTCGTCAGCTTCGCGGCCTTGTTGCTCGAGATCAGCTACACGCGCGTCATCTCGTTCAAGCTCTTCTACTACTACACGTACCTCGTCATCGGGCTCGCGCTGCTGGGCATCGGCTGCGGCGGTGTCATCGTGGCGGTCTCACGCGGTCTCCGGCGCGCCGAGACCGAGACGATCCTCCGGTGGGGCCTGCTGCTCGGCGCGGCCAGCGTCGGCGTCGGCTATCTCGTCGTCGCCACCGTCAGGACCGACACCCTGACGATCTGGGACTACGGCTCGCTGTCGTCGCTGAAGAACCTCGCCCTCCTGCTCGGCATCTGCCTGGCGCTGTTCGCGTCCTTCATCGCCGTCGGCGTGATGATCGCCACACTCTTCGCCCGGCAGTCCGAACGGATCGGGAGGTTGTACTTCGCCGACCTCGTCGGCGCCGGGATCGCGTGCGCGGTCGTCGTGTCGCTCATCGGGTGGATCGGCCCGCCGGCCACGATCTTTCTCGCCGGCCTGGTCCTCGCCCTCGCCGGGCTTCGTCTCGCCATACGCGTGCGTTCGCGGGCGCTTCTTCCCGTCGCGGTCGTCCTCGTGGCAGTCATGGCGGTGGTCGTCGTGCGTCCCGGCGTGCTCCCGCAGCAGCGCGCGGACGTGTTCAAGGGCAACTTCGACGAATCGGCGACGCGGTACTCGGCATGGAGCCCGATCTTCCGCGTCGACGTGGTCGACATCGGGCCCAACCTCCGGCTCCTGTACCACGACGGGCTGGTCGGATCGGTCATCCACCGGTGGGACGGGAAGCAGGCGAGCCTCGGCCAATTCGGGTTCGACAACGACCCGCGCGCGCTCCCCTTCGCGGTCGGGGGAGCGTCACCGAAGAACGTGCTCATCATCGGCGCCGCCGGCGGGCACGAGATCCTGACTTCGCTCTACTTCCACTCCCAGCACATCGACGCCGTCGAGCTCAACCCCGTCACCCACTCGCTCGTCACCGACAAGTTCGCCGACTACTCCGGGCATCTCGCCCAGAACCCGGCCGTCAACTACGTCGAGGGCGACGGCCGATCTTTCCTCGCCCGCAGCAACGACAAGTACAACGTGGTCTGGTATCCCGCCCCCGACAGTTACTCGGCGACGAACGCGGCCACTGCCGGCGCCTACGTGCTCTCCGAGAGCTACCTGTACACGAGCGAGACCATCCAGGACAGCCTCGAGCATCTCGGCGGGAACGGGATCCTCGCCGCCCAGTTCGGCGAGTTCGACTACAACCGCAAGGCGAACCGGACGTCCCGCTATGTGGCGACGGCGCGTCACGCGCTCGGCGATCTCGGGATGCACGATCCTTCCCGCCACATTCTCGTCGCTACCTCGCCCGGTGGGGGGAGCGCGTCGCTCTCCACCATCCTCGTGAAGCGCGAGCCGTTCACGACCGCGGAGGTGGACCGCTTCGTCGCTGCCCTCGGCACCATGCCGGGCGCGACGCTGCGGTACGCGCCCGGCCATCCCGTGAAGGGCGAATCGGTGAGCGCCATCGCGACGCTGTCGGGGAGCCGGCTCAATCACTGGTACGACTCGTATCCCTACGACGTCCGGCCGATCACCGACAACTCACCGTTCTTCTGGCACTTCACCCCGTTCCGTGACGTAGTCGCCGACTTCGGGAAGCCGATCGACCGGAGCGACTTCGAGGTCGACGTCGGCGAACGGGTGCTGCTCCTCCTCTTCGGCATTGCGACGCTGTTCGCGGCCGTCTTCCTCCTGTTGCCGTTCCTCCGCATCCGCAGTATCTGGTCGGGGCTGCCACGGAAGCGACGGTCGGCGCTCTACTTCAGCGCGCTCGGGCTCGGGTTCATGTTCTTCGAGATCACCCTCATCCAGCGGCTGGTGTTGTTCCTCGGCTATCCGACGTACTCGTTGACCGTCACCCTGGCGGCGATCCTGCTCTCCACCGGCGTCGGGGCGCTGCTCAGCTCGCGGTACCAGGCGCGCGCAGGCCGCGCCGCGTGGGTGCTCCTCGGCGCACTCGCCGCGCTCGACATCTTCTACCTGTTCGGCCTGACGCCGCTGACCGACGCGCTGCTCGGCCTCCCGTTCGCGGCGCGAGTCGTGGTCGCGTTCGCGGTGCTCGC
>WNGI01022445.1_pt1 | contig 12763 bp, 13 predicted proteins | sample 5400621 | NCBI WGS metagenome assembly WNGI01 (sample SAMN13153374, study PRJNA577476) | soil metagenome | isolation source: 20 cm soil or saprolite under Garry oak tree replicate 1 | place: USA:California | collected 2016-06-15 | reverse complement strand
AGGACTTTCTATGCGCAAATTTAACGCCGGAGTTTTCGCACAGCCTCGGTCAAAACCGGAAGCAGCTGCTTCAAACGCGGTCTTCCGCTCAGCGCTGTTTCCGGCCGTTCGGGCGACCGCGAGCTTCGATCGACAGAAGCCGGCCCTATCGGGTTACGCCGGCTCGGTGAGCAGCGCTGTGGCCTCTTTCAGATCCGCGGAGTTGAAAGTTAGCTAAACCAGCCATAGATCGTCGCTCTGGCTCCCGCCGAGCGACTGCCGGCGATGGCGATTACCGTTGCCCGAGCCGTTCACTGACGGCATCGTGGTCCAGAAACTGCTGGGCATTTAGCTAATGTCGGCTGATATAGCCGCGACTCCAACTTTCGCCGGGATCAGCCGTGACGCTCTTGGCGTCGATCCGGGACTGCATCTGGCCGCGACCTATGCGCGAGAGGTGGAGGCTGGCATCGCGCGGGTGTGGGAGAATGTCTTCGACTGGGAGCACTTTCCGGCACTGCACGCTGAGTACTTCTGCGACGTGCACATGCTCGAAGAGCGTGCTCGCGGCTGGCGGGTGGCGGTGACTCGGCAGCCCGGTGGGCCGGACCGGCGTATCGTCATCGAACTCGATGCCGAGCGAGAGCGGGCGCGCTATCGCGTGCGTATTATCGAGGGCGACGGCGCCGGTACCGAGATCTGGACCTTGCTCGCTACCCGCGACGCCGATCGCACGGTCGTCGAGGTCAGGTTCTATTTGCCGCGACCGCAGAAGCTCGCCGAACTTGGTGAGGCCTATCGTCTCGCCTACACAAGGCTGTGGGACGCGGACGAGCGCATGATGCGGCGGCGCGAAGCCCTGTCGGGCTGGAGCGCAAGACCGTTGCGGCGTCCGGTGCCGCTCGGCCCGATTGCCGAGCTCCGCCCCCGTCTGCCGCTGACCCTCGAGATCGACGGAACGCCGCTCCGCATCCTGACGCTGGAGGATGGCGAGATCGTCGCGCATAGCACGGTATGCCCGCATTGGCGCGGGCCGCTCGATGCATGCCTGCCACAGCTCGGGATCCTGCGGTGCCCGTGGCACGGCTACCGCTTTGATCTGCGCACCGGCTTGAGCGCTGACGGCCGCTCCTATCGATTGGTGCCGGCGGTGCGCGTCGATTTCGATCCGACAACCGGCGAGGCGATGCTGATACCGCTGTAAAAGGCGACGAGGCGATCGAGCCCGGCCACGGAGGTTCCTTTACGGATCGACCAGGACCTTCACGTCGGTATGCGCGCGTTTAATCTGGGTAATCCCGTGAATTAGATTGGAGTAGGCGCGTTTAGCGCGCTCCGCGCGGATCTGATTTTAGGGGGCGGCGTCCTGTTCGGGAACCCGCCCGCCGAGCCTTACCGCCTCCTCGGGAAACTCCCCCAGCGGCTTGCTATAATCGGCATGGCGACATCAGAGCAGCCCGCGGGTGGCCCTCAGTCGGGCCGACTATGCCGCATCCTCAGCCTCGATGGTGGCGGCGCGAAGGGTTTCTACAGCCTTGGCGTTCTCCGGGAGAACGAGGGAATGGTCGGTTTGCCCGTTGTCCGAGCGGTTCGACGTTATTTTCGGGACCAGTACCGGCGCGATCATCGCGCCGCTGCTCGCGCTCGGCTCATCGGGTGTAGAGATTCATCAGCTGTATCGGGAGTACGTGCCGGAGAGGAGAGCGCCGGCGGGGAACAACGCCGCCGCGGGACCATGCACCTTCGGCGTGAGCCGGCATTCACCAACCAATCGCCGCCGCCTCGAGCGCCAATTCATCGGCGAGGCGCTCCCGCCGATCGCGCGACCACTCGCGCAGGACCTTCACCCCGTCTTCATCGAGCTCGAGCGGAGTTCGACTTCGGAAAAACCGCCCTCCTCGATATTTCGCAGAATGCGGGCGACCGCGTTCCCCCATTCGCGGGCGAGCAATTCGGCCAGGACATACTTGCGAGTGTCGAGGTTGAGCTTGCGCCACGCCTGCTCGGCCGCGACCGCCGCCGATACGGCGCGCGCCCGCACGAGCATGTCCCGCCCGGTGCTGCGCGTCAGATCGAGGCTCTTTCCCAATTACCGAAATGCCCAGTGCGACATCGACCTTGCCATCGAGGCGCAAGACCGGCGCGGTCAATTTGCCCCGCGCGATATAGTTCGAGATGGCCGAGGGCTTCACACCGAGCCGGGCGGCTAGGTCAGCTTTTGAGAGGGTTTCTGGCATCGGGGCTCACAAAAGGAGCATCACAGTCCCTTCACACTTCACACTTCACAAAGCGGTTCGGGCCTCTGGGCCGCGCGATATTTTTTCTGCGCGTGCGCGTTTGGGCGGTTGTTCGTGAAGATCGGTAGAGATTCGACCCCCCCTACCTAATTACCCGCCCTGGGGTTAAATCGCGTCGCTCTAGCCGCCGCCGCCGCTGCCGTCTTGATGCCGTGACACTTGCCGCACAAGAGTTCGATGTTGCGCGGATCGAGCGGCGGTTGTTCGCTAGGATCGGTAGAGATTCGACCCCCCTTACCCCCTACTTGCCGCGCGGCGCATCAGATGACTCCCTCGCCCGGGCCGCCTCGACGTTAGGGTACGCGCACGCGAGCGCGCCTGACCTTCCCGGCGAACCTCGCGCAAATCGTGCGGCCCCGCATGAGGAGTGGGCTTTCTCTATTTATTTCAGGATTTTGCGAGCAAAGGCGGTTGCTGGGTGAGGATCGGTAGAGATTGCGATACCCCCCTCTCCATAAGGGCCACGATCTTGCGGATGATCCGCGCCTCAATAACCGAACTCTTTGCGAAGATGCCGCGGCACATCCGTCGCAATGTGCGTCGGCGGCAGACCGTAGATGCGCGGCCAGTCGCGCGATGCGCCTCCCGCCTTCTGGAATACTTCGATCCGACGACGCCATTCGTCATCGCTCACAGGGATGCGATCAATACGGATTTCTGAAGCGATCTGATTGTGCTCCCTAGGTCGCGCGAGTGGGCCCGCAGCAAGGGCGCGATGCGCGGCGACAACGACGCTACCTGATCCTTGTAACGGGCCCGCAGCTGCAGCCGTACGGATGGCGGTAACGAAGCCACCAGGCGCTGCCCGGCTCTCTGCCTCTTTGCGACACCAGTTACGCCAAGTCGCCGACCAGTCGGCTTTGCGCCCCTTGGGGTCGGGAACGGCGATCCAGTAATCGCGAAACCGTAGAGCGATCGCGGCGGCGTCGAGACCAAGTTGCTCAGCGAGCAGCACATCCTCCGATGACGCTTCCCAATCGGGCGCAAGCCGTGAGCCCACACTTTCTCGTAATCGAGAACCCTTGGCGCCTCGCGCACGAGAGACGCGAAGCGTCTCCTCCATTGGTTCTTCTCTATAGGATTGGGGTACGTCGGCTGCGCTGTTAACCGGGACGTCGGCTGCGCTGTTAACCGGGACGTCGGCTGCGCTGTTAACCGGTACGTCGGCTGCGCGGTAACCGCTACTTCCAATGCCTGGCAATGCATAGAAGGTCGACGCCGCCGCGCCTTTTGGAACCTTACGCCTGCCGCCCCGCCTGTCGCTAACGAGGTGTAGATATTCCATGAGCACGAATTTCGTCAGCGCACATTGCACGGTGCGTCTCGCTTTACCGCCCGCATCGCGGGCGAGCCTGGAGACGGAAGGCCATAGCTTTCCAAAATGTTCGTCGAGATCGCGATGCGTCCAATCCAATGCAGCAGCGCCGAAATGTCCGCCTCTAAGCGCAGCACTTCGCGAAGGCTGTCCTGAAAATTCTCTGGCGCTTTGATCGCCTCGACGGTGGGCCGCGGTGTTGCGCTTGCCGCGAGGAGTTCGAGTGTCGTCCGAGGCAAATACGACAACTTGTCGTTTGTCGTGATGAGCTCGACCGCCGCCATCATCCGCTGCGCCGTCCGGATATTGATCAAGCACTCGTTTTCGACCCACTCGACAAATTTGCCGTGCTCGTCCTTTATTGCGATCAGGTCCCGTCCGACATCAATAAGGGCCGCCTTCATCCGGTCGCGGATTCGACTAGCGGCAATCTGCATCTCGCTTGCAAGCGCGGCATCGCCAACCGAGTCGTACTTAAACCCTACGATCGCCGGCATTTGCGATGGCGTGCTCAAAATCGGCCCGTCCATCACGCGTTCTCTTCGGCGAGGCTTTCGACATACTCGGCGGGTGACGTAAGGATGATCCTCGACGCGCCCGACTTCACCGAGCGCAGCCGTCCTCTCGTCATCAAGTTGTAGACGCTAGCCCGACAGATACCGACGTCACCGGCCCATTCGTTGATCCGCCAGCCGACTTTGGTGTTGGCGGCAATTTGTCCCTGGTTACGTTTTTTCATCGGTGCCCCTCCTTTCGTCTACCTCAATAGCGGTAGACGCCAAGATGGCACTGTGGAAACCGGGCCGGTACTGGGTGAAGAACAACCCTCACTAGTGGGCCGACACACTAGTGCGGCTCGGTGTGCACCAGTTGACAGATCGAATTTTGTTATGTCGCCCTGTATGCGAGAAGGCGGAGCTGGGCCGGGACGGATAGGTGGCAGGGCATAAGAGCGTCATCGGCTGAAGCGTTGATCGGAACCCGCCAGATCAACTCAGGGTCAAGAACCGGAGCGGGGTGTTGCATATTCTCCGGGATGAAATTGGTCCCGAAATCTTGAAATCGTTTGGCTATCCTTAAGAATGACTGCTTCTGGCGACTAATGATCAGTGTTATAGGGTCGTCCTGATTACCGCTCCTTTCCCATAATAAATAGGCCGCGGCCCCGAGATGGGCGACATTCTTATATTTCGACCAAAGCTTTTTCATTTGGCTAGGGTCACGGGGCGCTCCCTGTATCGGAGGTTCTTTTTCGAGCAGCCACCAAACCTTGTTCATGCTCGCACCGCCTCGGACGGCGGCATGTTTACTGATCTGGTACAGCGTACAGAGGGCAAGCCCGGCGAAGATTGCCGATAGCAGATTTTTCACGGCTCCTTTGGAAACAAAATCAGTCCCTTTTGCGCGAGCAACCGCCCCGAAACCGCCGGCCGGCAGAAAAAGCTCTCGAGCGGTCATCGATAGCGAAGTCTTTGCTATGTCCTCGATCCACTCCTGCACAGTGGCCGGGTCCATTGATTGCTTGGCACGCTCTAACGCCTCGGGGGCAGCCCCCGCGACCAATGATTCGGGGTCCGCGCGAAATCGATCCAGCGTCAACGCGGTCGCCGTGGCGAGGGCTTCGCCGCGAGCAATCGCATCCTCCGGATTGCAAAAAATATAGAGCATGTGAACCCAAGCCGTCTCCCGCTTTGCGGCGCCGCGCTCAGGCAGTTCGCGATCAACGATCGTGAGATCGGCAGGGAGGGTCCGCATCTTGGCCTTGTTACCCCCGTCCGCGAATCGGTATGACGCCGCCCGGTCTGGCAGGCGGTTCCACGCAGAATCTCGCCCAAGCATCCATGATCTGCCGCCGTTTTTGGAAGAGATCACCGCGTCGATAGGCGGCTTCCACCTTGTCGCCGACAGCATGGGCAAGCGCCATTTCGGCAACTTCGTTCGGGAAGTTGGTTCGCTCCGCGCCCCAGTCGCGGAACGTCGATCGGAAGCCGTGCGCCGTCACCTGATAACCGATCGCAGATATCTGATCAGAGAATGCGGTGTGTGATACCGCACTGCCGTTGCCACGGCCGGGGAACACATAATCCGAAGTGCGAATCGCGGCCATTTGCTCGATGACCGCCATTGCTGCATCCGACAGCGGCACGCGGTGCTCACGATGGGCCTTCATCCGAGCCGCAGGGATCATCCATACCCGCTCGGCCATGTTGATTTCGCTCCAGCGGGCTCCTATCGCTTCGCTGGGTCGCGCTGCCGTCAGGATGGCAAATTCGAGCGCTCTTGCCGTGACTGTATCGCGCTGCCGCAGCACCGCGATGAACGTGTCGATTTCAGAATAGGGCAGGGCGGCATGGTGCTTCGCCTTTCGGATTTTGCTGACCCTTGGCAGAAGCTTGTCGAGATGACCGCGCCAGCGGGCGGGGTTTTCACCTTGGCGATAGCCGCGCACGGTTGCCCAATCGAGAACGGTTTCAATTCGGCCCCGAATGCGGCTCGCGCTCTCGGGCATCTTGTGCCAGATCGGCTCGAGCACCTTCATGACGAGTGCAACATCGATCGCCTGCACAGGTAGAGTGCCCAGCACGGGATAGACCCAATCGCGCAATGTCCCCTCCCATCGCGCGTGATGATCCCGGCTGCGCCACGCTTGATGATTCGCTGCGATATATTGCTCCGCCGCTTCCCTGAACGTGATCGTCTTTGCCGCCTGTACCGCCGCCGCGAGCACCCGCGAACGTTTCCGCTCTAGCGGGTCGATACCTTCAAAAAGGCAACGGCGACATTCGAGCGTGAGGCGGCGCGCCTCGGCGAGCCCGACGAGATACACGGGGCCAAGGCCCATGTCGTGCCGCTTACCGTTGCGCTGATACCTGAATACCCATGATCGGCCACCGTTCTCGGTGACCTGTAAATAGAGCCCGCCGCCGTCCGCGTAATACCCTTTGTCAAGCGTCTCGACGGCCTTCGCCGTGAGCCCCCTAGCCCGCTTCGGCATGTCTCTCTCCCACCCAACCAACCCATCATCTACCCATCATAATACCGTAGACACTGGTGGACAACCATAAACGGCGGTAGAGGAAATATCGAGTTATCCTGCGGGTTTTATGGATACCAGTAGACGCCCGTGCTATGTGGCGGGGGAGAGGACGTGGATCTCGCGATTGGCGAGGAGGTCGCGCGACTTGGCGGCGTAGGCCTGCATGTGCGGCGAAGCGGCATGCGCCTTCAGCCTTCAGATGATCGAGGCTCTCCCACTTCTCGACGACGACAAAGGTATCGGCGCCGTATTTGGCGCCCGGCCCGCCTTCGGCATCGATCGCGGGACCGTATTCGATGCAGCCCGCCTCGGCGTGGACGGCCGGCATGTTGGCGCGGAAATGGCCCAGCACTTCGTCGCGCTTGCCGGGTTTGGCGGTGATGATGGCGATAACGTGGATCATGGCGATATGGCCCTTTGCTTTCGACAGGGTGATTTCACTCGGCAAGGCAGGCAGGATAGGCGGCGAGAGAAGCGGAGGATACAGGGATCATGAAGATTAGCGGCGGGCGGTTTTTGTTGACCGGCGGCGCGAGCCTGATCGGCTCGCACGTCGCCGAGCAATTGCTCGAAGCGGGGGCGGGCGAGGTCGTGCTGTTCGACAATTACGCGCTGGGCTCGCCGGAGGTCGCGGCCTTTCTCGCGCAGGACAAGCGGGTGCGGGTCGTGCGCGGCGACATCACGCGGCTGCATGAGCTGCTCGACGCGCTCGACGGTATCGACGGTGTGTTTGCGCTGGCCGGTTTCCTGACATTGCCGTTGAGCCAGAACCCGGGGCTCGGTCTCGATGTCAATGTGCACGGCATGTTCAACATCGTCGAGGCGTGCCGCCATCGCGCCGTCAAAAAGGTCGTCTTCTCGTCTTCAGTCGCGACCTTTGGCGATCCGGAGGCGGACCAGGTGGACGAGACGACGCCGTTCCGGTGGCATACCGCGCCGCCGGCATTGGCGCTATACGCCTCGAGCAAGATCATTGGCGAGAACCTGTTGCGCTTGTACAAACAGCGCTACGGGCTCGACTACATCGCGCTGCGCTATTCGACGGTCTATGGCGAGCGGCAGCATCACCGAGGTGTGAACGCGCTGCATATCATCGAATCTTACGAGCGCATCAAAGCCGGCGAGCGGCCGGTCATTGCGGGCGATGGCAGCGAGGCGCACGACTACGTCTATGTCGGGGATGTCGCGCGCGCCAACGTCATGGCGATGACGAGCGAGGTATCGGGGGAGAGCTTCCTGATTGCGACCGGCGTCGACAGCTCGGTCAACGATATCGTCGCGATCCTTCTGAAGCTGACGGGATCGCCGCTCAAGCCGCGCCATCGCGACGAGCCGGGGAAGGTGCAGACGACAACAAAAGCTGCGCTGGGTTTCTCGCCGGCAAAGGCGAAGCGGCTGCTCGGCTGGGAAGCGGCGGTTGGGGTCGAGGACGGCATCCGCCGCCTGATCGCCTGGGCGGAAGGGAGCAACCGGCCGTAAGGCCGGCTGCTCCGGATTAGGACCTAGGAGGCGCGCGCCGACAGCGCGTCCGCCTTTGTGTTCAGCATCGCGATGAGCCCGTTGATCCCGCGAGTGCGCAGGATCGATGCAAATTCCGAGCGGCGGGTCGCGAGCTCGCTGATCGTGCCGTTCAGGTAGACATCGGCGATCTGCCAACCCCCGCCATTCTGCCGCACGAGGTAGTTGATGTTGACGGGCTCTCCGTTGGATTTGACGATCTGGCTGGTGATGATCGTGCCGCCGGGCGAGTTCTGCTCGCCGACCACCTTCAGCTGCTCGCCGGAATAATTGTCGAAGCGCTCGGCATAGATCGCGGCGATATAGCGCTCAAACGCCTGCGAGACCTGCTGGCGCTGCGCTTCGGTCAAATTGGTCCATTCCGGACCGACCGCGAGCCGGGTCATGAACTGAATGTCAAAGACGCGACGCACGACCGGCTCTATCCGCGCATAGCGGCCGGACGCGCCGAGCGACGGTCCGCTGCGCATATTTGCGAGCAGCGTGTCATAGAGGCTGCGCACGGCGATCTCACCGCCCGCGGCGCGCGCCTGCGGCGCCACAGCGACAAGCCCAAGACACAGCGCGGCGCCGACCAGCGTCAGTCGACGATTTGCGGGTATTTTGCCAAATTTCATTCCAAACCCCCGTTCGGCTCGATCGATGCGGGCCGGGTGATGGCGGTTAGTTGATGACCGCCCGCACAGGTTCAAGCGCATGGCTGACATGAGCGACAATTTGCGCGGCCCCCTGTTCAGATTACGATGCAGGTGCATTCACCCATCCCAACACGCGAGACGGGAACCGTAACCGCACGCGGTAAACAATCCTGCGGCTGCAAATGCGCCCGATTAGTCGATTGGTTGAGTTAGCCACCGATTCCACGAATAATCGGTAAACGAGAAGGCTAGTTTTTAGGCAGAATGCGATCAGTTGACCGATGTTGCCTATTCTGCCGCGCGCTTCCCCTCGGTCATACGTCCGCGCTGCAACGCAAGTCTCGCCAAGCCGCTCAGGAGGCGGTGGTTTTTCGCGCGGCGATCTGAAAAGCGAATCGCTTTGCCAACGCGATCAGTAGCGCCGCATCAGACCGACAAGGCGGCCCTGCACCTTGACACGGTCCGGGCCAAAGATGCGCGTCTCAAAGGTTTGGTTTGCGGGTTCCAACGCGATCGAGGCGCCGCGCCGACGCAACCGTTTCAATGTGACTTCTTCGTTGTCGACAAGCGCGACGACGATGACGCCGTTATCCGCCGTCTCGGCACGCTCGATGATGACGGTATCGCCGTCGAAAATGCCGGCGTCGACCATGCTGTCGCCGGCGACTTCGAGCGCGTAATGCTCGCGTCCGCGCGAAAGTAGGCTCCCCGGCACGGCGACCGTCGTACTCTGGTCGCGCAACGCCTCGATCGGCGTGCCGGCGGCGATACGCCCATAGAGCGGCAATTCGGCCGCCGCGCTGTCGGGCGCGACCGGGGCCCCGGGCAGAGCCGCCGCGAAATCGCCGCGGATGACGGTTGGCGAAAACCGGCTGCGCTCGGCGGATGCTGCGACGGCGCTCTCGCCGGGCAGCTTGATGACCTCGAGCGCGCGGGCGCGGTGCGGCAGCCGGCGGATAAAGCCGCGCTCCTCCAGACCGCTGATCAGGCGATGGATGCCGGATTTCGAGCGCAGCCGGAGCGCGTCCTTCATTTCGTCGAAGGATGGCGCAACGCCGGTCGCGGCCAGCCGCTGGTTGATAAACATCAGCAGCTCATGCTGCTTTTTGGTTAGCATCGATATCTCCCACCCCGGTTCGAGCCGGGGAACAAACCCTAAACAGTTGCCTTGTTCTAGTTTAGTTCTTCGGCGACGTCAAGCCTAACTGGGCGTCATAGCGCGGTTTTGCTAGCGTCCATCGAGCATGCCGCGCCCGATCATCATCGATACCGATCCCGGCACCGACGACGCCGTGGCGATCCTGTTGGCGCTCGCCGCCCCTGAGCTAGACCTGCTCGGGCTTGCTGCGGTCGCCGGCAATGCACCGCTTGTGGCGACCGAACGCAACGCCCGCGCCGTTCTGGAACTGGCCGGTCGAACGGAGGTCCCGGTCTATGCCGGCTGCCCGCGTCCGATCGGGGGCGGCGCGATCAGCGCCGAGCACGCCCATGGCGAGAGCGGCCTCGGCGGTCTGGAATTGCCACCGCCCCAATTGGCGCTACAGCCCGGGCATGGCGTCGATTTCCTGGTTGAGACGCTCCGCACCTCGCCGCCACGCAGCATCACCGTCTGTGCCCTGGGGCCGTTGACGAATGTTGCGGCGGCGCTCATCAAGGCCCCCGATATCGCCGAGCGGATCGGAGAGCTGGTCGTCATGGGCGGCGCGTCCTACGCGCTCGGCAACACGACGCCCTGCGCCGAGTTCAATATCCACGCCGATCCGCTTGCCGCGGCGATCGTGTTCGGCAGCGGTGCGTCAATCACGTTGATCCCGCTCGATTTGACGCATCAGGTGATGAGCACGCCGGAGCGGATGGAGAGGGTGCGGGCGCTCGGGAATCGTTGCGGCCTCGCGGCGGCGCTGCTGATGAGCCCGCCGCGAGCGCGGAAGACCGGCCGCGGACAACCGCCGGCCTATGCGCTCCACGACCCTTGCGTTATTGCATATCTGCTCGCGCCGGAGCTGTTCGAGGGCGCGGAGACCAATGTGGCGGTCGAGACGCAGAGCCCGTTGACCCTCGGAATGACGGTCATCGACTGGCGCGGGATCAGCGGCCGACCGCGCAATGCGCGGGTCATGACGAAGATCGATGCCGACGGCTTTTACGCGCTCTTGACCGAACGGCTGGCAGACTTGCCCTGATCGGGACTGTGCGGGGCCGGGGCTCTCTGGCTAGTATGCTCGGTCACTCACGCTTGGAGGAACGCGATGATCATTGAAATGCGTAGCTATCGGCTGAAGCCTGGCTCGGTGCCGGAAGTCGAGAAACGCTTTGGCGAGGCGTTGCGCGACCGCGTCAAGGTGTCGCCGCTCGGCGCCTTTTTTCATACCGAAGTCGGTCCGCTGAACCGGATCATCCATTGCTGGCCCTATGAGAACCTCGGCGAGCGCTCGCGCTTGCGCGGCGAAGCGACGAAGCTGCCGGGCTGGCCGCCGAAGATTCAGGAATTCCTGGAGGAGATGGAGAGCAAGATCATCATCCCGGCGCCGTTCTCGCCGAAGCTCGAAGAGCGCCGGTTGGGCAATCTCTATGAGATCCGCACCTATACGATGCTGCCTGGCGCCGCCCCGACCGTGACCGAGAAATGGGCCGAGCGGATCGAGGGGCGCACCAAACTGTCGCCGCTCGCCTTCTGCGGCCACACCGAGCTCGGCGGGCTCAATCAATGGATCCATGTCTGGGCCTATAAGGACGCGGCCGAGCGGTTCCGGATCCGCGACGAGGCGCGCGCGGCCGGCGCCTGGCCGCCTGCAACACGCGGCCAGTTCGTCAAGCAGGAGAACATGTTCGTCGTCCCGGCCGAGTTCTCCCCGCTCCGTTAAGTCCGGCTTATCCTCACCCGTCCGCGCCATCCATTGCGGGCGGGTGAGGGACTACTCGCCGCCGTCGCGTTGCGGTGAGGGATAGCGCCAGGTCTCGGGGACCAGCGGAGTCGAGAGGGGGGTGCTCGGCGAAAGCCAGCCCAGGAGCCGGTCGAGCGGGGATTCTGTAGCTGCCGGCGCGCTCGGCAACGGCTTGGCGGGAACGCCGTTTGTCGCGGCCATCATGAAATTGCGCCAGGTAAAGGCCGGGAGCGACCCGCCTGTGACGCGGTTCATCGGGCTGTTGTCGTCATTGCCGAGCCATACCCCGGCGACCAGGTCGGCGGTGTAGCCGATAAACCAGGCGTCGCGGTATTCCTGGGTCGTGCCCGTCTTGCCGGCGGCCGGACGCGGCAAGGCCGCGGACTTGCCGGTGCCGTGTCCGATGACGCCGGCCAGCATGTCGCTCATCGCCGCGGCCAGTTCCGGCGCGACGACCTGGCCCGGGCCCGACCCGGCGCGGCGATACACTTGGCGTCCCTCGGTGTCGCGGATTTCGCCGATGCCGTAGGGCAAGACCCCCCTGCCGCCGTTGGCGAAGGGCGCATAGGCCGACACGAGCTCCAGCAGGTTCACCTCGTTCGTGCCGAGCGCGATGCTCGCATCCTTCGCGAGGTCGGAGGTGATGCCGAGCCGGTTTGCGGCCGCGATAACGCGGGCGATGCCAGCGCGCTCGGCGACCTGCACCGCTATCGTGTTGATCGATTGCGCCAAGGCTTCCGCCAGCGTCATGTCGCCGAGATAGCGGTTGGTGTAATTGTGCGGCTGCCAGTCGCCGACCCGGATCGGAGCGTCGACAAGGTGGTCGGCCGGGCGCAACCCGGCTTCGAGCCCGGCCAGATACACGAACGGCTTGAAGGCCGAGCCCGGCTGGCGCTGCGCTTGCGTCGCGCGGTTGAATTGGCTCTGGCCATAATCGCGGCCGCCGACCATGGCGCGCACCGCGCCGTCGGCGGACAGCGCGACAAGGGCGCCCTGGCTCACGGCATATTTCTGGCCATAACGGGAAAGCACATCCGCGATCGCCGCCTCGGCCGCTGCCTGCAGCCGCGGATCCAGGGTCGTGCGGATTGTCA
>WNGI01012877.1_pt1 | contig 12763 bp, 12 predicted proteins | sample 5400621 | NCBI WGS metagenome assembly WNGI01 (sample SAMN13153374, study PRJNA577476) | soil metagenome | isolation source: 20 cm soil or saprolite under Garry oak tree replicate 1 | place: USA:California | collected 2016-06-15 | reverse complement strand
CGGCATCATTAGAGGAAAGGCAGGGGACACACGCACGAGCGAGCAGGCGATTTCGAGCGAAAAAAAGCCGCCACGCGACGAAACGTGGCGGCTTTACGACGGGCTAATTAGTTCGAATTGCCGGTGCGCCGGGTTTTCGCAGGCTTTAGCTTACGGACACTGCGGGAAGAAGCTCGCCGCGCCTATGGCGCTACGCCACCTGTGCACGAGTGCTAACCAGATATCCGAAAGTCTTCGGGCTCTGCGACGTCTCTGCCCAGCTATTTCAAAAAGAGATTCATGCTGTCGAGATCGATGATGGCATGGCAGATGTACAGAGTATCCATCCCCAGGATCCCACTGATTCTGGTGTTACCCTGCCGCAGCGTGAACTCAGGCAACGCAACCGCGCCGAATTTCGCAGGTGGTACTTTGAAATCACCAACTCTAAAATCGTCAATCTCGCCAACACTAATTTTTCGCCGCATGCTGTTGGTAAAACGCGCAGAAGCCCGCGTTGGCTGCAACGCGATTCCAAGGGAGCTAACAAAAGCTTCGTTAAAAGTGGTAACAAAGGCCCCTGTGTCGACGAGCAGGCGAGCGGGTTGGCCATGAATTGAACAGGGCACGCTTAAGGCGCCAGTTTCCTCTCGCCGCAGAGGCACCTTCGTAAATTTTTCTGCCAAAGCAACGGAACCGAGTTGAAGTGGTCGTGATCCATTAACTCTAAAAAATATAAACTTGGTTCGACAATTAATGACCGCTTTGTGACGGGTGAGAATGTCAAGACCAAGGACACCATCAATGCCACTGTTCCGCGCGTCCGACTGGCTTGAGTTACGCAGCGTCACCGGACTGCTGCCAAAATTCATGTTCCCCGCTGTGAGACTCCCCACAAAGCCGACGGGCAATAGCTGGCCGTTTATTTCGGTAAACCCGATATAACGCAGGCCGCGTTGTGATGGTTTTACGCCGAACGACTCGGCCGCGCTCGCGTCCAACATGATTTGGTTGGCGCCGGTATCGACCAGCAAATTTGCGGACTGCCCATTGATTTGGACCGACATAATCATTTTGTTCAAAGGGCCGTAGTGCACCGGCACAGCTTTGTAGCCGGGTAATTGAATTGGCTGAACGTGTTTTGCTGCGCCAAACATCGAGATCGGCACCATGGCGATAACGGTAAATAGGACTCCACTGCGCCGGGCACACCTCGCTGCGGACGCAACCGTCACATTCCCGTTGGGCAATCGATGAATGTCCATGGAACGCGAAATCGTTTGGACAAATGCGCGGCCAGCGCTTTTACCCCGAAGGTCTCCGTGGCGTAATGTCCACCGAGCAGAAGATTCACACCGAGCTCTTCAGCCGCAACGGCGGCCCAGTGCGGGGCTTCGCCGGTGATAAACGTGTCGATGTTTTCCTGCGCGACCCGGTAAATTTCCGAGCCGGCGCCACCGGTCACAATCCCAATCGTGCAAGTTTGCTTTGGACCGAAATTGAAAACCTTCAGCGGGCCACTCAGTGCTCTCCGCAATTTGCAAACGAGCTCGCTACGCGGCAATGATGCGCGTGCTTTCAGCCCGGTCAGCTGACCTTTTTCTTCCAAAAATAGCTGCGTCCGTTTCAGTCCGAGTGCGGCGGCGAGTTCTGCGTTATTGCCAAGTTTCGGATGGATGTCCAAAGGAAGGTGCGCGCTATAAAGCGCGATATCATTTTCAAACGCAAGTTGCAGTTGCCGGCGCAGCGCGTCCGTCACCGGTTGCAAACCTGGCCAGAACAAACCGTGGTGTACAATCAAGAGATCGACATTTTTCTTTGCAGCTTTCGTCAAAACGCGCGTCGAGACATCGACTGCGGCGCCGATTAGTGTGACGCGGCTGCAATTTTCGATCTGCAGACCATTGAGCGCGTGGTCCCAATCGCCCACCTCGCGGATGCGCAGAAAATCGTCCGTATAACTAACGATGTCAGAAAGCGACGCCATGAATTAGCCTTCGCAGCCCACGGCGAAGATCGATAATCGCCCATCGACGCCGCGCACTTCCTGCGGTGGCAGCTCTTCGAAGTCGAATGAATCGCGCGACCGCTCGTGCACAGCCGCTGTGAGAAGCAATGGTTTGCCGATTATCTTCGTTAGTCCTTCCACGCGCGAGGCGATGTTCACAGTATCTCCAATAGCGGTAAACTCGAGTCGCTGCGGTGAGCCAATGCTGCCGACGATCGCCGGGCCGGAATGAATCCCAATCCCAATTTGGATCGGCGCGTGATCTCTCTTCGCGAGATCGACATTTAACTTTTCTACGGCTGATAAAATCTCACGGCCAGCCGCAACTGCGTCGCGAGCGTGATTCGAATCGGAGTCGCCCGCGCCAAAAATCGCCATGAACCCGTCGCCTAAATATTTGTTTACCATTCCGCGATGTTCTTCCTCGACCACGCGTACGGTCGCCCGAAAAAATTCGTTCATCACTTCGATGACTTCGCCCGGAGTAGAAGCGCGCGTCCGTGCGGTCCACGAACGCATATCCACAAACATGACAGTGATCTCCTCTTCGACGCCGCTCAATCCTGGATCGCGCGCCAGGATTTGTTCGGCTGCGCGCCTGCCCACGTGCAAACCGAATGTCTGTCGCAATTTCTCCTTGTCTTTCAATTGGCGGATCATGTGGTCGAATTCGCCCAGCAAGCGCCCAAGTTCGTCCGCGCGCGTCACGCTGACATTGACGTCCCACTTGCCACGCGAAACGGCGTCCGCTGCGGCGCGCATTTGATCGATCGGCTTGGCAACGAGCCAGCTGAGCATCAGGGCGGTGAAAATCCCGAATGCGATCCCGACCACGCCTACGAAAACCGCGAACCATTCCACATTCATAACCGGAGAGCGCGGCGCAAACATCAGGAGCAGGAGCGAGGCGATCGGGCAGATCGAAGCGGAAACCGCCCACATGATTCCGTGGCCGCGCAGGGAAAGCGTGAAGATGTTCGGCGTAAGATCGGCGCGCGCGTCGCGAAAAAAAACGGGAAACAATCCCCAGTGACTCGCGAGTTCGACGAGAAAAAATGTGTGTGTAATCGCGATGAAACCAGACACGCAAAATGAGATCGGCAAATGCCAGAGCAGTCGCGCATCAAGTGGATTTTGAATTTGAAGAAGCGCGCCGACAAAGACGGGAATGCATAAGAACCATGCAACGCCGCAAATCGCCGCGGCAAACCACGGCAAATGAATCAATCGCCGACGTGCCTGGGTGAGCGATGCAGAATCGGTTGCCGTTCCGGCGCGGAGACGATGAAACATATCGCGAAACGAGAAAATTCGTTTGAGCCAGAAGAAGACGCCGATCGGATAGACAACCGTATTGTAAAGCACGACCGTCTCGAAGAAACGCTGCTTCAACGCAGGTGAAGTGAGCAACGGCTCAATAACTGTCGTGTTGTACCAAATGTTGAACGCGCTCCCGAGAATTTGCGGAATGACCGGCGCGAGCGCTGTGAGCAGCAGGCCATAGCGTTCGCGCGTCGGAGTCATTTTCTCGGCGGCGTCCATGGCCGAAAATAATCCAGCAGGATCAAGTGGCCACGATTGTCTCGCTCGCAATTACGTCGCACCCGCGAGAAATCCGTAAGCGGCCCAAATTGAAATCCAGCGTCCAACGGCTGAAAAAAATTGTCCTGGTGACTCGGCAAAATATAACGCGGCTTCAAACGTTCGAGCGCGCCGGGCAACCGCAGGCGGGAGTCCGGCAGTGCCATACCTAGAATTGCAAGATCGACCTGCTCATCGGGCGGCAATTGTGCAGTGGTCCCACCAGAATCTATGTAAATGCGCTGCCCATCAATTTCGATGAGAAACGCAAGCGGTTCGCCGCAAATCCAATCGGCTGGACGTTGCGGCGGCCCGGGGCCGCGTACGTCATGTTGATCAAATGGCACTTTGCCGAAAAGCCGATCGTGCGTAGCGGGTAACACGCGAATTTTCCATGGCCCAATTCGTCGCACATCTCCGGCTGACACCGCATCACCGGATGATACGCCCGCACGTTTCGCAAGAGTGATGGCCGAAGCCGAAGCAATGAGACGAGCCTGCGTTTTCGACATTACAATTGGAACATCGAGCAGATGATCGAAATGTCCGTGAGTAACCAGGATCGCGTCCGCCTTCGGAGCGAGATGTCGCATTCCCTCAGCAATGCGAGCGATGTTTGGTTGAATGCGCGAATCAAGCGCAACGCTCAAAAGATTCACGCGCGAGAAATAAGGATCGATAAGCAGCGCGTGACCCTTGGACTCCAATTGGTAGCCGCTTGTGCCGAGATAAGTCACGCGGACTCCGTTGCGCGGTGTTGCGGCAGAGTCGTTAACAACCAGGTGGGCATAGGGACTCAGCCCTGCGCCAAAGACTTGCGCGGAGAATCCGAGAAAAAGAAGAAGCGCGCGTTTCAAGCGTTAAGGGGGCGATTCTATCGGATGGCGGCATTATGGCCAACTGCAAGTTTGCTTGACGAATTCCGCGCGCCTTGTGATTTTTAATGATTGCAATGAGCGTGGATTACACGGACGCACCCGCTACTCGGCCCGAACCGAGCACGGGGGACACAATGCCCTGTCCGTACTGCGGGCATCTCTTGCCGAAGGATGCCGAACACTGTGACCGATGTGACTGGACGCGTGGCGCGACTGAAACGGCGGAAGGCAAAGCAAGCGATGCCATCGCAGTTATCCTTAGTATCATTCCCGGGTTAGGGCATATTTACAAAGGACACAGACTGGTAGGCTTGTTGTGGATGGCTGGCGCTGTTCCAGTAGGGATTTTCGTGCTTCTGGCCGCCATCGCGTCCGCCGGATTCGGGATCGGTCTCTTTTTCTTTTACCTCATCGCGGTAATGCTTCACGCCTACGCAGTTGACGACCGCATTGTGCCGCCGAAAGAAGATGAGGGCGAAGAATATTAAGGACACTGAATCGCTACATCGTGAATTCTAAATCGATCACGAATTTCGGTTATCGGTCTCATCAAAGACCACGGCGTTGGCACGCAACCAGTTTTCCTCCGGGGCAGGCTCACCAACCTCATGCACCTTCACTAAAATGATCCGCGTGCGACCATTAGCCAGCTCGCGCAATGATTCCGGCACCCGACGCGTTCCGAGCTGTCCGACCCACGAAGCCAGTCCAGCAGAATCGTGAGCGTAACGAGCAATGCCTAGTACCCCTGACGGGATAGAATGGACAAGTATCAAATCGGAAGGACCGGCATTCGTGCAGGCGGCACGTGAGATTTCGCGGAGCGGTGACCATCCCCGCCAACCGCTGCGATAAATGCCTAGGACCGTCGGTGCCCAAGCCAATATTATCAGAATAAGCATAGTGAATCTCGCACGACGGCTCAGGCAGGCGAGCCCGACGCCCGCCAGCAGGTATGCGAATGGTAATGCCGCAACTGCATAGCGCGGGACAGCAGCCGTATAGGTGTGCTGCACCAGATCAAAAGCGAGAGGACCCACGCAGGCAGCGGCGAATGAAAGCCAGAGCAAAAGCCGATGTTTGCCGAATACCTGTATACGCAGACGCGAAACCATGACGATGCCAATCAAGCCGAAGAGAATTAGGGCCACGCCATTTGAGACTCGATAATCGCCTCCAGAAAACGGCTGAACCACGAGATCGAGTGATGCAACCCAGCGATAAAATCCCGGCGGTCGCCATTTCAGCCAATCCTGTGTAATTCGCCAAGTAGCAAGGCTCTCCGGGAGTTTTATGTACCATGGGAAAATTAGAACAACGGTCACGAATAGACACACCGCCAGTTTTAGCTTCGTAAGTTTTCCTGGCGCAATCGAGAGATATGCAACAATGGCCAGCCAAGGAAACACGAAGAAGTAGTGCGTCAAAAATCCAGCCGCTGATGTCAGGATCCAAAGAGCATAAACTGCGATACCTTCGCCGCGTTGCTGTAGGACGAGCGAAAACCATGTCGTCGCAAGCACGCACAGCCAGAGGAGGGAGTACATCCGCCCTTCTGTCGAATAGTAAATTCCCAATGGGGAGAATGCGAAAAGAACACAGGTGGAAAAAACTTCTGCTCCCGTACGCCGCGCAATACCGGCAAGTAGCGGAAGGCAAGTCAGTGCGCACATGATCGAGAATAAGCGAAGGGCGATGTCGCTCGTGCCGACAGCGATTGTCCACCCGTAGAGCAAGAGGTAATAAAGTGGTGGGTTCGTATCGGAGAGTAATACGGCCCGAATCACACGTGCAGGACTGGCTGGAGGGTCGTCGTGCTTTAGATAACGAGAAAACTCCTCTGCCGGAACTGAGTGGTCAGGCTCAACGAAATCCCCCCGCCGCGGGTCGGCGACGGCGGCTGCGTGCTCCAGGCTATGTCCCGTTGCCAATGCCAGCGAGAAAACTTCGTCAGCCCAAAGTCCACTCCGGCCCGCGACAAGGACCTGAAGGACCGCAGTCAATCCGAAGATGACTAGCAGTAGCAACCAATTCATACGTCCCCAGACAGCCTGCGCTGGTTCCGGAGCAGGGACAGAGCTTGGCGTTTTACGTACCGAGGTCATCGGATTCTAAACGATCATTGGACATCAATCACCGTCAATCGAGCGATTGCCCCCCGCGAACTTGTACATTCTACTGCATATCCGCGCTCACGGGCCGTCGGTGCAGAGCCCGGTACGGACCTGCCTTGAATACTTGTCTGAGCCAGATGTTTAGAAGGACACGCCAGTAACCACCGCCCACGCGAATGAGTCTGAATGAGGATACGCCCATTTCAGGAGATCGATTGATCCACGAAATCGGCACCTCTTTCACGCGATAGCCGAGGATAAGCGGCTGGAGCCCCGTCTCGGCGTTCACGGCGAAACCGGGCTGACGAAGTTGCAGATCGGATACGACGTCTCGACGCATCAACTTAAGGTTATTCGTAAGATCGCGAAAATTTCGCAAAAGCACCAGCCGCGCCAGCAAATGAAAGCCCCGATTTGCCGCGATTTTCAGAAAAGGATAGTTAAGGAGAACGCTATGCCGGGAAAAGCGACTGCCGACGACGACGTCATAGCCCTCGACAGCACAATCGAAGAGGTCGCGAAATTCGGGCAGAAGATGTGCAAAATCGCAATCCATCGTTAACACGTAGCGGCCACCAGCTTGGGACAGTCCCTCTGCTATGGCGCGACCGACGCCATTCGGTGGACCGCGATGCAGAGGTTTAACGCGGTTATTCTGCTGGGCAATGTCGGCCATTACTGCCGCAGTACCGTCGGTGCTACCGTCGTTAACGAGTATAATCTCATACACGGAGTCTCCGTACAAATTAAGAAGCCGGTTCACCAAGGGCCTGATGTTCATCTCCTCGTTGCGGCATGGGATGACAACAGAGACTGCACTTCGCAATGATTCGTGTGTAATCTGTGGTCCCCTCGGCACAGCCATCGCTTCTGGTGGTTTTTGCGCGTGGACAAGAATTGAACCCGCCATTGCCCGTACAGCAGGTGCGTTCTCAAGCAGGATCGACAGATTGCGCAAGAGCCAGATCAGGCGCCGTGTCAGAGGAGCAAAGACAAAGTCATTATAAATCGCGTAAACCTGGACGAATCCGCTACTCACGAGAAGATCGTAGAGTTGAGATCGGCTAAGAAGACGCCGCGCATCTTGACTGCCCAGCAAACGCCGGAAGAGGCGGCGCAGCGTAAGAAATGGATTCAATGGATTACTCTCGTAAAACACCATCTTGCCTCCCGGCCCAAGAAGCTCGTACACACTCCTTAGGAGTTGCGAAGCGTGGTGACGATCCACCAGGTCCATTGCAACCACGCAATCAAAGCGCCGGCCCCTGAGTGAAGTGGAAAAGTCGGAAAGTTCCAGAAGCTCGACTTTCCTTCTGATATCCGTTGGATCTGCGGCGGACTTCTGAAATGTCACCGCGGTAATCGGATTCTCCCCACGGCATACCTGCAAAAGTGCGCGTGTGAAGAGCCCTTCTCCGCAGCCTAGCTCAAGAATCGTCTGGCCTGGAAAGAGATGAACCGCGTGCCGAAACGCCTGGGCACGCCATAGCAAACGATCCTCGGCAATCGGATCATTATTTCGCCAGTAATCGTCGCGATATCGTTCCCGGAAAGCCAGGGTCGAATGAAACGAAGTGTCCGGTTGCATGGAACGTGGCTTCCTTGCAAGCAATCCCTCAATGGTGCTCAGTGTCCCCTAATACACGAGCACTAAAAGAGCGGTTGCTGATTCCGTTATTTTCGTTGCGGCTTACGCGAGGGTTTTCCCTGGCTCCACTAAGTATGGGCCGAGACATTGGCGGATTTCCACGTATGTCTTATGACTTTATCGCACTCCTGTGTTATGACCGAGCCGGTGTTTTGGGGGTCGTTTTAAATGGAAAAATAGCGGACAACGGGAATCGAATCACGACTCGATCCCCAATTACGAGCGTCGCGTCGCTGTGTAAATTTCGTCCACGATTTCGCGCATGCCATAGCGAAATTTCCATCGCGGATAATGTCGTTGAAATTTTCGTACATCGCTGATCCACCAGATGTGGTCGCCAAGGCGGTTCGTTTCCTCATAGGTCCACCTTAGTTTTCGGCCGCTGATCGCTTCGCACATTTCGATAGCTTCCAGCATGGAACAGTTGCTAAAGCGGCTGCCGCCGATGTTATAGACCTCACCCGTGCGTGGCGCCTGAATGAATTCGGCAAACGCTTCGACCAGATCGAAGCTATGGATGTTGTCGCGAACCTGTTTACCCTTGTAGCCGAAAACGCGGTAAGGCCTGCCGCTTACTGTGCAGATCATGAGATAGGAAAGAAAACCGTGCAGTTCCGTTCCGACATGCGCCGGTCCTGTGAAACACCCACCACGGAACGAAACCGTGGGCAGTCCAAAGTAACGCCCGTATTCCTGAACGAGAACGTCCGCGGCGGCCTTGGACGCGCCAAAGAGGGAATGCTTCGTGTAATCGATGCTCATCGTCTCGGAAATGCCTGGCTCGTATTCGTGGCCCGGCTTGATTTCCCAGCGTTTCTCCAGTTCGCGCAGAGGCAAACGGTTCGGCGTATCGCCATAGACTTTGTTAGTGGATGTAAAAATAAATGGTGCCTCGGGAGAAAACTTTCTCGCGGCTTCCAGTAGATTCAGGGTGCCGTTCGCGTTTACGGTAAAATCGGTTTGGGGATCGCGAGCTGCCCAGTCGTGTGACGGTTGGGACGCGGTATGCACAATGGCGTCGATAGCGCCCCGGTGCCGTTTGAATAAATCCGCAACTCCCGCGGCGTCTCGAATATCCAGGTCGTGGTGTTCGTACCCACGAACATTTGCGATCAAATCATCACGAGATTTTTTGGTCGAGGCTTCTGCGCCGAAAAATTGCGCGCGCATGTCGTTGTCGATCCCAACCACGGAACCGCCATCCCTGGCGAAATGCTTTACCGTTTCCGAACCAATTAATCCCGCAGAACCTGTGACGATGATCGTGCGCACGATTTCGATACTACTGGAGCACGAGCATCTTGCCTATGGAGCGGGCGGACCTCTCGCCTGCCGAATTAGGAAACGAGAGATGTCTGTCGTCGCCACAAACACGATGGCCGTGCCACTATTCCCCGATAATCCATGTCAGCTCTCCCGCGCTCGGATTCACTCGTGACGCGGGAAATTGCGGATCACCTTCCAAAACGCGCTCGATAATGCCGCCCTTTTTTTCCCCATCCACCAGAAAACAAATGTGGCGCGCTTGATTGATGAGAGGCAGCGTGAATGTCAATCGCCACGCATCCAACTTGGGAACGAAATTCGCTACCACTCGTTGTGTGCTCTCTTCCAACGCGGCGGTTCCGGGAAACAATGACGCCGTATGACCATCATCTCCCAGCCCCAGCAGGATGAGGTCGTGGCGGTAAATCGGTTCGCCGCTGTGGGCGGCCATATGGTCGAGTTGATCTTCGTATTCCTTCGCCGCGATTTGCGGATCGATTTCGCCGCGCATACGCATAATCGATTTTTCGGGGACTGCGGCAGCCACCAGAAGAGTTTCCCGGGCCATCCTGAAGTTACTCTCTGGATCATCCGGTGGCACGCAACGCTCGTCTCCAAATGTGATTCGCGTCAGCTCCCAAGGCAGATCACGCGCGATCGCTGCAAGGCGAGTGTAAACCGGCGCCGGCGTGTTCCCGCCCGAGAGCGCAATCCGGAATTCGCCGCGCTCGCCTAACGATTCATTCGCCAGATCGAGAATGAAGTTTGCCGCATCGGCAACAAAGTCTTTCGTGCGAATGATTTTACGATTCATCAGCACGCTTGTCCCCTCTTTTCGTGCTCGTGCTTCTGATCATGATCGAAATTTCCCGCAAGAGCCGATCACGAGCACAAGCAGGAGCACGATTGCGAAAGCCGAGCCGACTTTCGAAATCATCTCCAGGCAAGCGGCGCAATCCAAAGCATCAGATCGCACAGTGCGACTGCCCACGCTTTTGCAGATACCGCTGATGATAGTCTTCCGCGCGCCAGAACTTTGGCGCGGGTTCAATCTGCGTTACAACTGGCCGGCGAAAACGCCCGCTCACATCTATCTTTTTCCTGGACGATTCCGCCACGGACTTTTGATCGGGTGAATGATAAAAAATCACCGAGCGATACTGGGTTCCCACGTCAGGGCCCTGCCGGTTCAAGGTCGTCGGATTGTGGTTTGACCAGAAGACTTCCAAAAGTTCCTCGTACGTGATCTGCGCCGGGTCGAATTCCACTTCCACCACCTCGGCGTGGCCAGTCTCGTCCGTGCAAATGTCTTCATATGTCGGATTGTCCTTTGTTCCACCGGCATAGCCGACCGCTGTGGAGAAAACGCCCTTCAAATCGCGGAAAGTTTCTTCCACACCCCAAAAACAGCCCGCCCCGAATGTGGCTTTCTCGGTTCGCATACAAGAATGATGGAACGATTGCGCGGGTTGCGCAAACAGGTCTGCCTCGTTTAGAACTTGATTCGCAACGGCGAAAAGCAGCAACATCCTTTTCCAATGGCACTGACTACGTTTGAGCAAACACGTCCACCGTTGCCGATCCGCGTTCTGAATAGATATGGCGACTGGCTCGGATCCACGCCGAGTTCTGCCACAAAGTTAATTGCCATCGCAAAGCGGCGTTCTCGCCTCGATGATTTTGGCGGTGGTGAATTTTTTGAGCCACTTTCGCGCTTACTCGAATCGTGCCAACGCGAGGCGCGTCTTAACGTTGTGGGAAAAATTGCTCTACGCGTGGATGTCGTGCGGACGCTTTGCAATCGGTTAGCGATGGAGAAAGATCGGCAATTGTATCCCGACACTGCGTGCCAGGAAATTCGCGAGCCGCTCTTCATCGTCGGCTTGCCGCGCAGTGGCACGACATTGTTGCACATTTTGCTCGCGGCTGATCCGCAACATCGCGCACCGCTTACATGGGAAGTGATGACTCCATCGCCGCCGACGAATCAGAACGAACGACAAAGGATTCGGCGCGCGGCGAGAAATCTTTCGTCATTACGCTGGCTGGCACCAATGTTCGAAAATGTGCACGCACTGGGGCCAGCGATGCCACAGGAATGTGTCTCGCTCATGAGCCCGACGTTTCTGAGCGACCAGTTCGACACGATGTATAATGTGCCATCGTATCGCCGGTGGTTTTTGAACCAGGATATGCAGCCTGTTTACGCATATCACCGACGTTTCCTGCAGCATTTGCAACAGCGCCGCAGGGCGCGGCGTTGGATTCTGAAAGCGCCAGCCCATATGTCTGCAGCGTCGGCATTGTTATCGGCCTATCGCGATGCGCGTTTCGTGCAGGTGCATCGCGACCCGCTCGAGGCAATCACATCAGTCTCAAGTTTGGTTGCGATTCTACGCAGCGTTTTTAGCGATGATGTCGATCTTCGCGACATCGGCCGCGAAGCGTGGCGATATTGGTCAACAACTATGGCGATTTTTTTGCGTGAGCGAGATCGTCTCCCTGCCCAACGGACGTGCGATATACATTACACCGAGATTCAGCGGGATCCTATGAGCGCGATCCGGCGTATCTATGAACATTTCCACTGGATATTATCGCAAGAAGCAGAGCAGCGAATGCGTATCGTCCTTGCGAACCAGCCGCAGCAACAACGCGGCAATCACCGATATGATCCAGCGCAATTTGGTTTTGATGCCTCTGCAGGTGCCGGAGTATTCACAGCTTATTGCGAACGATTCGGTTTATCCACCGAGGGTGATCGCACGCGAGGCGGCCGCGCGCCACGGCTTGTATCGACCTAGTGTCAGGATATCGAAAACGCATGAACTTTGAAGTTCGCCGCGCCATCAGGGCGGATCATCCCAGCTTGCCGGGGCATTTTCCCGGCGCGCCTCTCGTACCGGGCGTATTGATCCTCGATGAAATTCTCGCAGCTCTGGGTGAGTGGCGCAAAGATTGCCAGCTTACTGTCATACGTGCCGTTAAGTTTCTCGTACCATTGAAGCCTGAGCAGCCATTTACCATCTGTCTTTCGGCGGGCAAAGGCGCAACGGGTGAAGTCAGTTTTTGCTGTCGCATCGAAGACCGGGTAGCAGTTGAAGGTCGACTTGAAGTCTGTGGCCGGACAAAATGACTTCGTGAACGCGCCATTATCTGACGCGCATACATTTGAAACCCGGCCGAGCGATCCGCGCCTGGCGCACTGGCTCGAGGAATATCCACCGGCCGTGTTCAGTGAACGCTTGTATCAAAGCATCGAATTGATGGAGCGTTACAGCATCGAACT